>Ga0182014_10003272_pt1 | contig 19613 bp, 19 predicted proteins | sample 612S2DmetaG_FD_120489 | JGI IMG/M metagenome (GOLD analysis project Ga0182014, IMG submission 120489) | Permafrost microbial communities from Stordalen Mire, Sweden - 612S2D metaG | ecosystem: Environmental > Terrestrial > Soil > Wetlands > Permafrost | place: Sweden: Stordalen | collected... | reverse complement strand
GAGCGCCCGGTCATGGAGGGGACGTTCTGGCGCACCATGAAGGCCGCCGGGCCGGCACTGGTGGCCATGGGGGCGACCGTCGCCGTGGTCGTCGTGGGGACGATCGCACCGGCCACGGCAGCCACACCGGTGAGCGTCCGCCCGTATCGGATCAGCGGGCCCGCCACCGACCCGCCGGTGGTCGCGGTGCTCGGTGACAGCACGGCGCTCACTCTCGGCTACGCCCTGGCCGCCACCGCGCCGCCCGGGACCACGGTCGAGAACGGGGGCCTCTACGGGTGCGGCTTCGCGGTCGGCTCCTGGGTGTCGAGCGACCCTCCCTCCCCGCAACTCCAGATGTTCCCCCCATGCAACGAGGCAACTCCCGCAGCAGGTCAGTGGCCGGCGCTGGATACCGCCCGTGTGGCCGACACACACCCGGGTGATGTCGTCCTCTTCGTGGCCGGCACGTGGGAGGTGCAGGACATGGAGCGCAACGGGCGATGGACCGACATCGAACAGCCGTCCTTCCAGCGCTACGAACTCGACCAGATGCGGTTGGCCGTCCACATCGGTACGGCCCACGGGGCGCATGTCGACCTCGCGACCATGCCGGCCATGGGGACCGCGGCCAACTCGCCCGAGGCGTCCCGGTCCGACCTGAGGGCCCGTCGCCTGATCTACGACCGCCTGCTACGTCAAGTGGCCGTTGGGTTCCCCCGCACGGTCAGCATCGTCGACTACGGCCAGGTGATCTCGCCCGGCGGCGTGTTCCGCGAGTACCTGGACGGCGTGCAGGTCCGGTCCAGTGACGGGGTGCACACCCCCGTCTACGCCCCGGGCAACGCGTTCGCAGACAACGCGTCCGAGCCCGTCGCCCACGCCTTCTACGACTGGCTGTCCCCGCGGCTCTGGCCCCTGCTCATCGCCAGCTCCGAACGGTCCGGGTCGACCGGACACTGACGGCAGCCACGATGGCGCACCCCGGAGATCATCCGGTGTCGGCCGACGGAGCCGAACAGGCGCCCGAGCACGAGCGGCCCGACGAGGTTCCCGAGGGCGAAGAAGATGAAGTACCAGGCGGTGTCCTTCGAGTTGACGCCGTAGATCTTGGTGAGCACCAACGCGTAGGTGAAGAAGATCGCGTTGCGCAGGAACGACTGGGTGATCATCAGGGTCGCGCCGAGGATCGCCCGCCTCGGGTACTTGACGAACAGCATCTTGGCCAGGACCAGGAACCCCATGTCGCCGGCCGGCTCCACGTCGATGGCCTTCGACTCGTCGACCTCACCCAGAACGCCACCCGACCGTTCCACGGCCTTCTCGATCCGGGCGATCTGCTCCTCGGCCTCTTCTTCGCGACCGTGCATGACGAGCCACATCGGGCTCTCGGGCAGGTGCCGAGGCCCGAACAGGAACGCGATGCGCCAGGAGTAGGAGACGGGCCGGTGGTTGACCACGAGGAGCGTGAGGACCGTCCCCAGGAACGCCCCACCCCAGTACGTGCCGTTGACTGCGATGTCCACCCGGCCCCGGTACTTGGCCGGGATCAGCTCGTCGATCGCCGAGTTGACGGCCGCGTACTCACCACCTCTGCCTGCCCTGGCCACGAATCTCGACATGAAGAGCCAGTACACCCAGAAGGTCGAGTGACCGAACGTCAGCGCCGTCAGGAAGCCTCCGAACGGGTGCACGCCGAGGGTGGACCATGAAGAGGTTGCGGTGTCCCCAGCGGTCCGACAGGTAACCGAAGAGGAGCGCGCCGAACACCTCGCCGAGGAGGTAGACGGTCCCGACCGCGAATGCGACACCTGCCGACGACAGGTTCAACGACTGCTTGCGGCTGATCAGGCTCGTCACGTTCGACGCGATGGTGATCTCCAGGCCGTCGAGGACCCAGGTCATGCCGAGTGCGACCACGAGCGTCGTATGGAAGTTCGACCAACCGATCCGGTCGAGCCGGGCCGGAATCAACGTGCGGATGCTGCCGCCCCCCGACTCCTCCGCCGCCGCTCCTCGTTCGTCAATGACAGCCACGACTCTCTCCTTCCGCAGACTGGTACGCATGTTCCCCGGCGGCATGTCCGTCAATTGGGAGAGAATCGGGCGAACTCTGCGGCTGGGGTCGGACGGGTGGGCACGCCGGACGCCGCGGCCATCGTGATTCAATGATCACCGCCGGCCCGGCGCCGGCGGAGGGAGCGCTCATGGCGAACGAGGTGCGCATCGACCTGACCGATCCGGACCTCTTCGCCGACGGTCCCCCCCCATTCCGTGTACGAGTACCTGCGCGATGAGGCGCCCGTGTACTGGCACGAACCGACGTCGAACACCCCCGGCGACGAGGGCTTCTGGTGCCTGACGCGGCACGAGGACGTGAACTGGGCCGTCCGGCAGCCGGACCTGTTCTCCTCGGTCAGCGGTGGTGACCGTGGCGGTGGTGGCACCTTGATCGAAGACCTGCCGACGGGCATAGCTGCCGGCGTCCTCTTCAACATGCAGGACGATCCCCGCCATCGCCACGTCCGTCGACTCGTCACGCCGTCGGTCAGCCCGGGGCGACTCCGACAGATCCGGGCCGGGCTGGCGGACCGGTGCGCCACCCTGCTCGACGAGGCGCTCGAGCGTGAGACGTGCGACTTCCTGGTGGAGGTGGCAGCCGAGCTGCCGCTCCAGGCCATCGCCTCGCTCCTGGGCGTCCCGCAGGAGGACCGCCACTTCCTCCTCGACTGGGCCGACGCCACGCTCGACTACGACGACCACAATCCAGGGGAGACGTCACGGAGGTCACTGGAGGCGGGTGCGGCCATGTCCGCCTACTGCGCCCGCCTGCTCGAGGAGAAGCGCGCGTTCCCGGCCGACGACATGCTCTCCGTCATCACCACGGCCGAACTGCCGGACGATGCCGGGCCGGGTGGACCCCTGAGCGATCTCGAGCAGCAGATGTTCTTCCACCTGCTCGTTGCGGCGGGCAGTGAGACGACCCGTAACTCGATCACCGCGGGACTCCTCGCCATGTTGGACCGACCCGAGCTGTGGGAAACCCTGCGGGCCGACCGGACACTCCTTCCGGCCGCGGTCGAGGAGATGCTGCGCTGGGCATCGTCGACGGTCTACAACCGCCGGACGGCCACAGGGGGGGCCGAGCGGCACGGGCGACTGATCCGGCCGGGTGACAAAGTCGTGCTCTGGTGGCAGGCAGCCAACTTCGACGAGCGGGCGTTCGCCGATCCGCTCACCTTCGACATCCGTCGGAGCCCCAACCCGCACCTCGCCTTCGGGGCGGGCAACCACTTCTGCCTCGGGGCGAACCTTGCCCGACTCGAGCTCACCCTCGTGTTCGACGGCCTCCTCGACCGGGTCGAGTCCATCGAGCCCGCAGGGGTCGTCGAACGGACGCGCTCGAACAAGCACGCCGGCTTCCGCCACGCCCCCGTGCGCTTCCGTCCGGTCGCCGGCTGACCCGCGGTCGACCAGGTCCGCCGACACAGGTCCGGTGGTGCCACACTGTCGGCCATGGCGAGGATCGTGATGGTGCACGGGGCCGGCAATTCGCTGTGGGGGCCGGCGTCGATCAGGGCCCGGTGGTTTCCGGCCCTGTCCGACGGACTGGCCTGGCACGGTGCGGAGGTGGCGGAGTCCGAGGTGGCGGTGGCCTTCTACGGCGACCTCTTCCGCAAGGATCCCGAGCGCGGCTACGACCCGGAGTTCGATCTCAAGGAACTCCTCGCGAAGGCAACGGGGGTCCTCCCGGCCGGCGATCACGACGTCGACCTCGACGAGCTGGTCAAGATGCTCGCCGACCAGCACCTCGACCGGCTCCTGGCCCAGGCTGCCGCCTATTTCGAGAACTCGGACATCCGCCGTGAGGCCTGCTCGCGTCTGGAGGCCGTCATCGGCCCCGACACCGAGGTGGTGATCGCCCACTCGCTCGGGACGGTCGTCGCCTACGAGACCCTCGCCCGCCATCCGGAATGGAAGGTGGCCGGCTTCGTCACCATGGGATCACCCCTGGGTGGCGAGCGGATCCTCGAGCTCCTCGAACCGCGGCCCACTGCGGGGCGCGGTCGGTATCCGGGCGGCACGACGCACTGGGTCAACATCCGGAACGCCGACGACCCGGCGTGCCTGCGTCCACTGCCCGACGCCTTCGACGGTCCGCTGGTGGAACGTCTGGTCGACAATGGCCACCGGGTCCACGACCCCGAGCCCTACCTCAACAACCCCACGACCGGTGGGGCCATCGCCGCAATGCTCAGTCCCGAGGGCTGACCGACACCCCACCGAAGGGGAAGGGCCGCTCGACCCTGCCGCACCCCGGGCCGAGGCGCGAAACTCGTCCCATGGACACCGAGAGCGCACGCGCCGATCTGGCCGCCTGGCAGGCCGCCTTCCCCGAGGACCCCTACATGGCGGACACTCAGCTCCGCTCCCTGCTCGCCCGGTCGCTCCCGCCGGAGCGGCTCGCCGCACTCGAGTCCCGGGCCTCCGCCTTCGCCGTGGACGTGACGGGCATCGTCGGGCCGGCGGCGGCGCGCTACGAGCAGCGTGCCCACCTGCCCGAGCTCGCCCGCTATGACGGCATCGGTCGGCGGACCGAGTCCGTGGTGTTCGATCCGGCCTACGACTCGGCTGGCACCGCGGTGTGGGCGAGCGGGCTCGTCGCACTGTCCGGCACCTCCGGCACGGCCTTTGAGCAGGCGACGCTCCTGTACCTCCTGTCGCTCGAGGGGGAGGCCGGCCACGCGTGCCCCGCCACCTGCACCATCGGCCTGGCCCGGGCGCTCCGACGGGTGGGGGACGACTGCGTGCGCGACCGCTTCCTGCCACCCCTCGTGGACCCGGACTATGCGACCGCCGTCCGCGGGTCGCAGTTCCTGACCGAGGTGCAGGGCGGATCCGATGTCGGGGCAAACGTGTGCCGCGCCGTGCCCGAGGCCGACGGTTCGTACCGCGTCACCGGCGAGAAGTGGTTCTGCTCGGTGGCGGACGCCGGTCAGTTCTTCCTGACCGCTCGCATCGAGGGCGGGGCCGACGGCACCCGGGGACTCGGCAGCTTCGTCGTCCCCCGCGAGATCGACGGCGCGCCGAACGGGTTCGCCCTCCGCCGGCTGAAGGACAAACTCGGCACGCGAGGCCTCGCGTCGGGCGAGATCGACTTCGACGGCGCCCTGGCGTGGCCGGTCGGCCCCGTCGAACACGGATTCCGCACCGCCGTCGGCATCGTCCTCAACACCAGTCGCTGGATGACAGCGGTCGGCGACGCCGGCATGATGCGACGGGCCTATGTGGAGGCTGCGGCCTACGCGGTGCACCGCCGCGCCTTCGGACGACCGATCGGCGAGTTCCCAGCTGTGCAGCGGACGCTCGCCGACATGGCGTCCGTCTCCGTCGGCGCCCTCCACCTCGTCATGGCGCTGACGGGACTGGAGGACGGCATCGACGGAGGCACCGCCGGGGACGAGCAGGTGCTCCTGCACCGGTTCCTGGTGAACCTGGCCAAGTACCTGGTGTCGTGCCAGGCCACCGAGGTGGTCCACGGCGCCATCGAAGTCCTCGGCGGCAACGGCGCCATCGAGGACTTCAGCATCCTGCCCCGCCTCTACCGCGATGCCATGGTCTACGAGTCGTGGGAGGGCAGCCACAACGTCCTGGTGGCACAGGTGCTCAACGACCTCCGACGGCTGCCGATCCTCGACGAGGTCGACCGCTGGCTGCGCGCCGCCGTGGCCGCATGCGCCGATGGTGACCTTGCGACGAGGCTGGGCGAGGAACTCGAGGGGGTACTTGCCGCCACCCGGTCGTGCATGGTGGACGCGTCCGTCGGCGACTGGCAGTTCCGTGATGTGGTGGGTCGCCTCGGTCTGCTGGCCGAGGCGTGCCTGCTGGCCGAGGCGGGCGAGGACGCCCTCGCACGCCACCTCTTCACCACCCGGCTGGCCAACGGCTACCGGTGTGGGGACGACGGCGATCTTGTGGCCCGGGTCCAGGAGGTCCTGTCCGCCATGGGCTGACGGATCGGCATGCCCCCGGTCGTCGGTGCTTCAGCGTGGGGCGCAGCCGGTCGATCCGGCGACGTCCCGGGGATCTTCGCCCGCCCATCCGGACGGAGGATCGCTCGCCGGGAAGCTCTCCTCGACCATTTCGTCGACGGCGTCCACCGGCGTGTCGTCCGCCACGCTCTGTGCCGACCTGTCCTCGGGGTCCTGTCCCATCTGACTCTCCTCACACACGGTGCCCGTGTCATCCAGCGGCTCGTCCGCCACCAGCGTATTGGGGAGCCGGTGGCTGTCGGCCGGCCCGGTGCCTACCGGGACGGCGTCCGGTATCCGGGCAGGACGCGGCCTCAGCCCGTCGGCCGCCGTGGCAGACCCGCCCGGCGGACCTCCCGGGCGGCGCGGTCCAGATCGGCCATGACCTCGCCGATGACACGAGCCGGCACACCATCCTGGTCGAGGCGTTCACGCACGCTGGCGAGTGTCAGGCCCGCAGAGAAGATCCGGCGCATCGCGGCATCGAGGTCGACCAGGAGGGAACCCGGTCCACCCGCGGCGCGGTCCGCCCGCTCGTGCACGGCGGACACCGTCAACAGGGTGCCGGCGCCCACCGACAGCGGGACCGGCGCCGAGGTGAGCCGCACCCGGACGTGGGTGCCGTCCGGGCGGATGCCCACCGCCATCCGCCCGGAGTAGGCCGGATCGGTCCAGTTCCCTTCGGACTTCGTCGGCGAGGCTCCCGGCCCGTCCCGCCATCGCGACGGGAGGAGCCGTTCGAGCAGGTGCCCGACGAGGCTACCGGCATCGACACCGAACAGGTCGTCGGCCTGCACGTTGGCGGCGACCACCCGACCGCCGTCGTCGGCCAGCAGCACGCCACACGGCGCAACCGCGAAGACGGCGTGAGCCACACCGTCCCCGAGGCGCTCCGCGCTCGGATGGGCACCCAGCCATGCAGTTGCTGCCTGCCCGGGAGCCGGATCGGGCTGACGCCCCGTCGGCGATCCTCCGGCTCCTGGCGAGGCACCGCTCGGCCTCGCTACTGATCGCACCAGGGACAGGGTCACCGTGGCGCCCAGGCACATCCCGTCGTCACCGAGGCGCGACGAGACGAGCACGTCGAACCATCGCAGGGTTCCCGAGGAATGGCACGGCACCTCGACGGCCAGCGGTGCGGGGAGTTCGCCTCGAAGCGCCGACCGGACCGCGGCGCCCACCAGGGTCGCCATGACGTCCCCCGCCCGGTCGCACACGCCGAGGTACGACACCCCTACACCACAGCTACCTGCATCGCCACCGTTCTCGTCGCAGAACCTCGACCAGGCGTCGTTCACGGAGACGATGCGGCCGTCCGGGTCTAGGAGCGCGACCTCGACGTCCGAAGCGGGGGCCAGCAGGAGTACCTCGGGCTGGCCCCACTCCGGCGACTGGGAACCGGAGACACCGAAGGACTCCCCCGCCGGCTCACGCTCGCTCACCACTGGCTCCCTACCCGCCGTCCGCCGTCGCCGAGCCGCGGGCCACCCCGGCGCTACACCCGTGAAAATACTCCCAGGACCCCCGGAGTACAACGGGTCCGGCACGCGACGCCGCACCACCGGGTGCACCGCGCGACCAGTCGACGGTCGTGTGGCGGCGACCGTCGCCGTCAGTGGTCGTCACCGAGTCTCCGATCGCTTCGACACGCTGTTCGTTGCCGATCTGCGCGCGCTGCGCGGTCGCGACTTGATTCCCCACCGTCGAAGGCGGACCATGGGCAGGTCATCCACTGCACCGTGCGGTGTCGGCGGAGAACGATCGACGGAGGCCGGGCCCAGCACCATGAAGCTCCAGACACTCGGTGATGCGATCGACGCGCGGATGGAGTCGCGCTCCGACTCGCCGGCAGCGGCAGCACTGGCACTCGGGGTGACCGTGGATGAGCTCCACGCCTGGATGGCCGACGAGTACCTGCCCGAGCCAGGACGGGCTGCCACCGTGCTCCGCTACCTGGAGGTCGATGGCGAGCGTTATCGCGGGCTCTGCCTGCGGAGCCAGATGCGACGAGTCCAGTCGACCATCCGCAACGGTCCGTCGGCGGCCCGCTCCGCCTGACCTGTTCCCACCGCCACTCAGGCGGTTGTGGCCAACCCGCGGAGCGCTCGCCCGACCGGAGGTGCGGAGCGAACGCCATCCCGTGCAACGAGTTCCAGGAACCGGCCGCGCTGCGGGCGGGCCGTCCGGAACCACTCCGTGGCGAAGAGGTGATGGAAGGCTCCGGCCGGCAGGCCCATGAACGAGGATGCTTCCATCACCTGGCTCGAGTGTGCGGACACCGCGGCCAGCTTGACCGGCAGGTGCCGTGAGACGTCGACGCCCACGAGGTCCGGCCCGTCCTCGACTCCCAGTCGCTCCGACAGTGCGGACGGCCAAAGTGCGTCCAGCAGACCGCGGCCGACCAGGTCGAGCCGCAGGCGTCGGAGCTCCGACCGGCTGACCGTCGCCTCGTAGAGCTCGCAGTCCGTCCCGGCCACGCTGCGGGCTCCGATCTCGTGCACCCGGACGTGGTCGACGTGCCCGTAGATCCCTTCGGCGTCGTACGTGGTGAGTGCGGTGGCCTGCTCGTCGATCAGGATGCGACGGACGGCGCACGCGGCGTCGTCGACGCTCGCCGCCGCCAACGATCCAGCCGGTGCAGCCCCGGAGACCGGGGTCGAATACCCGGAGTCGCCGTAGCCGAGGAACTCCACCCGGGAGATGCCGAGGACGGCGGCGGCCTCGACCGCCTCGCCACGACGGTGGGCGCCGAGGTCCGATCCGGCCGAGGTCGGACGCTCCCCCTGGCTGCCGTCGGTCGCCACGACCAGGACGACCCGCCATCCGGCCTCGACCGCGGTGGCGATGGTCCCACCCGTGAAGATGGACTCGTCGTCCGGGTGGGCATGGAGCGTCACCAGGACGGGCCTCGTCATCCGGGCTCCGCCCCGGCGCGCCGGGCCGAGTCCCACCGGCCCCACGCCTGGAAGCCGCCGTCGAGGTCCGCGGCACGCCGGAAGCCGAGATCCGCCAACGACGCCGCAGCCAGGCTGGACGCGTAGCCGGCCGAGCAGACCACCACGACGGGCTGGTCGTGATCGCGGACTTCGGGGATCCGGTGGCCACCTGTGGGGTCCAACCGCCACTCGAGCACGTTCCGCTCGATGACCACGGCGCCCGGCAGCTCCCCTTCGACACGCCGTTGGGACTCGGGGCGGATGTCGACCACCAGGCCGCCCTCGGCAACGATTCCGGCCAACCCGTCCGGTGTCACACGACCGATCCGGCGCCGCGCGTCGGTGATGAGACCGTCGACCCGGCTCGTCACCGGTCGGCAGCCGGTGTCGAGAACTCCTCTGTCCGGACCGCCACCAGCATCTCCCTGTCCCTGGGCTCGAAGAACGTCATGGACCGGAGCACCGGGGAATACACGTGCACGCTCAACGCCGGGCCGGGCCCGTGGTTCACGATGTCGTGGACGTGGCCGGGCCCGAACACGAGGTGGTCACCGCGGGTCACCTTCCGGGAGGTCATCTGCAGCGATCCACCCTCCTCGTGACCCACGACCGTCTCCACCAGCGACCCGCCCGCCACGACCACGGCCCCCGCCGAGTCCCCGTGGTCGTGCAGTTCGATCGCTCCACCGACCGGCCAGGCGATCACGAATGCCTGGTAACGGTCTGTGGCCGCCACCGTGTGCCACGAACGGATCTCCGGGTCCTGCATGCCGGGCCACGACTGGGCCGAGGGGGCCAGCCTGGTGGCGATGGCCAGTAGCTCAGCGGTGCCCAGGCGCACCGGTTGCGAGGTTGCGATCACCGGCGTGCCGGGGACGTCACGTGGGCCATGGACGAATACTAGGTAAACCCGATCGACATAGTCAACATTCCTGCGTACGGCCCGTCACTCCTCCGGAGCCGGCCATCCGGCCGAAGACAGCGCCCAGCCGGCCAGGACCACCAGGACGAGCGCGAGACCGAGTGGCCACCCGACCCCGTGACGCTGCAGGAGCGCCCCGATCACCGCGCCGACGAAGATGCAGGCCACCGTGGCCACCCGCCGACCGGCGCGGGGCGGGCGCCCCCCGATCGCCACCAGGTCCGCCGCGAGCGACCCGAGGCTGGTGGTCAGCACCGTGGTGTTCGCCTCACTGAGGATCATGCGCCGCACCAGGGCATTCTGCGCGCCCATCGCAAAAGCCAGGAGGCCCACGACGACATCGCGTCTGTCCGTCGACTGCACCGAACCGGTGAGGGACACGACGAGCGCACCGGTAACCGCCACGATCTCGAGGGCCAGGCCGAGGTGCAGGTGGGCCGTCCGTCCCCGACGTCCCGCGGCTGCGGCGCCGACCATGGCACCGACGACGAACCCGATCAGGGCGATGACGAAGCCCTGCGAGTCGGATCCGCCACCGAGTGCGGTCCCGGTGAGCGAGAAGGCCAGCAGCAGGACGTTTCCGGTCATGTTGGCCGTGAACGTGCGGCCCAGGTCGAGGAAGCTGGTGGCGTCGAGGACACCGGTCGTGGTGGTGAGGAAGCAGAGGCCCCAGAACAGCCACCCGTCCATCCGGGTGCCCGGGGAGCCAGCCATCTCGCCAACGTATCGCCGCCCGGACCGGCCCGCGCCGGCCGACCCGCTACTCGGCCGTGACGGGCGGCGGGCAGTCGAGACCGCAGTAGTGCAGTGCGGTGGACCTCCGGGCGCCGGACGGCCCGGATGGCCGCGGACCACGCGACGGGTTGCGGATGCCCGCGGCGGCGAGGACGCCGCCGGCCATGCACCAGGCGCCGGCCACCAGCGTCGCCGTGCGGAATCCCGCGGCAAGGGTGGCGCGGTGGCGGTCAGCGGCGCCACCGTGACGGCCAGGCCGAACCCGAAGACCAGTACGGCGGGCAGTACGCCCGACGGGTAGGAGCTGTCGGACCCGACTCTCGACGGCAGTGCGAGCCTGCAGCCGACCACCACGGCCCGATGCCCATCTGCAGGCGCCGGCCGATCCGCGACTCCACCCGACCCGACATCGACGACAACAGCAGCATGACGACCGTGAGGGGGAGGAGGGCGATACCCGATTCCAGAGGCGTGTAGCCGCCGACCACTTGGAGCACGACGGGCAGCAGGAACAGCACCCCGGCCAGGGCAGTGACCACGAGGACGGCACCCACGGCGTCGACCTGTGCCGGAGCCGACGGGTCCTTCGACTCCGGTACGTGGCGGGCGGCCAGCAGGAGGACGACGATCCCGACGGGCAGATTGATGAGGAAGATCCACCGCCACGAGGCCTGCAGGATGGCCAGGCTGCCCGGTGTGAGCAGGGCACCACCCACATTCTGCAGCACCCAGAGGACGACGAGGGCCGTGACGCCGGGTGCGAGGGCACAGGCCACCGAGGCCACGGTGACCCACCGGCCCGCCCGGGACCGGTACGACGGGGCCTGATCGGGCACGGGACTCGCCACTTCCCGATCAGGTGCGGCTGTGTGCCGCCACGTGTTCGAGGGCCACCGCCACCGGATCCCCCCGGGGCGCCGACGGAAGTTCCACCCGGAGCCCGTTACCCGTCGCCTCCCAGGTCAGCGCCCGGCCGTCTACTGCCTGCACCGTGGTCGCCGCCGTCGGCACCACCTCGGCCAAGGTGGCCGTCGGCGACGACGGGCGCACGAAGGCGAAGACCTCCGTGTCACGGGCCGTGTACCGCAGCGGGTCCCCCTCGACGGTCGTCGTACCCGGCGTCGACCACGGTCGGGTGCCGAAGAGGGCATTCCCGTTCGTCGGCACGTACCCGGCGAGCCAGGCGAGCCGTACCAACTGCTCCTCGGGAATGGTGGCGTCGACGGCCCGGGGGCCGACATTGAGCAGGAGGTTGCCACCCTTGGATGCGATGTCCGTGACCGACCAGAGCAGTTCGTCGCGGGTCAGGAAGTCCTCCTCCGCCGACTGCGCGTTGTACCCGAAGCTGTGGTCCATGCCCCGGACGCACTCCCACGGCGTGGTCTGGATCTCCTTGAAGGTCATGTACTCGGGCGTCCGGTAGCCGAAGTGGGGCGGCCGCGGTGGCACCAGACCCTGTTCCGCCCTCGTCTGGCGGGCCATGAGCGAGTCGATCACTCGGCGTCCCCGAGCCGAGTGCGCCAGTCCGAGGAGCGGCGACCACGGCATCCAGCGATCGTTGACCACACCATCGGGCACGACCCGGTAGTAGTGGTCCAGGAGCGGCCAGAGCTCCTTGCCCGGGGTCGGCCAGGCGATGTCGTTCCACAGCACCGACGGCCGGTAACGTTCGATGAGCTCACGCACCTGGGCCTCGGCGTAGGCGGGGTAGTCGCCCCGGGGCACGGCGGCCAGCACACCGCCCATGGACCCCATGGGGAACTCGAGGAACGTGGAGTCGAGGCCCCCGCTGTAGTACAGCCCGAAACGCATCCCGTGGGCCCGGACGGCGTCGGCCAGCTCGCCGACCAGGTCGCGTTCCGAGTACCACCCGGCGACATGGGGATTGTGGACCTCGGAGGGCCAGAGGCACCAGCCGTCGGCATGCTTGGACACCAGGACCACGTAGCGGGCGCCCGTCGCGGCGAAGGCAGCGGCCCAGCCGTCAGGGTCCCAGTTGTCGAGGCCGGCCACGAAGTCCTCGGCGAACGACCGGTAGGGCCGGTCGCCCCACACTTCGCGGTGGTGGCGGGACGCCGGGCTGTCGGGGAACCTCAGCGAGTTCTCGTACCACTCGACGTACGGCGAGTACTGGAAGGCGTCCGACTCACCCGAGGCCAGGAGGTCGCCGTAGTCACCGAGGGTCGGCGCGAACGCAGGAATCGAGGCAGGGGTCCAGTGGACGAAGATCCCGAGCTTGGCGTCCCGCCACCAGATAGGGGCCCGGTGGGTCCGCAGTCGGGCGAGCGTCGAGCGGGCCGATGCCATGTCCGGACCTTAGGTCGGGACGACCGGCTGCATGCCGTCCCGGTCCCTCCTGCTGACGGCGCGTCGGCGGTCCGCTCAGACGGCGCGTTCGGCGTCGAGCATCCAGGACTCGAATCGCTCGTGGCGGTCCTTGCCCCGGTACTTGGCCGCATACATCGCCCGGTCGGCGTTGGACATCAGTTCGTCGACGGTGATGCCGGACCCGGCGAAGGCGAAGCCGATACTGACCGTCCCGGACACCGTGGCGTCACCGATGACGAACGGTTTGCGACAGGCCTCGAGGATCCGGTCGGCCAGTCCCTCCACCTCGGTGGGGTGGTTGAAGTCCTCGACGATCACACCGAACTCGTCGCCTCCGAGGCGGGCAGCCGTGTCCGACTTGCGGACGCTCGTCCGCAGCACCCCGGCCATGGCCTGCAGCAGCGCATCGCCGGCGCCGTGGCCCAGTCGATCGTTGGCGGACTTCAGTCCGTCCATGTCGAGGAAGAGGGCGGCCACCTTGGAGTCGGACCGCCCGGCTCGCGCCAATGCGTCGTCGAGACGCTTCAGGAAGAGGGCCCGGTTGCCTAGACCCGTCAGCGAGTCGTGATACGCATGGAACGACAGTTCCTCCTCCAGTCGCTTCCGGACGGTGACGTCGTGGCCGGAGACCACGTAGGCCCCCACCGTCGGGTCGTCCACCAGATTGACGAGGCTGAGTTCGAACGGGATGGGCACGGGTGAGCCGATCCGGTTCAGCCCGACGGTAACGGACACCGGCCCCGCGGCCGGGCCGGACTGCGAGGCGCGCACGATGGCCTCCATGACCCCCTGACGGTCCTCCGTGGCGACCAGATTGACCAGCGGACGTCCCTCGATGAGCTCCGGGTCGTGGCCGAGCATCCTCGATACGGCCCCTGAGCACGACTCCACGGTGCCGTCCCGGGCCACCAGCATGGTCACGACGGGGGCGTGCTGGACCACCGCCCGCAGACGCGCGTCCCGGTTGTGGGAGACCTCGAAGCGGCGGCGCTCGGTCAGGTCCCGAAGGCTCAACAGCACCGATCCCTCGGTCAGCCAGGGCACCGGGGTGCCGACGAGCTCCATCAGCCGCCAGCCGAACGGGGTTTTCAGGCGGATCTCGATCGGTGCCCCGACCTCCTTCTCCTGGATGGTCTCGAGCGACAGCAGGACGAAGGGCAGGTCCTCCGGATGGACGAAGTCGAGGCCCGACAGTCCCATGGCCTCGGCAATGGTCGTCCCGAAGAGCCGCTCGGCCGTCGAATTGCCCCAGACGAGGATCCCGGTGGGTCCGACGACGACCACAGCGTCCGGCAGCTCGCGGATGAGACGCAGCAACTCCGCGTCCCCGGTCGGTGCGATCGGGGGCATCTCGGGCCCTTCGACGACAGGGGGCATACCTGTGTCATCGGGTCCGTCGGGCCGCAGCTTGAGGATGAACCTCCTGCGTAGCGGGGGCATACGGCACCCGGGCGGATACGGTGAGGCCATGGATCCCGATGTCCTCACCCTTGCCGGGACCGACGTGACCGTCCCCCGACTCGGCGTGGGCACCTGGTCGTGGGGCGACGAGTCGACCTGGGGCATGGGCGGGTACGACGCAGGCCTCACGCAGGACTCCATCCGCGACGCCTGGGACGCCTCCCTCGACGCCGGGGTCACCCTCTTCGACACGGCGGAGGTCTACGGCGGCGGTGAGAGCGAGCGGATCATCGGGTCGCTCCTGGCCGGTGACCGCGATCGGGCCGCCCGTGCCATCATCGCCACCAAATTCATGCCGTCGCCCTGGAAGCTCGACATCCGTCGGGCGCTGCTCAGGTCGCTGCGGGCATCGCTCGATCGCCTCGGGCTCGACGCGGTCGACCTCTACCAGATCCACGGCCCGGTCAGCCTGCGCTCCCATACCGCCTTGGCCGGCGCACTGGCCGCGGCCCACGACCAGGGCCTGATCCGGGCCATCGGCGTGTCCAACTACTCGATCAAGGTGACCAGGGCCATGGCGGCGGCCCTCGGGCGCCACGGCCTGCGACTGGCCACCAACCAGATCGAGTTCTCGCTCCTGCGCCGCTCCCCCGAGACCAGCGGTCTGCTCGCCGCCTGCGCTGACCTCGGTGTGGTCCCCCTGGCCTACTCGCCCATCGGCCAGGGCCGCCTGACGGGCAAGTACTCGGTGGCGAACCCCCCACCGGGCAAGCGGAACTTCTCCGACCATCCGATGGAGGTCGTCGACGCCGTCGTCGCCGAGTTGCGCCGCATCCGCGACGCCCACGACGGTCGGTCGCCCAGTCAGGTGGCGCTCAACTGGATCATCGCCAAGGGAGCTCTGCCCATCCCGGGGGCGAAGAACCGACACCAGGCCGAGGAGAACGCCGGAGCACTGGGCTGGAGCCTCGACGACGACGTGGCGCGGCTCGATCGGGCGGCGCTGCCGGGCATCCGGAACCTGGCCAGCCGGGTCTGGCAGCACGGCTGAGCACTCCCGTCCGTCGATGCGGGTAGGGGACGGGTCCCTCCGATACCGTGGCGCCATGCCGGACTACGACGCCATCGTCATCGGGGCCGGGCACAACGGTCTGACCGCCGCGGTGGTCATGGCTCGCGGCGGGATGCGCGTCCTGTGCCTGGAGAAGAACCACTTCATCGGGGGCATGGCCACGACCACGGAGCTGGCCCGCGGCTACCGGTTCGAGCTGGCCGGCTCCATCCAGTTCCCCGTCCCGAGCGAGATCTACGACGACCTCGGCTTCGACGCGTGCCCCATCTTCGAGCCCGAGGTGCAGTCTGCGGCCATCGGGCCCTCGGGCGAGCCCCCGCTGCTCCTCCACAGCGACCCGGACAAGCTGTTCGAGCACCTCAACGACCGGATGGGGCTCGAGGCGGTCCTCGGCATGGCCGAGATCGCGGCCTGGGCGGACGCCCCGGCCCGGGCCATCGGTCGGTTCGACGTCAGGACACCGCCGAAGTCGCTCGACGAGATGTTCGCCTGCGCGGCGAACGAGACCGAACGGCAAGCCATCCGCACGGCGATGTTCGGCAGCGTCATGGACGTGATCGACCGGCACCTGCCCGACCCGGTCCGCCATGCCCAGGTGCGCAGCATGCTCGCCTTCCTCTCGGTCAACTCGACCTACCGCGGCCCGTACTCCGAGGGCAGCGCGCTCTGCCTGGCATTCGCCCTCGCCTCCCCCACCGGCGCCACGATGTCCAAGGTCAAGGGCGGCATCGGCACCCTGTCGGCCCACCTGGCCGAACGGTTCGAGCAGCACGGCGGCGAACTGCGCCGTCACGTCAAGGTGGCCGGAATAGCCACCGAGGCCGGTCGCGTGGTCGGCGTCCGCCTGGGCGACGGCCAGACGGTCAGCGCACCGGTCGTGGTGTCCAACCTCGACCCTACGGCGACGTTCACCCAGCTGCTCGACCGGGACGACCTGCCGGCCGACTTCCTCCAGCGGGTCGACGCCATCGATCACCGCGCCCTCTACTTCCAGATGCACTTCGCCCTGAGCGGGCTGCCCGAGTGGGCGAGCCCCTACGAGGAGTTGAACGACGGAGGGCTGAGCCACAACGTGACGTTCTTCGGGACTCCCGAAGAGATGCAGGCCGACTTCGAGGGCTGCGTGCGCGGCATCGTCCCTTCCTCGCCGTCGTTCAACCTGTCGATCCCGTCGCTCCGGGACCCGGACCTGGCGCCGCCGGGCAAGCACGTGGTCAGCAGCTTCGCCTTCTACGCACCAATCGGGGCCGACCACGATGCACAGGCGCGGCTGCGGGACGAGATGGCGGACCGGATGCTCGCCAAGCTCACCAGGCTCGCGCCCAACTTCCCGGACCTGGTGGAGCGCCAGTTCAACTACCCCGCCTACGCCTATGAGCGGATGTTCGGCTGCACCGGAGGCGACTTCTGCCACGGACTCCTCCAGCCCGAGTTCATGGGTCCGTTCCGGCCCGGGCCGCGAGGTTGGCCGGACAACCCGGTACCGGTCGAGGGCCTGTACCTCTGCGGTGCCGGGTGTCACGGGGGCCCTGGTATCACGTTCATCCCGGGATACAACTGCGGGTACGAGGTACTCGACGGCCCGCCGACGGTCAGCACCTGATCGGACGCCCGATCAGGTGTCCGATCCGCCTCAGCCGCCCCGCAGATGGGCCAACGCCTCCGCCCGTCTGGGGAACTCACCCGCAGAGGCCACCATGCCCCGGCCCTGGCGGTCCACGGTGACCACCGATATCCCGCGGCGGGCCAGCTGTCCGATGATGGCGTCGAAGAGCAGCACCGCTACCGGGTGGAACTGCGTCACGTGGTCGAGGTCGACCACGATGCCCTGCGGAACGACGGCGTCGCCCACATGGCGTCGGAGTCCCAGCGGCGCCTGCTCGGCCGAGGCGAACTCGATGTAGCCCTGGAGCGACAGCACCGGCACGTCCACGACGCCCAGGCCCGATGGCGAGGGGAGCGACATCTCGGTGCCGTCCTCGGCCACCAGTACGAAACTCGGACCGGTCCGGGTCACCTGGTGCATCAGGTGGAGCGAAAAGCGCTCAGAGATGGCGCGGCTCGCCTCGACGGCCCGCACGCTGTTGCCGCGCTCATCGAGCGGTGGGCTGAAGAGCCCGATGCCGAACTGGGACGGGCTGACCGCCACCAGGCCCCCGGCCACTCCGGACTTGGCCGGCAGTCCGACCCGGAGCAACCACTCACCCGAGTAGTCGTACATCCCACACGTAGCCATGACCGTGAGGACCTGCTCGGCCACCAACTGATCCATGACCCGCTCGCCGGTGAGGGGGTGGACCCCGCCGTTGGCCAATGTGGCGGCCATCACGGCCAAATCGGCAGCGGTCACCAGCACCGAGCACTGGCGGAAATAGACGTCGACCGCGTCCTCCGCCGGAACGGACAGGGACCCGGCGGCCCGCATCAGGTGGGCGAGCGCCCGGTTGCGGTCACCGGTGTCGCGCTCCGAGCGGTACACGGCGGCGTCGACCGGGAGCTCCCGACCGGCGCAGCGCGACAGCAGGTCGAGGATCCGTCCGAACCGCTCCTCGGGACCGCCACCCGCCACCAGGGACGTCGTGAGGATGGCGCCGGCGTTGATCAGTGGGTTGTCGGGACGCCCGGTGCCCGGTTCCAGGCTGATGGCGTTGAAGCCCTCGCCACTTGGTTCCACACCCACCCGGGCGAGCACCGCCTCCATCCCTACGTCAGCCAGTGCCAGGGCGTACGCGAAGGGCTTCGATACCGATTGGATGGTGAACGGCACCCCGGACTCGCCCGCCTCGTACCGCGAGCCGGCTACGCCCACCAGCGCCAGCCCGAAGGCCTCGGGATCAGCTGTCGACAGCTCGGGGATGTAGGAGGCCACATCCCCCCGATGGTCATCGGCGAACTCGAGCCGGATGCGACCGAGCAGGTCGCCGATCGGATCGAACTGGTGCGACGGCACGGCCTGGCCGGCCGGATCCGTCACGTCTCGAGGTCGCCTTCCTGAATGGCCGGCAGCTCGGAGATGGCCTCGAACAGGTACTTGGTCCAGACCGCCTCGAGCCGGGACAGGAACGGCGAGTCGGCGTTGATCCGGGCCTCGAACGGCTCGAACGAGCCGGCCCGGTAGATGACCAGGTCGTACGGCGGGCCCACGGAGAGGTTGGCCCCGGCGGTGCTGACCATCGAGGTGAGGGCCAGCTTGGTGGCCGTCGTGAGATTGACGTGGGCGGCCACGCCGAGCTCCAGGGTGAACTTGCCGTACTTGCTCTCGCCGATCTGCAGGAACGGCCGGTCGTCGGAAGCCCGGATGTAATTCCCCTCGGGATACACGAGCAGGATGTCCGGCGCGCCGCCACCGTGGATCTCCCCGCCGAGCAGGAACGTCGCCGTTCCGTCCGCGCCGATCTGGGCCAGGGCGTCACGGTGGTTGGCGGCCACCTCCCGGCTGAGCCTGCCGACGTAGAGCGCGGCCTCGAAGAGGTGGTCCACCGTGGCCAGGCTCTCGCGGGCCCCCGGGTCGGTCAGATCCTGGTTGATCCGGTCCAGGACCTCCTGGGTGGTGGCCAGGTTGCCGGCGGACTCGAGGACGAAGAGACGGTCGGGGTCGGGCTGGAACAGGTGCACCTTGCGGTACGTGCTGACGTTGTCTACCCCGGCGTTGGTGCGGGAGTCGCCCAGGAAGACGAGCCCTTCCTCGAGTCGGATGGCCAGGCAGTAGGTCATTGGACGTTCCTCGGTGGTCGCTCGCTCCAGAGAGGGAAGTCTACGGGACGACCTGCGCCGTCCGGCACGGTCGAGCCCGCCGCTCAGCCCATCTGGACGATCGGCCGTGCGAGGGGGCTACCCCCCATGGAGCCGTAGAACTGCGCGTCGCCGAAGGCGAAGATGCCGCCGTCACTGGCGACCATCCAGTAGCCCCCGCTGTCGATGGTTCCGGTGATCCCGACGATCGGCTTGTTGAGGGGCGTGCCGCCCATGGAGCCGTAGAAGGTGGCGTCGCCGAAGGCGAAGATGCCGCCGTCACTGGCGACCATCCAGTAGCCCCTGCCGTCGACGGAAGTGGTGATCCCGACGATCGGCTCGTTGAGGGGCGTGCCGCCCATGGAGCCGTAGAACTGCGCGTCGCCGAAGGCGAAGATGCCGCCGTCGCTCGCGACCTCCCAGTAGCCCCTGCCGTCCGGCGTCGAGGTGATCGCCACGATCGGCTCGTTCAATGG
>Ga0182014_10003270_pt1 | contig 19624 bp, 20 predicted proteins | sample 612S2DmetaG_FD_120489 | JGI IMG/M metagenome (GOLD analysis project Ga0182014, IMG submission 120489) | Permafrost microbial communities from Stordalen Mire, Sweden - 612S2D metaG | ecosystem: Environmental > Terrestrial > Soil > Wetlands > Permafrost | place: Sweden: Stordalen | collected... | reverse complement strand
CTTCAGGAGTTTCCACCATGACGGACATCATGCGCCGCGTGAAGTCGAAGGGGATCTCATCGAGCTTCTTATACTTTTCGATGAGCGCTTGTTGATGGAAATCCGAACTATTCAGAATCGCCGTATCGAGCAGATTCTTGAGACCAGTCTGGAAGTGGCTGATGATGTAACCGTCCAGCAGCACCTCGTCGGTTTCCCGTCCCGCTACGTTGCAGTGCCGCTGCAGAACGACGCGATCCTCGGTCAGTGTACCTGTCTTATCCGTGCATAGTACGTCCATCCCGCCAAAGTTCTGAATGGCATTGAGCCGCTTGACGATCACTTTTTTGCGGCTCATCGCGATGGCGCCCTTGGAGAGGCACACGGAGACGATCATTGGAAGCATCTCCGGGGTCAGACCCACGGCCACGGCCATCGCGAAAAAGAATGCGCTCTTCCAATCGTGCTTGGTAAAGCCGTTGATCAGGAAGACCAGAGGCACCATGACTGCCATGAGCTGGATCATCAGCCATGTGAAACGGCTCAAGCCGCGGTCGAAGCTGGTCGGTGGTGCTTCTTCCGTGATCGAGCCGGCCATGGTCCCGAGATAAGTGTTTACTCCCGTGACGACCACAACCGCGGTTGCGGTGCCACTTTCAACGCTCGTCCCCATGAAGCAAATGTTCTTCAGGTCGATCGGCGAATCGGAGGGCTTCGTGTCCGGATCGTGGAACTTCTCGACAGGATAGGACTCTCCAGTAAGCGTACCCTGGCTCACGAACAAGTCTTTCGCAGTGAGAACCCGCACATCGCCAGGGATCATGTCGCCAGCGTTCAGATTGATGATGTCCCCAGGGACCAGATCGCGCAGCGGCATCTCCTGCGCTTTGCCATCTCGAAAGACCGCGGCGGTCACGTGGATCATGGCTTTTAGCTTGGCCGCCGCCGAGTCCGCGCGGGCTTCCTGTATGAAGCGCAGCGTAGCGCTGAGCGCCACCATGCAGGCCATCACAGTTCCGGCGCGCGCGTCACCCGTGGCAAAAGAGATTGATGAGAGAGCTGCCAGCAGAATCACCAGCGGATTGCGGAGAATGATCAACAGCCGTATAAACCAGCCTCGCCGGCGTTCCTGCGCAACCTCGTTCGGGCCGGCGGTCCGCGCTCTCGCTTCGGCCTCCGCTTGCGTCAGGCCCTCGGGAGTCGTGTGCAAAGACTGAAGCAGTGCATCGCTGTTCTTCCCTGCCGCATCAAGCACAGCCGGGGAAACGCGAATATTGTGTCCCTTAGCTTTTGCAGGAACTGGAGATGCGTCCGGGGGAGGAAGAGTCTCTGCGGCGCCGCCTGTGGTAACGGCGTTCGCCTCGGTGGGGGGCTTGGTCAGCGTGTGATTCGGATCAGGTATTGTCATCCTTCTCTCGCCGCAATCTACGTCACTTGTTCTGAGTCTTCTCGCATCTCATGAGGTCCGGTAGTCCGAGTGTACCGACCAGGGAAGAGCGCTTAATGGGTAATCAGCAACAGGATAGTGCCGTAGTTGGTCCGCAGATCGACGAGATGTTTCCAGACCGCATCGCGCGCAATGGGGGCCAATCCGACGGTCGGTTCATCGAGAAACAGCACACATGGCCGATGCAGAGCGGCCTGGGCGATTTCCAGACCGCGAACCATGCAGCCGGAGTATTGGCGCACCATCCGCCCAGCATCGGCAGGCAGTCCTACGAACTCATGATGTTCGCTAATACGCGCCTTTAGTTCGCCTTGCGGAATTCAGTACAGTTTGGCGAAGATTGAAGACGGCAAAATGCGGCAATTGGAGTTTATGAGACATTGGTAGAAACGGGCTCAGTATACTGAACCCGCTCTCACGTATCCGCTCCGCTGCTAGTACTGTCTTCGCCTCGCCATCCAGCCGATCGCTGCTCCCGCCGCGACGCCTACTGCGAATGTCGCCACAACGGTTTCAACTGGATGTCTTTGTACGCGCCTTTTTGTGTCGTCGAGCAACTCCGTAGCGACATAGCCGCCATGTTTTGCGGCACGCCGTGCTGCCTTGACACCATCCTCAAGCGCATCCGCAACATAAGACGCGGCCCGAGAAGCATCGTGCGCTGTTTTGTCAATCTGTTCGCCCACTTGTTCCAACACGGATTGCGACATTTTGTCTTTACCCCTCTCGTATCTGAGTTCGGTATTGATTCGCTTATTCCCCGACAGCTTTCTCAACCTTGCCGATAAAGTTCTGAGCCTTGCCGGCATTCTTCTCGGTTCTGCCCTTATCTTCAAGGCAGGGGTTCCCAACAAGCTGGCCAGCCTTCTGCTTGATTGCGCCTTTGACTTCGTGAAGCTTCCCAGTTGCCTTGTCGCTTGAACTCAGTTTCATGGTGAATTTCTCCTTTGTTCGGTTGCGGGTTTCAATGAGTTGAGATCCATCGAGAGCTTCTTGCACTTGATTGCCTGCGAATTGCAAGATCCTCCCTTGGAACGTTTCTTTTCCTGATGTAGAGCCTTCTATCGACCAGTATCCAACTATCCGTTTGCAGAAAGCTGGTCGGAATTGCTCGCCGCCGCACGCAGGCAGGAGGCAGGGTCATCCCGCCGGACTTGTGCGGTAGGAAGCTTACGGCAGCCAGTAAAGATCGAAGAAGCGAAGATTCAAGCTCGGCAATGGAGGGATCAAGCGTCAAGCGAGCTCACCGAGCTTACGCCAACGCGACCATCGATCGGGAAGCGGTTCCGGATTCTCAACCGGAAGCTGATGCCGAATGGACTACGGGTCAAGTGCCGCACTCACCGCAGACGACTGGCCGCCTTTGAGGCACTTCGTGGTCTGGCCGAATCTAAAACTTTGTCGGGATCACGCTCGGACATTTGATCAAGCAGGACCACATTCAGCAGCGTCTTGTGAACCTTGATGCGCCCGTTGTATTCGATAAAACCGAGCTTGCGGAATCGATTCATGAAGAAGCTTACGCGGGAGCGAGTGGTGCCGACCATTTCCGCCAGGGTCTCTTGCGAGATCTTGGGGATGTATTGGTCCGGCTCACCAGGCTTGCCAAATTCCGCCATCAACAGCAGAATCCGCGCCAGGCGCTTTTCGCTCGAGTTAAAGAGCTGATCCACAAGATCGGCCTGGATGCGCATGCTGCGCTCCAGCATGAACTTCAAAAAGAGGTCTGAGAAGCTATGCTCCTCATGCATCACACGAATCATCTCGTCCCGGCTTATTTTGAGAGCGGTGCAGGGAGTAATGGCAGTAGCAGTGGACAAACGCAGTCCAGGCACGGCCGCAAGCGCGGTCTCTCCCACAAATTCACCTGAGGAGATCAGCGCGATGGTAGCCTCTTTCCCGGCTACGGAAACGACAGTGATCTTTGCGCGGCCTTTCTGAAGATAATAAATGGCGTCTGCGGAATCTCCCTGCGAAAAGAAGGCATCCTTCGGCGCCAATTCGATGATTCTTCGCCCCAGGCCGGCGCTCGCCAGAAAGGCAGCAGCATCGAATCCGGGCTTTTCAAGTTCAACCATTGAAGGGCCTCCCTCCGATTGCGACCGTTGCAGAACGACCAATGGACGGATGCGTTACCACATTGCCACGTGGCTACCAAAGCAGGTGCGCGATACGCAAAGATTCATCGCGTAAACGCTAAAATCACGACTCTCGCCTCCAACTATACGCCGGTTGGAGAAGTGCTGTTCACTTTTGCACACCATTTTGGGAAATACTTACGTATCTTGGCTTTCGTGACGTCAAAATGGAGTCCGATGAAGCGCGCCGGGATCTCACCGCCAGAGCAATCCGCTTGAGAGTATCATTGCGACAGCCGTTTCACATTACAATGCGAAGCGTAGCGTGTTAAGAAAGAATGGAATCGATGGTTCCTCCACAAAAGACGCGTGATTTGGCCCGCAGCCTCGTTGCTTGCGAAGCCGATGCAAGTACTACCTCCCTTCAAACCGGACCTGCAACTGTGCGCGTCTATGAGAGGCTGCGCCGGCAACTCGGCGCACCCGTGGGAGTTGACGGTTTTCAGGCGCTCGCTTCTCGCGCCTTGGCTCTTGCCAAGGCAGAGTCTCCCGGACTCAGCGCAGTGCAGATTGCGGCAAACGGAGGCTTACGCGGTCTTGGCGAAGTTGAATCTAAGACGGACGTAGACGAGGATGGCGAGGCCGGAATCATTCTGATTTCGCAGTTGCTTGGGCTGTTTCTCACCTTCCTTGGCGAGGCAACAACGCTGCGCTTGATCGAAGATTTACGCCTTCAGGTTGGCGACACGACAGAGTCGGTGAAGACCACAGCAGACACGACAGACTCAGAGGTCGACAAACTGGTCATAGCTGCGGCTTTCGGGGATCTTCTGCTAGAAATTGACCGGCTGAGGAATGTGAGCGAGCGAATTGAAAACCTGGCGGACAATCATCCCGGGATGGAACAGGGCCTTTACAGCGTCGCGGGGAACATTCGCAGTATAGCTACGGTTTTGGACGTTTTCACACTCATCCGAAGCAAAGCTGGCGGCTCGCAAGAAGACGCACCGCTCCCACAAACGAATGGCTATGTGAACTGAGTTCCGCCAGCGCTTCATCCAGAGCGGCGCACTGCGGTTCTGGATTTCGGAGACCTCAACCGTGGGGGCGCTTACGGAAAGACGGAATCGTCGCCCTGATCCTGCCGCGAAGCTTATAACGGCAACTGAAATCTGCTACCTTGAACGATATAGGGTTGAACATGACGACTCCCTCAAAAATGCGAGATTTGGCCCAGCGTCTGCTTGATTACGAAGCCTTTGCGGGCAAGACCTCCGAGCCTACGGAGTCCGCAACCCTTCGAGTTTATGAGAAGCTGCGCCTGGAACTTGGTGAATTTGCTGGAGTTGCCGGTTTTCAGTCGCTAGCTTCACGCGCTTTGGTGTTGGCCAAAACAGAAGCTCCCAGCCTTAACGCGGTACGGGTCTCTGCGGATGGTGAAATAAAGGGTCTCGGCGAGATTGAACATCAATTCGAAATCGACAAGATTCGGGCTGGCGAGTTCCCGGCTGGCGAAGGGGGAATCATCCTCATCGCCTGCTTACTCGGGCTGCTTCGTATCTTTCTTGGCGAAGCTCTAACGATAAGCCTGCTGCAAAATGCGTGGCCAGGCGGAGCCTTCGACAATCGCAATTCGGCACATGGGAGATAACGTGAGTAATCAAGACAAAGTGAAGATAAACAAGCTACCAACCGGAGTTCCGGGCCTCGACGAGATTGTGGGCGGCGGGCTCCCCGAATTCTCGTTTAACATCATCGCGGGGGCCCCCGGAAGCGGCAAGACGACGCTGGCTCACCAGTTCGTGTTTGCCAATGCGAGCTCGGAACGTCCTGCTCTTTACTTCACTGTTCTCGGCGAATCCGCCATAAAAATGTTGCGATACCAGCAACAGTACACGTTCTTCGATCCGGCCATGCTACCCGGCTCCATCCGCTTTATCAACCTGAGCCAGGTTGTCTTGGAGAAGGATCTGGGCGCGGTCCTAGAGGAGATTACCAAGGAAGTTGAAAGGTCTAACCCCGCCGTCGTGGTTGTGGACTCATTCCGAACCATGGTGCGGAAGCCGCAAAGCGACATGGACCTGCAATCTTTCATTCAACGGTTGGCCCTGTTTCTGGCTAGTTGGCAAGCGACAACTTTCCTGATTGGCGAGTATGCGGAGGAAGAGTTGCGCGATAATCCCATCTTTACCGTTGCCGATGGCCTGTTCTGGCTGCGCCAAACGGCGGAGCGGAATTCAATTGTGCGCAAGTTGCAGATCATAAAACTGCGCGGTCAAGACTCTGTGCCGGGTCTGCATACATTCCGCATAACCGATGCCGGGGTGCAAGCCTTCTCGCGCACGTTTGGATTAACCGCCCGAAAGAGAAACCCGCCCGGCGAGCGGCGCCTTTCATTCGGCATTCCGGAGTTAGACAAGATGCTGGATGGTGGTGTGCGCGAAGGCGATAGCGTCCTTGTAGCGGGGTCTTCGGGGACAGGGAAATCTGTACTGGCAACACAGTTCATTGCTGAAGGCATACGCCACGATGAACCGGGAATTGTGGCGGTCTTTGAAGAACGCCCGGAAGCGTATGCGGAGCGGGCCAACAGTTTAGGTTTGGATCTGGAAACGCCGCAGAAAGACGGGAAACTCACAATCCTCTATTTACGTCCCCTGGATCTCTCAGTGGATGAGACCATGCACTCGATTCTCGACGCCGTACAGAACATCGGCGCCAAGCGCTTGGTAATCGATTCCCTGGCGGGCTTTGAAATGGCTCTGTCGCCCGGCTTCCGCGCCGACTTTCGCGAATCGCTCTACCGCATGATCTTCGCTTTGACGGGAATCGGAGTTACGATTCTAAGCACGGTTGAGGTGGATGAGTCTTTCACGGAATTCCCGTTCAGTACCTACTCAATCTCTTTCCTCACCGATGACATCGTCCGGCTGCGGTACGTATCCATCGATGGCCAGCTTCGCAAAATTATGGTGGTGATCAAGATGCGTGGTGGAAATCATGCCAAGGATATTCGCGAGTATGAAATCACGTCCAAGGGCGTGGTGATTCTCGGTAAGCGCCTGACAAACTATCAGGGCCTTATCAGCGGGATTCCCGTTCACTCGGACCGAACCGACTCAACGGAGGAGCCTTCACTGGATACGGGAATCGAGTATAAAACCTAACAGAGCATCACGAACTCGAATCGAGGCCGTATACGGCCTCGATTCGCTGCGCTTTGCTTCGGAACCTGGTCATCTCCACTCCTCCTGGTAACATGCATCCTTTGCGATGAGCAGCACAGATATTTGCCCTCAGAGGCCTTCCTGGGAAAACCAAATGACCTGGCAGGCACACCTGCGCAGCGACAAATCAGGGTCAGAACAACGAGGTACTCTCCGGAGCGCACTGAGAACACGTGCTTTTCAGTTGACAAGTGACTGGAAGCCGGTAATCCAGGCACAACAAGTCGGAGAGCGCACAGATCCCATTCCGATGATACGTATCATTGTCTGGTTTTGATCAGACGACAGCCGGAATACAGACTTATCTTATCTGCATGGGTGACCTTGATGCCCTATGTGTCCGCCAGGAGGCGCTATGTTAGGTTTGGGTTTGGTAGGAACAATTATCGTGATTGTGCTGATTGTGTGGCTCATCCGTCGCGTGTGATTCGGCCGGGAGTTCAAAGTAGTTGGTCGGGAGAAGATCCCATTGCCGTGCCGCGATTCATCGTTGGTATCCCAACTCTATCGGTAGTGAACAACCAGGATGCCCTTTCTTTCACTTGCAGGGTGGAGGAACTGGCGCAGACGCTCCATTCCGGACGTCCCAATGCCCTCCCCTGCAAAGGAGATCCTCTATGTCCAAGTCCAGACAAATCCATGAGAAAGAATCGCAAGGCGCCAGGCTTATCGTTCCCGACGGTTTCTCACCCGAAGATGTGAAGAATCTTTCAAGCGTACTGAACGCGCTTGTTGCCGATGCCTTTGCCCTCTACCTGAAGACCAAGAACTTTCACTGGCACATGAGCGGGCAACATTTCCGCGACTACCACCTGCTTCTGGACGAACATGCAACCCAGATATTCGACATCACCGACGCCATAGCCGAGCGTGTTCGCAAGGTCGGCGGCACAACCATCCACTCCATAGGACACATTGCCCGGCTGCAGCGGATTGTGGACAACGACGAGGAGTTTGTGGGCCCAACCGAGATGCTGAGGGAACTCCACGCCGACAACAAGGCCTTTGTGGAGAGCTTGCGCGCGGCGCATGTGGTCGTAAGCAAAGCCAGTGATTACGCAACCACCAGCTTAATCGAGATCTGGATTGACGAGGCGGAACGGCGTGCGTGGTTCCTGTTCGAAGCCACACGGTAATGAATCTTCAACCTGACGGCGCCACTGCCGTTCTCCTCTGTGTCCGGTCCGAGGCGCCGGATAAGATTCGAGCGACTGAAGTTCGAGCAGAGCGTTGGCGTGGCGCGAGGTCGGAAAAGCTTGCACTCATCTCGGAACCGCTCTCCATCCTCTGGGAAAGCATTCGTAACTCCGCGCATTGCGGTAGGTGTGGGTTGTTCTTAGGCTCGGTCGGGCCAGGGTTCGGTTCGTCAAGTAAGCAATTCACATATCGCTCAGGAAAGGATTTCATGATGAAGAAGAAGAACCGGATTCAAATCGCAAGCCAGATCATTGCCCAACTCAAGAGAGAGATGCAGGAGCCGCGATTGACGGAGTCGGTCCGCAACGGTATATCGCTCCAAGCTAGGTCGGATAAGAAAGAGCCGGCAGTCCGACTTGCGAGAGCATGACACCTGGATAACTAGCCCAGCTGATCTCATCGTGCCGACAGAGACCACAATCACCCGCATCTACTTGCAAGGAGATGCGATCGGCACTATTTAAAATAAATGCGACACAATGGAGGATGTTTGATGCCCACGATCATGACGAAAGACGGAACCACAATCTACTACAAGGACTGGGGCGCGGGTCGGCCCGTGGTCTTCAGTCACGGCTGGCCGCTCAGTGCGGACGCATGGGAAGACCAGATGGTGTTTCTTGCCTCCCATGGATTTCGCACGATTGCGCATGATCGCCGCGGACATGGCCGGTCGAGCCAGCCCTGGAATGGCAACGATATGAATACCTACGCAGACGATCTCGCGGCATTGACCGAAGCGTTGGACTTGAAGGATGCAGTCCACATCGGACATTCAGCCGGCGGTGGAGAGGTGGCTCGGTATATCGGCCGCCACGGCACGAAGCGGGTTGCCAAAGCGGTGCTAATTGGCGCAGTGCCTCCGCTGATGCTAAAGACGGATGCCAATCCAGGCGGGTTACCAATCGAGGTGTTCGACGGAATCCGCACAGGCGTCCTAGCAGACCGTTCGCAGTTCTTCAAGGATCTCACCGTAACGTTTTATGGATCCAACCGGCCTGGTTCCTCCGTCTCGCAGGGCTTGCGCGACTCATTTTGGCTACAGGGAATGCAATCAGGGCTGAGGGGCGTTTTTGATTGCATCGAAGCCTTCTCTGAGACAGACTTTACCGAAGACTTGAAGAAGATCGACGTGCCCACGCTGGTTATCCACGGAGACGACGACCAGATTGTGCCCATTGCAGACTCGGCGATGTTGACAGCCAAACTGGTTAAGGCAGCAACGCTGAAGGTCTATGCCGGCGCGCCTCATGGGCTATGCTCTACCCACAAGAATCAGTTGAATACGGACCTGCTGGCATTCCTTCGGGAGTAGACCGAAAGCTGACGGCGGCACACAGCCTAACAGTGCAGGCAGCGAACAATAAAATCACGAGCACGCTGCCCTCAAGAGACGGTCGATTTTGACCGTTTTAAAGAACGTAACATGCAATAGGATGGATGTCATACTGGCGGTCGCGTCTTTACCAGAGTGACTGCACACGGTAGCCCGATCGGGCCTTTGCAGTTTGACCGATTGGAAGCTGCCCCGGCCGCCAGGTTAGTATGCGCCCTGAGTTAGCTGTGTCGGCCGAAACCGTTGCAAATCTTCCTATCTGAAAAGCCCCAAAAGAGAATGTTGTTGATTTTATGGCGGGCGCTTGGTTTTGATTCTGCGACCTCCAGCGTGCGAAGGCGGCGCGCGTGGGAATTTTTATTGTCGGCAAAGGGGTTATAAGCCCGCTGAGTCGGCAAAACCGGCGCAATATTTAACAATACCCGGAATTCCACCCTTTGATTCAGGGCGGGTCCGTTAGAATCGGCGTTCATAGCCGCGGGATGCGATGATTCACAGCCGGATGGCACAAAAATTCGGCGCCTGGGCACATACCAGCAGAAAGGCAAGCCCGAGGGCGCGAACCTCCCGTCTACAACTTTCGTTAGGTCTGCGTATATTGCGAATCTGCGTCTTTCCTATTTCGCCCCCATGACGGCCAGTATAAGTGTAGCGATTGCCTTGACTTCGGCCGTTTTATCCCAAGATACCCGTACAATTATGCGGTCGACGAGATGGTTGTCTATTATCTATACTTATTTCAAATAACTTAACAAATTCTGCACGATGCCGATAATAAGTGTATCGTTTTATACAGACAATCATTGGATTGTCTGCGTCGAAGTTTGAAGTTCGAAGCCTAAGCGAAGACGTCGAGCGGAAGGTCGCAGCCCTGCGCGAAAGCGCAAGTAGGCGCGTCAGCTTCTGTCCGCGCGCTTAAGCAGAACTGTTGCCCGGATCGGCTGGGGGCGTAGCCTCTACAGCCGCCATTGCAAGCAAAGACTTTTCGTCGAATTCTCGCTGCGTACAATGCATCTTTTCGCTCGGATCGGGGCATTTAATTCGCTCACGCCGAGGCAGGGGGATGCAAATACGCAAACGCCTGTACTGTTGCCTGCCGACATTGCTTATTGTACTCCGCATGCACGCTGAACGCGCGCAGGGGAAATATGCTGCGTGAAACTTCAAATGAATATAGCCAATTTGATACTCGAGGACACACCGATGAAGATTTACTACTACGCCACATTGATTCTCGCGACGTTCGCAGCGCCTGCGTTCGCGGCCGTCACTGTGAGCAGCCCTGCAAATGGCACCGAAGTTGAATCGCCATTTGCTCTTTCCGCCACCGCAACGAGTTGCTCGTCTCAAACTACTGCTGCCATGGGCTACTCGCTCGACAACAGCACCGATACGACCATTGTGTATGCTCCATCCGTAGAGGCCATGGTCGCCTCTGGAACAGGATCGCACACCCTGCATGTCAAGGCATGGGTAATAAGGGTTCCTCCTGCGTCACCGATGTCGCCATCACGGTCGCTTCTACTCCCGTAATTCCCACAGGCGCAATCAGTGTAGGCAGTTTGCAGACCCTAAGCAATTGGGCCGCACAACATGACACCGGGTCTGGCGGCAGTTCGACCGGTACGATGAGCCTCATCAACTCGCCTTCACTCAGTGGTAATGCACGCCAGTTCGTGAACAAATACCTGGCCTACGGCGACCAGCGTTATTACGTGTCCTTCGGAGACGATACGACCTCCACTCACTTCTTCTATGACGCCTGGGTCTACCTGCCATCCCCTTCCACTTCCATCGCCAATCTGGAAATGGATATGAATCAGGTAATGTCCAATGGCCAGACTGTGATCTTCGGATTCCAGTGCGACGGCTGGTCAGGCACCTGGGATTACACCGCCAATCGGGGAACTCCTCAAAACTATGTAGACACATGGGTGCATTCGAATGCGGCATGCAATCCGCGTCAATGGAGTACGAACACCTGGCACCACGTTCAGGTCAGTTATTCCCGCGATAACTCCGGCAATGTCACCTACGGCTCTGTGTGGCTTGACGGCGCCGAATCGATTCTGAACGCGACTGTGCCGTCTGCCTTCGCGCTCGGATGGGCTCCAACGCTGCTGACCAACTTTCAATTGGATGGCTCCGGAGCCACGAGCGGAACCTCCATCGCGTATCTGGACGATCTGACCATCTATCGCTGGTAAAGGAAACAGCCGTACCCTGCAGTTTCATCGGTAATGGCCGAACCGCGTTACATCAAAAGGCGGCTGGACGGGATTGCGGCCTGTCCAGCTTCGCCGGTTTACTACCGGTATCTCTTGAAGGCATGGCGCTGTCGTTCTCCCGCATGCGATCTCTGAAGGTCAACTCCTCCAGCGCGTGCTTGAGGACGGCCCGCTCGACCTCCTTGACCGGCATTGGGGCAATGATGGTCATTCCACCAGTCAAATTGCTCAGAGTTAGATAGGACTGACGGTTGGCCTGGAGAAACTCGATAGGGTATTCAGGCTTCCGCGCGCGAGCCTGAACCGGATCCGCATCCAGCAAATAGCCTATATCAGGCTTAGGAACAAGGTTCATGATCAGCCGAACATAGGCTCGAATGGCAGGATTGCGCAAGGTCAGGTTCGCGAGTTCGTCATAGATATACCGGTCGAAGATAACAAGATCGGCCTCGGAACGCAATGCTCTCTTCACTGCAAACCGGACCGAGACAGCATCCAGGAAGTACAGGAATAGCCGCACGCCAGTCATGAACCATGACCTGACATTCTTGTCCCGCCTGTTGATCGGCGCGGAGGGAGATCCAACTCCTTTGTCGCCCTTGAAGATTCTGTGGCCGGTAGCTTCCCGGAGTCCGGTTAATCTGGCAATGTCATCCCAGAACCTGATTAGAAGAACTCGCAGGCCATCTATTTCAAGCCGCGCGCGTAGAGCATCAATCTGAGTGCTTTTCCCGGAGCCATCAATGCCGGAGAAACTTACCAAGTTAGTTCGGCCGATCTTTCGAATTGGCCTCATCGCTATGCTCCGCAGATCCTTCCAATACTTTGGGCCAATTGTCAGTTTGGCCGGCTTGGGCTCGCATGAGAGAGCGCCACGACAGTTCCGACGGCGACAGCGGCACCCACGGCAACACCAACCATGATCAGAATGGATCGGGCTCGCCGCTGCTTGCCTGGCGCAATCACTGCTCCGGCCGGTCTGGACGCAGCGACGCCGCCGGACTTCATTACCGGAGCTGCGGCCGTGCCGACGGGGTTCGGGGCGCTGTTTTGCGGTGGTTCCGAGCCGGACTGCGGGGAGCCAGACTGTCCACTCTGACCGGCAGCTTGCATCGGCTTAGGATCCGGGCTGTCTGGATACGCTCCTTGAGAGCTGCTTGTACTTGTGCCTGGACTGACGGCTTGACTATCCGAGTCTTTCGACTGATTCTGGACGTTGGAAACGCTCTGTTGCGGATCGAGAAGTGCCTGTCGCGGCGATGCGGCAGCCTCTTCTGCTAACGGAAGCGCCAGCAAGAACACAAGACCGCCGGCAATCGGTCTTCTCAGCCAACAGAGCGAACTTCTCATGTCTCCTCCCAACGCATTCCTCTTGCGCGCCATGGAATGGCCGTCCAAAAGCAATTATGCCGCATTCTCAGGAGCCCAATGTGAGCCGAAAGGAACATCCACTTTCGAATTCAAATCTACCGGAAGCCGGCGGAAGCTGATGATCGCTTCAGCATTCGTGTCAAAACTTTCAAAGACACGGTCGACTCCGGTGAGTTTCAGAATCGCTCTTGCTTCTGCAGGCATTGCTGCGAGCTTGACGTCGCTATCGTGCTTGATGGCCTCCTCCAGACAACAGAGAAGCAGGTAGATAGCAGGCCTGTCCAGCTGACGCGCCCGAGAACAGTCGAGCACGATGCCGGCCCGGTCGATACTTATCGATCTCACCACATCGCTAAGAAAGATACGTCCTTGTTTCCGGCTTAATGTTTCAGGCAATTGTTTGACCACGACTGCGCAAACTTGCATCGTCATATCCACTTCCGATCTTAGGTTCTGTGCATCGTTCCGACTCTAAACAGCCTGTGGTAGTAGTCCAAATTGCTGAAAAACATCCCTCAGGGGCTAAAGCCCATTGTTTGTTATCAATCGTTTGCGGCACGACTAAAGTCGTGCCCTTTCAAAAACCGACTTTCACAACGGGCTGCTAAGAGCAATCATCATCGGTTTCAGCTGAAGGCGGGAGAGGCTCCACCATAGCATCTGCCGACGCGCCGGGGTTATCCGGAGTTTTGCAAAAGTTGTGCAAGCTCAGCCTCGGGATTACGTGCAACCCGTGCCAATGTGTTTCTCCCATATCGCAACAGAGTGAGGAGGTTCGTGTTGTACCAACAGCACTCTTTCATACGAGGCGATAGTCCGCACAGAAAGCGGAGCTTCTTCAGACTGCTTGACGAGCCCAGCATTGCCGCTACGAGCCGATGATTCCCGTCCAAAACCGTTAGAGGTTCGCATTCGTTGATACCGATGAGGATCACCGAACTGAACCCGGGCTCCTCCCGCTGAAACTGAGCGCCAATGGCTGCCATCTTCGATAGGAACGGAGCGTCAACCAGATCCTGACGCGTGCTCATGGCTTTGGCAATCTCCCTGACCGAGAAACTGCCGCGAGCAAGCGTTCGCCACTGGGCTCTTGGAAATACCCTGATCTGGCCCAACCCGGCTTCGTCGATTTCCACCTCATACCATTTTGTCCCGATAGGAATCTCCTTCCACAGCGCAAAATGCCGCAAGTTGAGCAGAGCTCTCCGCTTCGCGTTGTCGCCTGCATTCTCAAGATCGGGCGTACTCACGACTTCACGCTGACTTTCCCGAAATTCGCTAAACTCCGGAGAGTGGAAGTCGCTCTTTAGAAACTCCGCAATGACCTCGTCTTCCGACACACCTCGAATCACCGTCGCCGGCCGAAACCGCACATCCTGCAGCAGGTTCCCTGGAACCGAGAGCGCCTCAACAAGAAACCTTATTGCCACGCAAATGAGGAGACCGGCCATCAGGATCAGTTGCACGAGAATGACTTCGCGCAAAGAGGAATGAAAACGGCAGATCCCTGCAATCACCATGCCGCTGAACGCCAGCTGTACCCAACTTGTATTCGCGATCTTGTAGGACATTTCAAAGGCAATAATCACGACACTGAGAGAGAAGACAATCGTCGTGATAGCGTATAGCGATAGAAGATATGGAAGGTTGTACTTCCCAACCATCTCGAATCCAGATCCGAAAAGCGCAGTCCAGATCCCGGCCGGTGCGAACCTCAGACCGAGAGCCAAGACGGAGCCGGTAACCAACACCAGCAGCAGCGACGTTGCGATGACCCTGAGATTTCTTCTCTCCTCATTGCGAGTGCCCGCCACAAGCGGAAACATGCTGTTGACGACCGCGGAGGAAAAGGCAAATATTACTCGGCCAACCATCGCAACGGCTGCATAGAGTCCTGCCTCCTTTGCGAAGAAAAAGTGCTTGACCAGCACAATGTCACAGTTGTTAATCAGCACCTGGCCGGAAAAAAAGACCAAAGCTTGAAAAGTTTCCCGAAGAGCATACGAAGAACGAAGAGGGTTCGAGACCTGGCCCGTCAGCTTCGGCGGGGACGTAAGATAAGCCACCACGACTGCCGCTGCATTGGCCGCAATCACTCCCTCGACGCCCAGACCTGCCAGGATCAAGAGAACCGATCCCCCGAGTCGAAACATACCTTCAATTACAAGATTGGCGGCGAGCCGGCGAAAGCCGTAAGTCCCCTGAATGTAGCCCCGCCGGCATCCCAACGGAACGTAGAAAGCTGCCCCAATTGCGAGGAGCGCGACAAGAACCGGGTCGGGAAGATTCAGATAATTCGCAATCGCTCTCTTAAACAACAGCAATATGAGCGCAACGAGGATCCCACATGCCCACGCTCCTCGATGTAAATCGCGATAAACCGCAGACTTCCCTTCCGGAGTGCTCTGCTGCGCCACCAGCTTTGCGGAGACGATTTGAAAGGAGAGCGTCACCGCAGATATGAGCGTAAGGATCGTGTAGACGACAGTGGCCTGTCCGAAGCCTTGGGGGCCCATGAATCGCGCGACGGCAATGTTGTAGACAAGGTTGATTGCAGTCGTCAGGACCGAGCCTGAAAGCAACACAACACTGCCCGAAACAATGCGGTCTTGCAGCGTCTTCGTCTTTTCGGTCAATCCATTCACCGCATCCTTGAATCCCGGGTTCACAATGCAATAAAGGCTCTGCGTCAAACTGGGAATATAGCTGTACGCCGCCGACAATCAGTATGTGCTTCCATTCGCGGGGAGGCTGGTCAGAATGGATCAGCGAGGGGATGTTTTTGTCGATTCGCGACAACCCAATGGATTCCTATAGCCTCTAATAGATTAGCCAATGTTGAATCGGATGAGCACGGCATGTCTTTTTCTTTTCCTGTTGCCTCACGCATGCTCTGGCCCTGGGTTGGGCCATGGGCAGCCGCTGAAGCATAAGGCGATGGGGAATGCACCGGAGACAATTGCCTTATATGAAGCCTGGTTCGGACATCCCAAGCACATCTCCGCCGGCTATTCTTCGCAGGATCCAGCTGCGATAAGCAACCAGATTCGCCGCGCAAAAGCGCTGAACATTTCAGCCTTTGTGGTGGACTGGTATGGGGACAGGGAGTTGTTTATCGATCGCAGTTATGCCTTGATGCAGACTGCGGCTGCGAGGGAGCAGTTCAAGGTTGCGATGATGTACGACGAAACAGACGAGGAAGACGGGGCGACCGACCAGGCCATGGCAGATTTCACGATGTTCCATGATACCTATCTTTCATCGAAGGCGCCGGGGCATCAGGCATATCTCACCTATGAAGGCCGTCCTGTGATCTTCATCTTTCCAAAAGGGAAGCACACCGATTGGAACAGATTGCGCACCCTGGTAAACAAGTGGAGCACTCCACCGTTACTTATCTACGAGAACCTCCCCGGACCGTTCGCGGACGCATTCGATGGCTATTATGCCTGGATAAACCCGGGAGAAAAAGGCTGGGCGGAAGATGGCAGCAACTGGGGAGAGCAATATCTGAACGATTTCTATCAAACGATGCAGTCGAAGTATTCGGACATGATTATTGTCGGCGGCGAGTGGTCCAGTTTCGACGATAGCAAAGCCACCTGGGGGCTCGGTCGACATATATCCGCGCGATGCGGGCAAACCTTTGCCGACACCTCCAACTTGTGGCGCAAGTACTTTCCCCCGAATGATCTATTGCCCTTCGTAATGGTGGAGACATGGAACGACCACGAAGAGGGCACATCAATTGAGGATGGCATTCCCACGTGCGGCACCGGGTCGCAAGAACCTGCTCTGGCGCCTCTCGCAGTGAAATCGCCAGCAGCGCAGGGAAGGCCATAAAGGGGAATGGAAGGGGAGCTTTACGTGCTCGACCTGAGAGGGGCGAGCGGGCTTGCTTAGTGGGAGCGTCGATTCACAGGTTAATCCGGTCTCATCCTGAACCCTTGCGCTTTGCGCCGGCTCTGTCATGCGAGTAAGAGTTCGGAATCGGACATCCTCCGGCGGCCGCCGGAGGATGTCGCCATCTCTAGGCCGCCTCAATCACAACTGTCTCGGGTTGGCCGTTGGACTGGTCCGCATGGCCGTGGCCTTTGGCTGCAATCACGGCAAGCTGAGGAGCAATCGTGGCTGGAGAGCGGTGGACCGTGCTGATAATAGAAAGAGGCCGGCTACGCACCTCGTCGTACACGCGTCCGATATATTCGCCCAATACACCCAGGCATAGAAGCAGCAGGCCTCCGACGAAGAATACCGCGGCCCCCACACCGAACCCCGCTGTTGCCACCGAACTCTTGGAAAGAAGCATAAAGAGCGTCAAGAGCGCAGACGTGCAGCTTGCGAGAAAGAATAGCGCGAAACTGAGGCGCAAGGGTTTGTAGCTGAAGCTCGTGATCGCGTCCATGGCGTACTTGATCCGGCTTGAGAACGAGAGCTTGCCATCGCCAGCCAATCGGTCCTGCCTATCATAGAAGACCACTTTGTTGCGAAAGCCGACCCAGGCTCGAAGCCCTGGCAAATACCGGTTCTTCTCTTCCATGGCATTGACCGAATCGACGGCCTTTCGATCCATGAGACTGAAAATCCCGGCATTGAGAGGGATCGGATAGTCGGAGAGCGCCCCCAAGACACGATAGAAGAGGGGAAAGAGCTTGGCCAAGATCTTTCGCCGCTCCTGCCTTGTCTTTCTTACCGCGACGACAACCTCTGCGCCATCCCGCCAAGCTTCGACCAGCTTAGGAATAACTTCCGGGGGATCCTGAAAATCGCCATCCATCAGAATCACAGCGTTGCCGCGCGCCGTCTGAATACCCGCCGAGATCGCGCCCACGTGGCCCCAATTGCGGGAGAGTTCCACCACCACGATATGTGAATCGATAGTCTGCAGCCCCTTCAGCAACTGGAGCGAGAAATCTGTGGAACCATCGTTGACGTACACTACTTCCCAACTCATGTGAATGCTTTCCATGGCGACAGAAACAGCCTCATGGAATCGCAGAATCAGTTCTTCTTCGTTGTAGATGGGCACGACGATTGAGATCATATTCGACTCCTGGAGTTCCGAGTTGTGCGTTCATGAAGAAGCTCTTTCTCGTTATCGTTCATTGCCGCCCAAAACACCGGGCGCATCGACTACGACGTCGAGATATTGCATCAATTGAGCGCTGCCTGGAAAACCCGGACTCTCCATCGCACTTCGGCAGGTGTTAAGACTATGACGTATCTTGCGCCTATATGCTGTGTCGTTTTGACCCCATCGCGATCGAGAACCTGCACGTCGTAATCAACCCTGTCAGTCAGCTCGATCGAAAGCCCCTCCGGCGAATAGAAAACTATTTGTATGTCATGCGCACTATCCTGGTAACGCGTGCGAATCCCCAATGCGGCTTGCTGCTGGATTGTCTCGGTAAGTTTGTCTCTGGCAGTTCCCACGAAAGCTGGGTCGAGCAAATCCGCGCGGTTTTGCTCAAGTGCGGCTCTCAAACTCTGCCAGGACTCGAGATAATCTCGAATTGCTGCTTTTCCAGTCTGCTCCGGCAAAGGCCGCGGACCTTGCAAATTTGTTGGTTCCACGCGCACCGTGGCTTGAGCGAAGTCCATCGCCGAGGCAGCCACGAAGACTGTGCAACCGAACAGGAGAGACCGTAACATGGCTACTTCTCCCAACGAATCTGATTCCCGAGGACAACTCCGCTTGCGACGGAAATGATTGCTCCGTTATGGCCGGCCATTTGCACCTCCGCAATTCCGTGTTTGAGCGGTACGTCTACCGTCGACAGGTTACCGCTGTAAGTTTCAGTGAAGGTCACGATCGTGCCGTCCGGTACCGCGTTGCCGTTACAGTCCCGCACTGGATCCGTTACCAACTGAATCGCTTGCCCCGACTGCCGGGCACTCATCTTCAATTCGCACGGATCACCAGGAACCTGGCCAATGACGCGTGCACTGGAGATTTCGTCAATCCGAGCCAGAAATCTGTCCGTGCCTTGTTGTGCCGTGGAGTCCATTGCTGTCCAGGCAGCCCCATCCCTGGTGGCGACAATTCGCTTCTGCACAGTGCCAGATGGGTTCGACAGTTCAAAGGATACCGGTGTTGGAGCGGAGATCAAGTTGCGATAGGCATCGAAGACATATACTGCACCGGTGATGCCGTTATGCAGGCCGACCGGGAGACGGGAAGGCTTAGCAAGAAAACTCAGATTGGCAGGCTTAGTTGCAGGCACAACATCGAATGAACCGGTCTCTGTGGACGAGGCGCCCGATAGAAACGCCAGGTAATGGCCGGCTTCATAGAGTGAGCCAGCAGCGAAGAAAGTCGCGCCTCCCAATTCCACGTCCCGTCTCAATACCTGCCCGAGACCTACGATGTACAGAGCCACTTTCCCGCTACCGGGACACTGTATTGAGAAAGCGCTTCCGGCTTCGACGGTCTTGGGCAATGTCTGGCACCCGTCCTGCGCAAGAGCCAGCTGCGTCATGGACAGCGCCATGGCGCTGAGCAGGAATGGCAACCTGGTTCTCATTGGGAACCTCCGGAGCTGTATGTCGCAATGACCGTTCGCTGGCTGCTGACGTTCCTTGCGAGATCCTCGGGAATATGGATTTCAAACTGAACCGGAACTTGTGGCAAGAGTGCAGTGTCGACATACTCGTCTGCGACCCAGACCACTTGGCCGGCATGGTTGTAAAAAGTTCCAAGAACATGCGCCACGTTCACGATCTGGCCGCTTTGATTAATGAGTTGTCCAGTCAGCGAAGCT
>Ga0182014_10003269_pt1 | contig 19626 bp, 16 predicted proteins | sample 612S2DmetaG_FD_120489 | JGI IMG/M metagenome (GOLD analysis project Ga0182014, IMG submission 120489) | Permafrost microbial communities from Stordalen Mire, Sweden - 612S2D metaG | ecosystem: Environmental > Terrestrial > Soil > Wetlands > Permafrost | place: Sweden: Stordalen | collected... | reverse complement strand
GCCGGTGTTCAACTTCGCCACGCTGGCGGCGTTTCTGGTGTGGTTCGGCGGGGTGGGCTATCTGCTGTCGCGCTACTACGCGGTTTGGTACGTGGTGGCGCTGGGCGTGGCGGTATTGAGCGGACTGGGAGCGGCTTCGATCGCCTTCTGGTTCCTGGCCAAGGTGCTGATGGCGCAGGAGGCGCCGCTCGACCCCGCCGATTACGACATGGTCGGCGTGCTGGGGCGGTTGAGCATTTCCATCCGTCCCGGCGGCACCGGGGAGTTGATCTATTCGCAGGAGGGCACGCGCCGCGTGGCCGGCGCGCGCTCCGAGGATGGCGCGGCTATCCCCCGAGGCACCGAAGTAATCGTCACCCGCTATGAGAAAGGCATAGCGTACGTGCGCCCGTGGGTGGACCCCGCGGACGAGTTCGAGTAGCGTTCGGCGAAAAGCGAACGCGAGGAAAACCGGTTGAAGTTTATGAACAACGAAATGTACGTGATTGTGGCGCTGGGGATATTGGCGCTGCTGTTCCTTCTGAGCGCGCTGGCCAAGCTGTTCCGCAAGGCCGGCCCGCATGAAGCGTTGATTGTTTACGGCTTCCGCGGCACCCGCGTGGTGAAGGGCCGGGGCACGGTGATTTTCCCGATGGTGGAGAATTGCCGCGGCTTGTCGCTGGAGCTGATGTCGTTCGACGTGGCTCCCAAACAGGACCTCTACACGCGGCAGGGCGTGGCCGTAACCGTGGAAGCGGTGGCGCAGATCAAGGTGAAGTCGGATCCGGAATCGATTCTGACCGCTTCCGAGCAGTTTCTGACCAAGTCGCCGGATGAGAGGGAAGCCCTGATCCGCCTGGTGATGGAAGGCCACCTGCGCGGCATCATCGGCCAGTTGACGGTGGAAGAGATCGTCAAGCAGCCGGAAATGGTGGGCGACCGAATGCGCTCCACCTGCGCCGACGACATGACCAAAATGGGCCTGGAAGTGATTTCGTTCACCATCAAGGAAGTTCGCGATAAGAACGAATACATCACCAACATGGGCCGGCCGGACATCGCCCGCATCAAGCGCGACGCCGACGTGGCCACCGCCGAAGCCGATCGCGATACCGCCATCAAGCGTGCCCAGGCGGCGCGCGAATCGGCCATCGCCAAAGCCAATGCCGATCAGGAACGGGTGCTGGCCGAAACCCTGTCTCAGACCAAACAGGCCGAAGCGACCCGCGACCTGGAAGTCAAGAAAGCCGAATACCAGGAGCTGGTGAAGAAGCAGCAGGCGCAGGCCGACAAAGCGTACGAGATCCAGGCCAACGTGATGCAGCAACAGGTGCGCGCCGAGGAAGTCACCATTCACCAGATCGAAAAGGAACACGAAGTCAAAGTGCAGGAAGCCGAAATCATGCGCCGCGATCGCGAGCTGACGGCTACCGTGCTAAAAGCGGCCGAATTCGAGCGGCAGCGCATCGAAACCCTGGCCATGGCGGAAAAACAGCGGCTCACCATCGAAGCCGAAGGCAAGGCGGCATCCATCCGCATGCAGGGCGAGGCCGAAGCCGAGATCATCTTCAAGAAGGGCGAAGCCGAAGCCAAGGCCATGAACGTCAAGGCGGCGGCGTACCAGGAATTCAACCAGGCGGCAATCGTGGACAAGCTGATCACCAGCATGCCCGAAATCGTGAAAGCGCTGGCCGCGCCGCTGGCCAACGTGGACAAAATCACGGTGATCTCGACCGGCAGCGGCGACACCGCCGGATTGAACAAGATCACCGGCGACCTGACCAAGATGGCCGCGCAGGTTCCAGCCCTGTTTGAAACTTTGTCCGGCATGCCGTTCAGCGAACTGTTCGCCAAGATCCGAACTATTGGCGACAAAGCACCGAAACCAAAGTCTGAGTAAGTAAGGAGTATCCCATGGCACTGTTAGAGCGAGTCTCAACCCTCATACGGGCGAATCTCAACGACCTGGTGGATAAGGCCGAAGATCCGGAAAAAATGATCAAGCAGGTGATTCTCGATATGGAGAACCAACTGTTGCAGGTCAAGACCCAGGTGGCGATTTCGATCGCCGACCAGCACGTACTGGAAAAAAGGCTGGCGGAAACCGCGGAAAGCGAAAAGCAGTGGATGCACCGCGCCGACCTGGCCCTGGACAAGAAAGACGACGCTCTGGCGCGGGCGGCTCTCGAGCGCGCCATGAGCTACCGGAATATGGCCACGGGCTTCCAGCAACAGGTGGAAGACCAGAAGCTGCAGGTGGAGAGCTTGAAAACCGCCCTGCTCAAACTGCAGCAGAAGCTGGCCGAGGCGCACGCCAAAAGCGACGTGCTGATCGCCCAGCACCGCCGCGCCCGCGCCATGAACAAAGCCACCGAGGCCGGCCACCCGATGGGCGGGGATACGGCCACGGCCGCGTTCGAGCGCATGAAGAACAAGGTCGATCATACCGAATCGACCGCGCAGGCCACCGCCGAACTGGTGGGCGACGACGTGGAGGAGCGCTTCGCCGTGCTGGAAAAGCAGGACGAGGTGGAGCGCCTGTTGGCCGGTCTGAAAGCCAAAAGGAGCGAAAGGTAGCGCGGTATGACGCACTACGGAAAAAGCGATTGGTGGTTGATCCTGGCCGTGGCGGCAGGCGTGGCAATCAGCTTGACCGCCGGCCTGTACTGGGTCGGCGGTCCGGCGCTGCTGGTTCTGATATTGTGCCTGTACCCGCAAACGTATCGAACCACCCCGCGGGGCCTGATCGTCCAGACCGGCCTGATACGGCGTTTCATTCCCTACGATGCGATTACCCTGGTCGCGCCGTGCACGGGCGTGAGCACGGCGCTGGCGGTGGATGGGGTGAGCATCCGCTATGGAGCGCGGTCGGAAGTGCGCATCGCGCCGGCGGACGCGGCCGGGTTCATCGCCGACGTGGCTGCGCACGCCCCGCACCTGAACCGGCGGGAGCGCGGCTGGACGGTGTTGTTCGCGTAGCTTCCTTCTTGTGGGGCAGGTTTCGCCTGCCCTTCCACAGGCTAAAGCCTGTGCCACCGGCTGATTCAGGTGGCACAGGCTTTAGCCTGTGAACAAGCTCCTCATCCGCCCAGGTGTTCGGTCAGCGTTACCGGCGTTCGCAGGCGGAAGGTGATGCGGGTTTCGGGCGGGAGCGCGGCCGGGCGGGTGCGCGAGAGCGCTACGCCGCCGGCCCCGGCTCCCGCGCCCGCGCCGGCCCCGATGGCAGCGCCTTTGCCGCCGCCCACGATTCCCCCGATGACCGCACCCAGCACGGCGCCGCCGGCCACGGTTTCGACGTCCGCGTTGCGGTTGGGCTCGGCGTGCTTTTCAAAGCTATCGGTATGAATCGCCACCTGCTGGCCATCGGAAGTATTCAGGCGGGTCAGCTCCACGGCGATGCCCGCGGCGTTGCCCAGCTTGCCGGGATTGGAGGCCACTACCCGGCCCTCCACCCGCGCGCCTCGCTCGGCAATCACGAAGCCGTCCACAACCAGCTCGTGGTCAAGCGTGGCGGTGAACCGATCGCCGGGAGCATTCCGGTCCGAAGAGAGGCCGTCCAACAGGCGCACCGGGATCGACAGCCCGGCGTTCAGCGTCACTGTGCTGGGGGTTCGCTCAGTCGGAGGCGGAGGCGGAGGCGGAGGTGCGTTCTCCGTCTCGGGGCGTGCGGGTGGAGCGGCGTCGCGTGGGGTAGGCCTTTGGCCTGCGGCGCTTGCCATAGGTTGCGGATCCAGCTGAGGAACCGGAAGCGCGGGCGCCATCGGTTCGGGATCGGCGGCGGGCGGCGGCGGCGCGCTCGCCGGCGGGCTCACCGGCGGCGGATCGCTCGGGCGAGCCCAGGGTGCTGCGTGGGCGGGCGGTTCCGTGGTGGCCAGCGTGCGCGGATGGAACGGCGATGGCCGCGACGATTGGCGGCGCGCCGGAGCCACGGCTGGTGCGGGCTGGGCAGCGGGGCTGGCGGCCGGGACCGGTTCCACCGGCGGCGTGGGCGTGGGCTCCGCCGCGGCGGCGGGTTCGGGCGCCGAAGCGGGGATGGCCGCGGCGGGTGCGCCCGGCGCGGGTGGATTGGTCTGCGCCAGGTTGCCTGGATGCTGCCGCCGCAGTTCCACCACATCCATCACCGCGGCTCCGCCCAAGGCGCCTGCCAGCACCAGAATCACGATATGTACCGGCCGCATAGTTGCTCCTAGTGCTGATGGACGCCTGCGCCGAAAGTTCCGTTTCTATCCGGGAAACGTTAAAATCAGATCATCCGCGCGGTTTCATGATTAAGTTCCCGGACCATTTTTCGATTGGTAAGATGCGCATCGCACCGGCCACGGTACTGGCGCCCATGGCGGGCGTGACCGACACCGTGTTCCGCCGCTTCATCCGCGATTTGAGCGGCTGCGGGTTGATGATGACCGAATTCACCAGCTCGCACGGAGTCAGGGCGTCGGCCGGCCGCAAGGTTTCGAGGACCCTGCGCCACCTGGCATTCGATCCGGAAGAGCATCCTATTTCGGCGCAATTGTTCGGCGCCGACCCGGCGGTAATGGCGGACGCCGCGCGGGTCTGCCAGCAACTGGGCTTCGATGTCCTGGACATCAATTTCGGCTGCCCGGTAAATAAGGTCGTCAAGTGCAACGGCGGTTCCGGCCTGTTGCGCGACCTGCCGCTGGTGGAGCGGCTGCTGCGCGAAGTGCGGCAGGCGATCTCGATTCCTTTCACCTTAAAGTATCGCGCCGGGTGGAACGACCGGGAGCTGGTGACGGTGCGCATGGCGCGGCTGGCGGAGGAATGCGGACTGGATGCCATCGCGCTGCATCCGCGCACGCGCGAGCAGGGCTATAGCGGGCGGGCCGACTGGAGCCGTATCGGGGAAGTGAAGGCCGCGGTGAAGATTCCGGTGATCGGCAACGGCGACGTCGTTACGCCGGAGGATGCCGTCCGCATGGTGCGGGAAACCGGCTGCGATGCGGTCATGATCGGCCGCGCCGCCAGCTCCAATCCGTGGATCTTCCGCCAGATCGCGCAGTACGCGGAAACCGGCAGTTACGATCAACCCACCGAGGAAGACCGTTACTTAATGATGCGCCGCTATTACGAGATGCTGATCGGGCGCGGCGAGCGCGACACTACCGGAAAGATGAAACAGTTCGCAACCTACTTCACTCACGGCGTACGCCATGGGGCGCAGCTTCGCGCCGCCATCTACCATGCGGTGGAACCGGCGGCCATTCTCGATCTGGTAGACGAATTTTTCCAGTCCGAAGCACTTACCCCGGTGAAGACCGCCCAGTGAAACAAGTCCAGTTGATTACCGACGGCGCGTGCCTGGGCAATCCCGGCCGCGGAGGATGGGCCGCGATCCTTCGTTATGGCGACCGCAAGAAAGAGATGTGGGGCTCCCAGGCGCACACCACCAACAATCGCATGGAGCTGACCGCGGCCATTGAGGGGCTGCGCGTGTTGAAAGAAGCGTGCGCGGTGGAAGTGGTGACGGATTCCGAATATCTGAAGAACGGCATCACCACCTGGATTCACAACTGGAAGCGCAAAGGCTGGATGACGGCGGCCAAGAAACCGGTGGTGAACCAGGATCTGTGGCAAGAGCTGGACGAACAGGCGAGCCGGCACAAAACCACCTGGACCTGGACCAAAGGTCACGCCTCGCACGCCGATAACAACCGCTGCGACGAACTGGCCACGCAGGCGGCCAGGGAACAGAGTTCCAGCGGGGGCGCCGAAGCTTACCGAGGCGGGGTGGATTCTTAGTCCGCGCGCCGCTTGACGGTCTGCGCCACGACCGGCCGCCTCTCAAACCCCGGCGTATTCCCTTTCGATCTCTTCCAGCGTCTTGCCCTTGGTTTCCGGCACTGCGAGCTGTATGAACACAAACCCGGCCAGGCAAATCCCCGCGTACAACCAAAACGTAGCGGCCGGGCCCAACGCCCGGTTCAAAATCGGGAAGGTGAACGTGAGCACAAAACAGGCGATCCATAGCGCGGAGACCGAAATGGAGACAGCCGCGCCTCGAATCCGGTTCGGAAAAATCTCCGAAATCAGCACCCAGGTCACCGGCGCCAGGGACATGCCGTAACAACCGATCGTCGCCAGCGTGCAGATCAGCACCGGCAAGCCTTTCAATCCGAAATAGTAAGAGAACCCCAGAAGGGAATGGCAAATGGCAATGCCGCCGCAGCCGGCCAGCATCAGCACGCGCCGCCCCAAACGGTCCACGAAGGCCAGCGCCACCAGCGTAAACACCAGGTTGATGGCGCCGGTGATCACGATGTTGAACAGAATGTCGTTCACTCCGTAGCCCGCGTTGCGATAGATTTCTTCGGCGTAGTTGAAGATTACGTTGATCCCGCTCCACTGCTGCAACACCGCCAGGAAAACGCCGATGCCCAGCACCTTGAGCACGCCCGGCGTCAGCAGCTCGTCCCAGCGGCTGCCCCGCTCGTGGGCTGTCGCGGCCAGCACTTCGCCCAGTTCCCGATCGGCATATTCCCCGCCCCCGATGCGCGCCAGCGTCCGGCGCGCCCGGTCCTTTTGTCCGCGCGTCGCCAGCCATCGCGGGCTCTCCGGAATCGATAACGCGCCGGCCAGGAAAATGACGGCGGGAACAGCCACCGCGGTGAACATCCACCGCCATCCGGCCTGCCCGTTCCAGGATTGCCGGATCATTTCCGCCGTCGCTCCGGCGGCCACAGGTTTGGCGATGCGCCAGTTGACGATCTGCGCGGCCAGAATGCCCACTACGATGGTCATCTGGTTCATGGCCACCATCCGGCCCCGCCACGGAGCCGGGCTGATCTCGGCGATGTAGACCGGCGAAACGTTGGAAGCAATCCCGATGGCAACGCCGCCCGCGATCCTCCACGTTACGAACTGAGCGAAGGTTTGCGCCCAGCCCGTAGCCACCGAAGAGACCGCGAACAGCACCGCCGATCCGATCAGCAGTTTTTTCCGCCCGAACCGGTCCGCGCCCGCCCCGGACAATACGGAGCCCGCCAGACAACCCAGCAGCGCGCAACTGTTGGCCCAGCCGATGGCTTGCTCCGAGTCCAGCCGGAAGAACTTTTCGTAAAAAGGCTTGGCGCCGCCGATGACCACCCAATCGTAGCCAAACAGCAGTCCGCCCAGCGCCGCCACCGTGGCCAGCAGCCAGACGTAGCGCGCATTGTAATGTTCGTGCATGTTCACCCAATGCTACCTCACCCCGCTCGTGTGCTAGCGTAATTGTGGCGAACGCCCAGCCGGAGGGCAAGCCCGCATCGGATATGCTGACGATTCCCGCGCGGTCGGCAGCCGTGTTGCTGGAGCAGTGACAGGTCTAATATCGAGATGAACCAATGCTGAAAAACCTGGATCCTATTCTGAGTCCGGAGTTGCTATTCGCGCTCGCCGCCATGGGTCATGGCGATGAGCTGGCAATCGTGGACGCGAATTTTCCGGCCGCGACCATGGCACGCAGGCTGGTCCGCCTGGAAGCGGTGGGCGCCACGCGCGTGCTGGAAGCAGTGCTGAGCCTGCTGCCGCTGGACGAGTTCGTCGATTCGCCCGTCGCCGTCATGCAGGTCGTCGGCGAGCCGGAAACCGTTCCCGAGCCGGTGCGGGAATTCCAGCAGGCCGTCGACCACGCCGAGGCGAAGAGTATCAAAATCGCCTCCATCGACCGGTTCGATTTCTACGAACGGTCGCGCGCCGCCTTCGCCATTGTGGCCACCGGAGAAACGCGGCTCTATGGCAATGTTCTGCTGAAAAAGGGCGTCATTCGCCCATAGCTTCCAAACCGCCATGCGACGCCGAACTTTCTTTACCAATCTTCTTGCCGCGGCCTCCTTCCGGACGTTGCTTCCGAAGGCCGCGGGTGCCTTTCAAGACACCGAACCAGCCGTTCCGGATACGGACGTCAAGCGCGTCCTGGTCATGTTCAAGTGTCATCTGGACCTGGGATTCATCGATACCCAGGCCAATGTGGTGCGCAAGTATTTCGACCAGTATTTCCCGCGAGCCATCGAAACCGCGGCGACGATGCGGAAGGCGGGCGGCGACCGATACGTTTGGACTACCGGTTCGTGGCTGGTTCACGAGTACCTCGAAAAGGCCGCCCCTGGGCAGCGCAAGCGCATGGAACAGGCCATTGCGGATGGGGACATCGCCTGGCATGCTCTCCCGTTCTCCTGGCAGACCGAGCTGATGGATCAGTCCATGATCGCCGCGGCTTTAGGGCTGGCCGGCTCGCTCGACCGCCGCTTCGGACGCACTACCACGGGCGCGAAAATGACCGACGTACCCGGTCATACGCGCGCCATCATCGGCCCCCTGGCCGAGCGTGGAATCAAGCTTCTCGATATCGGCGTGAACGCGGCCAGTACGCCGCCGGATGTTCCGCCCATTTTCGTCTGGAAGGATGCGCGGGGCCGCTCGCTCGCAATGGTGTACCACCATCACGATTATGGCGGCGTGGTGAAGGTGCCGGGGTCGGATCTGGCCATCGATATCGAGGTTCGCAACGATAACAGCGGTCCGCATTCGCTCGACGAGATACACGGGATTTACGCCGGGTTACGGAAGCGCTTCCCCAACGCTCAGGTGGCCGCGTCCAATCTTTCCGGCATGGCCGATGCGGTCGAGCCGTATCGCGGCAGCTTGCCGGTAGTTACCGAAGAGATCGGCGATACCTGGATCTATGGCGTGCCCAGCGACCCGCTCAAGGTGGCTCGTTACCGGGAAATCGCCCGGCTCAGGAGCGAGTGGATTGCGAACCGGAAATTGCAGGCGGGCGACGCCACCGATCTCGCATTCTTGAGCCGCTTTCTGCTGGAGGTGGAGCACACCTGGGGCACCGACACCAAAACCTGGCTGGATTTCGACCACTACACACCCGCGGATCTCGCTAAGATGCTCGATCAGCCCAAGTACAAGGTGGTGCAACACAGTTGGGACGAAAAACGCCAGGACCTTTTCGACGCGATTGCCGCCTTGCCAGCACCGCTTCGGAGCGAGGCTACCGCGCGTGTGAGCGGCCTCAAGCCCGTGGTTCCCGCAATTGCCGGAATGCGCCCGCATCCACCAGCCGAGCCGATTGAGACCAGGCATTTCTCGATCGCGCTCGATCCTGAAACCGGCGCCATCTGCCACCTGCGCGGCAAAACGACCGGGCGCGATTGGGCCTCCCCGCAACGGCCCCTCGCCCTGTTTTCCTATCAGACGCTCTCGAAGGCCGATTATGACCGCTTCTTCGACGACTATCTGAAGAGCAAAGCAGATTGGGCGCCGAAAGACTTCGGCAAGCCCAACATCGAACGCTTCGGCGCCGAGAGCCGCACCTGGCTGCCCGTCCTTTCCGAATGCCGGCACAGCACCGACGCGGCCGGCCACAGGATCGTGGCGCGATTGAAGATCGACGATGCCGCGGCGCAAAAGCTGGGCAAGGTCGCATGGCCGCGAGACATGTATCTCGAACTGGCGCTGCCCGACGCCGAGCCGTTGGTCGAGATGAACTTCTCCTGGTTCGGCAAAGTCTCCAACCGCATGCCCGAAGCGCTCTGGCTCAGCTTCCAGCCATTGACTTCCGACCCTCGCGGCTGGCTGCTGGATAAATCCGGCGCGTCCGTTTCCCCGTTCGATGTGGTAACCGGAGGCAACCGCGCCATGCACGCCGTCCTCGGAGGCGTGCGCTACAACGGCCCCGAGGGCGCCCTCGCCATCGAAACCCTGGACGCGCCCGTCGTCGCCCTGGGCGAGAAACTGCCGGTACGCTTTTCCAGAGACCAGCCCGACCTGGAACGGGGTTTCCATTTTAGCCTTTTCAACAACGGCTGGGGAACCAACTACATCCAGTGGTTTGGCGAAGACATGCGCTTCCGCTTCCGGCTACGCGGGTGAGGCACCAAACCGAGGGCAGCGATGTATAATGCCTGAAGGCACTCTTTCCGGATGCGTCGCGCGCTGGCATCGATCTTACTGGCCTTACTCAGCTTCCCGCTGATGGCGCCGCTGCTCGTTGCCGATACGGACTCCAACTTACCCGCGTGCTGCCGCCGCAATGGCAAGCACCATTGTTCGATGATGCCGATGGCGGCCCGGGAATCTTCGCTGGGGCCGGTAGCTAGAGCGATTCAGCCAAGATGCCCGTATTATCCGGCCGCCAATACCGTCCCCGGCGAGCCGAATGTCGCGTTGCTTGCGAGCCCCCCGGCAATTTTCGCTTTGCTCTTCAGCCGCCCCGCGGGCCGTGCGCGGACCGACGCGGGGTATCGGATTTCGTTTAGCCGCTCGCGCCAGAAACGCGGACCGCCGGACCGTCTCTCCTAACTGACGAGTTGCGGAAAAAGGCGTGGGCAGCTCCGAAGCACTGTCCCACACAGGCTGAAGCCCGCGCCACCAACTGCCCCACTTGAAGTGTCGCCACTAGGAGGTTGAATGAAAGATTCTTGTAAGGGGTTTATTGTCTTTCTAGTATTTGGTTCCCTGCTCCACGCGACAATTTTTGGAAGAATCCAAGGAATCGTACACGACCCGCAGCATCGGCCGATCGCCGGAGCATCGGTAAGGCTGCGGGCGATTACCTCGGACTGGCTTCAAACCGCGCAAGCGGACGATAACGGCGAGTTTTCGTTCATCACCGTGCCGGTCGGCGATTACAAAATCACCGTCACTCAGCCTAAATTCGAGACTTCGGAGCAGACCGTTACGGTCGCTTCCGGCTCATCGCCGATTCTTCACTTTCAACTGGCGATCGCGGCCTTGAATCAAACTACCGTCGTCGTCGGCCAAGCAGAGGTGGCCAATATGGATTCGGTAACTCCCACCACTCTGGTCGATCGCGAGGACATAGCCCAAACTCCCGGCGCCGACCGCACCAACAGTATGGCAATGATCACCGACTACGTGCCCGCTGCATACGTAACCCACGACATGCTGCACATGCGCGGAGGCCACCAGGTCGATTGGCTGATTGACGGCGTACCCGTGCCCAACACCAATATCGCCACCAATCTGGGCCCGCAGATCGACCCCAAGGACATCGATTATCTCGAAGTTCAGCGAGGCAGCTACGATGCGGAATACGGGGATCGCACCTATGGAATCTTCAATATCGTGCCCCGCAGCGGCTTCGAACGCGACAATGAGGCGGAACTCGTCACCTCGTTCGGCAACTGGTACGGAACGAACGATCAGCTCAATTTCGGAGGGCACACCAAGCGGTTCGCGTATTACGCGAGTGTAAACGCGAATCGCAGCGACTACGGTTTGCAGCCACCGGTCGGGCAAGTTGTTCACGACGCGGAGAACGGTTATGGGGGATTCGCGTCCTTCATATTCAATGCCAGTTCCGCCAACCAACTTCGGCTGACCGCCTCGTTGCGCCAGGATTATTACCAGATCCCCATCGACCCGGATCCCAACTCATCCGGAAATCAAGTTTATCCCAGTTACGGCCTTCACGATAGGGAACGTGAACCCGATGCTTACCTCACTTTCTCCTGGATCCACACATTCCATCCAAACGTGAGGATGACAGTTTCACCCTTCTATCATTACAACGAGGCCAGCTATAACGCCTCGCCGAACGATGCGCCCGCGATCACGAACGTAAACCAGGCCGCCAATTATGCCGGCTTGCAAGCAAGCGTAGACCTGACGGTGCTGAAGAACAACGAGATTCAAGCAGGAGCGTACGGATTCGCCCAGCGCCAGAGCAACTTCTTTAATAACGTTTTCACGGATTGCGGTACCGGCTGTCAGAACTTCGGCCCGTCTTCGGGCGCCGTAACCGGCGGGGTGGCTGAAGCGTTCCTCAGCGACCGGTTTAAGGTGACCTCGTGGCTGACGCTGATCGCCGGCGTCCGCTATTCGCACGTCGACTCCGGGTCGGTCAGCGGGGGAACCCAACCGGCCATCGTGGAGAACGCGACGGATCCGCGCTTTGGAGTTGCCATCAGAGTCCCGCGCCTGAAGTGGGTCTTTCGCGGCTTTTACGGCGAGTTTTATCAACCGCCTCCACTCTTGACTGCTACCGGTCCCTTGATCGATTTAGCCAACAGCCAGAATCTGACTTTCGGCCCCTTACGCGGAGAGCGCGATAAAGAATTCCAATTCGGCGTTACGATTCCTTACCAAGGCTGGGCACTCGACGCCGACACCTTTCAAACGCGCGCGACGAATTGGCTGGACCACAGCAATATCGGCGAATCGAACCTCTTCTGGCCACTCACTTGGGACGCCGCCTTGATTCAAGGTTGGGAACTCACGCTGCGTTCCCCGCGCCTCTGGCGCCGCGCTCAGGCCCACCTGGCCTACTCGAATCAGATCGCACAGGCCGAACCGCCTTTCACCGGAGGCTTGATCTGCCCTACTCCCGCGCCGGCGGGATGCGAGCCACCCCCAGGATTTGCGCCGGTGGACCATGATCAGAGAAACACATTGAACCTGGGTGTCAATGCAAGCCTCCCCTGGCAGGCGTTCGCTTCGACGAATGTGTACTACGGATCGGGATTCACGAACGGGACGCCGGACGCGCAATATCCGGGGAACTATCTGCCCCCGCACACTACGTTTGACATTTCCCTGGGAAAGAGTTTCGGCGAGAGATACCGGGTCTCGTTGACCGCTCTGAATGTGGCGAATCGCCGCGTATTACTCGACAACAGCCTGACCTTTGGAGGATTCCACTTTAACGACCCGCGACAAATCTACGCCGAATTCCGTTGGAGATTTCACTACTGAGTGGTGAACCAGCCGGTCCTCCACCAGTTCCAATGCGCCTCCGATCGCCGGTTTGCGCGCGACGCGGCACGCACGAGTGCGTGCGCCACGTTAGGGCGGGGCAGGGTGCTAGCATATTCGGGTTCGTGACAGTCCAGGAGAAAAATGGCACCCGCCGCTCCAGCCAAACGGCTTCCCAGCAACGCCTATACGCCTCTCGCCGCGGGAGAGACGTACCAACCGCCGGTACCGGCTTCGGAGAAACTGGCGGAACTCACCCCCCGCTCCATTGGGTGGGGTGTCTTGCTGTGCGTGGTGTTCACGATTGCCTCGGCCTACTCGGGACTGAAGGTGGGCCAGGTGATGGACGCGGCGATCCCCATTTCCATCCTGGCGATCGGCCTGGCGCGGCTCTACCCGCGGCGGTCCACGGTGCTCGAAAACGTGATTGTCACCGGCATCGGCGGCCTGGCGGGATCGGTGGTGGCGGGAGCCATCTTTACCCTGCCCGCGCTCTACATTCTGAAGCTCGATCCGCATCCGATCGAGACCATCCTCATCTGTATAGCCGGTGGTTGCCTGGGCGTGCTGTTCCTGATTCCGCTGCGCCGCTACTTTGTGGCCGACATGCACGGCAAGCTGCCGTACCCGGAGGCGACCGCGATTACCGAAGTTCTGGCGACCGGCGAGAAGGGCGGCTCACAGGCGAAGTTGTTGCTGCAGGCGACGTTGCTCGCCGGGATCTATGACTTTCTGGTCACCACCTTCCAGGTGTGGAAGGAATACGTGGATTTTCAGTTCGTCCCCGCGATGCGCATGCTGACCGAGCGCGCCAAGGTGGCGGTGAGCTTCGATGCCATCGGGTTCATTCTGGGGCTGGGATACGTGATGGGGCTGCGCAGTTCGCTGATCCTGTGCGCCGGCGGCGTGCTTTCCAACCTGGTGCTGGTGCCGCTGGTGTGGATGATCGGCCGCGAGCACACCGCCGCGGTGTACCCGGCGGCCATCCCCATCGCCAAGATGACGGCCACCGAGATCTTCCGCGGCTATGTGCGCTTCGTGGGCGTGGGCGCCATCGCCACGGCGGGCATCTTCGGAATCATGAAATCGATTCGCATTGTGGCGTCTTCGTTCGGCGTCGCGCTGCGGGCGTTTCGCGTGGGGGAGAAATCGTCCGGAAAACGCACCGACCGCGATATCAAGATGATCACCATCCTGATCGGCGTGGCGTTGAGCGCGCTGGCGGTGGGGATGATCTTCGGCAGCCTGTCGCACGACCCGGTGGCGATTCTGATGGGCGTGGCGCTGGCGCTGGTGTTCTCGTTCTTCTTCACCAGCGTGGCGGCCAACGCCATTGCCACGGTCGCGCGCAATCCGGTGTCGGGGATGACGATGCTGACCATCATCATTTCCTCGATTGTGCTGCTGCGCTTCGGCCTCTCCGGCACCACGGGGATGTTCTTCGTGATGGCGCTGGCGGGGATGGTGTGCACGGCGCTTTCGGTATCCGGGCAGGCGGTGACGGATTTCAAGACGGGCTACTGGCTGGGCTCGACGCCGGCCGCGCAGGAGAAGGTGAAGTTCCTGGGAGTGATTGCGGCGTCGGTGGCGGTGGGGCTGACCATCGTGATGCTGGCGCGCGCGTTCCAGTTCGGCGAATCGGCGCCAGGCGATCTGCGCGCGGTGCTGCCCTCGCCGCAAGCGTCGATCATGAAGGCGCTGGTGGAAGGGTTCATGAGCCGGCAACCGGTGGCGTACATTCTGTTCGGCGCGGGCGCGGCCATCGCGGTGGTGATGGAGATGCTGGGAGTGCCGGCGCTGATCTTTTCCCTGGGAATGTACTTGCCGCTGGAGCTGAACACGCCGGCGCTGGTGGGCGGGTTTGTGGCGCACTATGTGGGCAAACGCAGCCAGAAACTGGGCGGCGAGCGCGGCGCCGGGGTTCGCGAACGGGGCGTGATCATCGCCAGCGGGCTCATGGCCGGCGGTGCGCTGGGCGGCGTCGCGGGCGCGGCCTGCCGCCTCATACCGGGATACAAGGAAGAGTGGATCCGCACGCCGTTTTACGCCAATGAGCTGGTTTCGCAATGGGTATCCCTGCTGTTATTCGCGTGTCTGTGCGGGTACCTTTGGTTCGGATCGGTCCGTCACACGAAGGAGAGCAAGGCATGAGCGCGCGACTCGAAGAACTGGTTGGCAACGCCATTCTCGGCATAGACACGCTGTGGGGCGGAGACGTGATGAGCGCATCGGGCACGGGCCGCTTCATCGCCGATTCGTGGTTCGGCGACGAGCCGTTGCCAGCGGCGTACACGGCGCCGGAAGCCGGGCCGGTGCGGCAATCGGGCGGCGTTTCGGCGAAGGCCCCGGACGTAGCCGCGATTGACGCCTACCTGGCGAAGGTCGATATCCCCGGCGCCATCGAAGGTCTGAAGGGCGCGGCCGGGCAGGTGGGCGGGTTGCGGGGCGAGTACATCGCGGGACTGGCGCTCTGCTTCGAGACCATGTGGGACCTGGCGATGGAGATCCTGGGCCGCGGCGCGAAGGTCTTCTACGACCGCTGTGTATGGGCGTCGTGCGCGCAGGAGCCCGAGCCTTCCCAGCCCCTGGCCAAGCGCGAACGCGTGGCGGAGCTGCTCGGCGGGCCGGGCGATTTGCTAGAGGCCGTGGACGCGTGGCGCGCGAGCCACCGCGTGCCGATGGCGTCGATCCGGCTGTTGAGCGCGGCAGCGATCGGGCACTTCGATCGATTGACGGCGGCCAACGTGGCGCCGCATCTGCCGGCCGAATGGCGGACGGTGCCGCGAGCGAATATCGAGTTCCTGGCGATTCGCGACGCCTGGTTTTCGGGGTCGATGAACTATCTCGGGCGCAAGCGGCGCGCCGATGGCAGCCCGGAGTATGAAGCGACGTACGAGATCAACGCGTCGCTGGACATTTCGCTACCGGAGTTCCTGCAGCTTGTGAGTCACGAAGTGGTGCCGGGGCACGTCACCACATTCGCTTATCTGCAGAACCTCTACTGGCGGCGCGCGGTGGGGTTCGAAGCTTCCGTCCTGACCATGAACACGCGCGCGGCGGCGCTGTTCGAAGGCATCGCCAACAACGCGGTCCTGATGGCTTATGGCGTGGTTGAGGTGGACCAATTGCCCGATCCCGATTTACAGATCGGCGTGCTGCTGGCGTTGTTGCAGGACGACGCCAAGAACCAGTCGTCGTTTCTGACCTGGGGCGAAGGCGCCGCGCAGGCTGCGGTGGCGAAGGCGTTGCGCCGCGATTTTCTGGTCTCGCTGGAGCGTGCCGACAAGCTTTCGGGCGCATGGGGGCGGCATCCGCTGCTGGGGCGTATGTACCTGCCGGCGTACCGGGCCGGCACGATGAAGGTGGCTGCGCTGCGGCGGCGGCATCCGGCGGCGAAGTTTTTGCCGGCGCTGTACGGCGCCAATGGGCTGGTGGATATCGCGACCCTGGAACGCGCGATATAGGCCCGCATTGCCGATTGCACTGGCGGGGTGGGGACAGGCGATCGTTTTTGGCCGTCTGTCGGGCGGCTGTGGCCTGGCGGGGGCCTGACCAGACCACGAAAAGCGATAGTCTGCCCCACCCGGTGCGTGCGCCACCGGTACAAGTGGCACTACCAATCGGGCCTTGGGCGTGGTAATCTCTGTCCTATCATGAGTGCGAGTCCTCTGGAAGCTTCGACCGTTTCCGCGCGTGTCCGGTCCGGCAGCCGGTTTCTGCCGCTGGCGCTGGCGGCCCTGCTGGCCTGGCAAACGGCATCCGCCGCCGGCCGGCTGGATCCGGCCGAAAAGCAGACCCTCGAACAAACTCCGGGAGTCGTGCTGGTGGTTGTCACCTACCAGATCACGGCGACGTTCCAGATCAAAGATCAGGTACAGAAGCTGGAGCTTCCGTACACGGTCTTTGGAACCGGTTTCATCTACCGCCCCGACGGCTACGTAATTACCAATGGCCACGTGGTGGCGGACGCGAACCGGAAGGACGCCGAGGCGCTGGCCGCTCTCGAAGCCAGCATCCGGCAAGCCGTTCTGATCGAGAGGCTGGTGCCCTTCTACGAAAAGGCCGCGCATGTCGATCTCAGCGGGCACGAAGATGAGCTGGCCGCGGCCATCCACTTGCACATGAGCTACAGCGTGCCCGAGCTGAAGGTCTACCTCGCCAACCGTACCGGATTCAACGGCGAAATCAAGGCCTACAGCGATCCCGTCACCAGGGGCGGCAAGGACGTGAGCATCGTCAAGATCGACGGCAACAACCTGCCGACGGTGCGGCTGGGCGATTCCAATAAGGTCCATATCCAGGAGTCGATGCGCGTGATTGGCTATCCGGGCGCGGCTTCGCCTCTGGGCCTGAGCCTGATCGGCATGGAGTCAATGTTTGTGCCCACGGTCACCAACGGCCACGTCTCGGCGGTAAAGATCGACTTCAAGGGCCAGCCGGTGATTCAGTCCGACGCGGCCATCACCCACGGCAACAGCGGCGGTCCGGCGTTCAACGGCGCCGGCGAGGTGATCGGCATTGCCACGTTCGGCCCGGAAGTGGCCGGTTTGAACTTCTTCGTGCCCATCAACACCGCCATCGAGTTCGTGAACCAGGTGGGAGCCAAACCGGAGCAGGGGCTTTTCGACAACCTTTGGCAGGAGGCGCTGGACACCTACGATGCCGGCAAGTGCGAGACCGCCAAAAAGAAACTGGACGACGTGCTGCGCATCCTGCCGAACGAGCCGGATGCCACCCGCCTGTTTGCGGCCGCCGAAGCGTGTGCCGCCGATGAAGGGGCCATGGGCCGCATGCTGGAGAGCACCGGGTGGATCATCTGGGGTCTGGGGGGCCTGCTGGTGTTGCTGGTGGCGACCGCTCTGCTGATGATGCGCGGAAAGCGGACGGTCCTGGCGCCGGCCATGGCGGGAGCGCCGGGTATTGGTCCCGCGGGTGGGGCGATAAAGGTGGACTTCCCCCAGCCCGGGCTGCCTCCGGCGGCCGAGCGTTCCTACGGCAGCATCCAGGTAACCGGCGGATCGATGGCGGGACGCCGCTTCCCGGTCACCAAGGCCGGCCTGCTCCTCGGCCGGGACGGCTCGAAGTGCCAGGTGGTGTTTACCGAGGACGTGGTTTCCGGCGAGCACGCCTGGATCGTCCCGGTGGACAATGGCGTGGTAGTGATCGATCGCGGGTCGAGCAACGGGACGTTCATCAACTCGGTGGAGTCCCCGCGCGTCAGCAAGGTGGGCCTGCAGAATGGCGACCGTGTGTATCTGGGCAAGAAGGGGTCGGTGGTGATTACCTACTTCGCGTCCTGAGGAAGATCGGGGAGACTGGAATGGCTAAGTTTTGTACGAACGGGCATCAGATGGAGGATTCCTGGCAGATCTGCCCATACTGCCAGAAGACCGGATTTCAAGGGAGCGGAGCTGCCGGTGGCGGCGACGCGGCGAAGACCCGCCTGGAAACCGCGCCTCCCGCTCCGGGTACGGCAGCAACCTCCGCCCCGGCGGCCGGCCGCAAGACGGTGCTGCTGTCGGAGGTCCGGAAGGCGCCCGTGGTCGGCTGGTTGGTGGCCATGGGCGGCGAGCAGAAGGGCGAGGACTTCCGCGTGCGCGATGGCCAGAACATGCTCGGTTCGTCGCCGGACTGCGACATTATCATTCGCGATGTCACCGTGTCGGGCCACCACGCCAGCATCCGGCACAAGGAGGAAAAATTCATCTTGACCGACCTCGATTCGACCAACGGAACGTTCTTGAACCAGGGCGCGGAATCGGTTGCCCGCGAGGACCTGAAGGATAACGACACGGTCCGGGTGGGCGACGTGGTGTTCAAATTCAAGTGCCTGTAGGGCGGGCATGATCGTACGACCCGGCATCGAACTGGCGAACCTGACCGACCCCGGTTGCGTGCGCGAGCGCAACGAGGACTACTATTGTTACTTCGAGCCGGACGACGACGAGGCGTTTCGCGCGCGCGGCCGGCTGCTGGTGGTGGCCGACGGCATGGGCGGCCACGAAGGCGGCGAGATTGCCAGCGGCATCGCTGTCGAGGTGGTGCGGCAGACGTGGAGTAACGGAACCGGCGACCCCTCCGACCTGCTGATCGCGGCGCTCAGCAACGCCCACAGCGCCATTCAGGACTACGCCCGGGAGCACCCCGAGCTGGCCGGCATGGGCACCACCTGTACCGCCGCTGCCCTGATCGGCGATCTCCTCTATTACGGTCATGTGGGCGACACGCGCCTGTATCTGATCCACCACGGCGCCATCCGCCGCGTAACGCACGATCATTCTCTGGTGCAGCGGCTGGTGGACAGCGGGGCCCTCACCGAGGAGCAGGCGGCCGGGCATCCGGATCGCAACGTACTGGTGTCCGCCCTGGGAATGAGCGGCGCCGTGTCCGTGGACGTCCCCGACGGCGGCATCCCCATCGAGCCTGGCGACACGCTGCTGATTTGCACCGATGGGCTGCACGGCCTCGCGAGCGACGCCGAGTTGCTGGACGCGGCTACTCGATCGGAGCCCCGCCAGGCCTGCCAGCAACTGGTGCAACTGGCCAGGGATCGCGGCGGCCCGGACAACATCACTTTGCAGATTGTCCGCCTGGCCGGGGCGCCGGCGCAGGCCAGCTCCGCCCGCTTGAAGAAGACCAGACCGGAGTACCCGGCGGCGCAGCCGGAACCGTCATGATCGGAACCGAAGTCGGTAACTACCGGATTATCGAGAAGGTCGGCGAGGGCGGCATGGGCGTGGTCTACAAAGCGATAGACACCTCGCTCGACCGCATGGTTGCCATCAAGGTGCTCAATGGGGATCTGTCGCGGGTCCCCAATTTAGTGGCGCGCTTTCGCAGCGAGGCAAAGGCGCAGGCCAATCTCAACCACACCAACCTGGCCACGCTCTATGCGTTTCTCACGGTCGGGGGCAACTCCATGAT
>Ga0182014_10003268_pt1 | contig 19628 bp, 16 predicted proteins | sample 612S2DmetaG_FD_120489 | JGI IMG/M metagenome (GOLD analysis project Ga0182014, IMG submission 120489) | Permafrost microbial communities from Stordalen Mire, Sweden - 612S2D metaG | ecosystem: Environmental > Terrestrial > Soil > Wetlands > Permafrost | place: Sweden: Stordalen | collected... | reverse complement strand
GCCGATGGCAGCGGCGAGCAGGTAGTAGGCGAGCGCCAGCAGAGCGACGCTGCTCACGGTGAAGATGAGCGCGTAGAACAGGCTCAGCCGGAGCCCGATGTTCCGGCGCAGCGGTTCAAGCAGGCCGGAGAACATAGCCGACTCCCCGAATGGTGTGCAGCATCGCCCGGTCCTTATCCACCTTGCGGCGCAGGCGATGGACGAGGACATCCACGACATTGGTCTGCGGATCGAAGCTGTAGTCGAAGATGTGTTCGAGAATCATGGTCTTGGTGACCGTGCGATTGGCATGGCGCATGAGGTATTCGAGCAGCGCGAACTCGCGGGGCTGCAACTCAATCTTCTCGCTGCCGCGCTGCACGTCGCGAGTGAGCAAGTCCAGGGTCAGGTCGCCCACGGCAAGGCGGGTGGGTTCGGTGGCTTGGGTGGAGCGGCGAATGAGGGCCTGGATGCGGGCCAGCAGCTCGGAGAACGCGAACGGCTTGGTCAGGTAGTCGTCCCCGCCGGCTTGGAGGCCCTTGACGCGGTCGTCCACGGAGGCCTTGGCGCTGAGGATCAGGATGGGGATGCGAATGCCTTTGGCCCGGAGTTGCTGGATGAGGCTCAAGCCGTCGAGCTTGGGCAGCATGATGTCCACCACTGCGGCGTCATAGGAAATGGACTGGGCCGTGATCAGGCCGCTTTCGCCGTCGGCGGAATGGTCGGCGGCGTAGCCGCTTTGCTTCAAGCCGTTGACGACGAAAGTGGCTATCTTCTTGTCGTCTTCCACCACCAGGATTCGCATGGGTTCAGTTCCGGCGGCGCACTCGGAGAGCGCGCCCTACCTGTTTTCGACTACCAGGATGCGCATGGTTTGACTTCCCGGTTACGGTGCTTTGCGCAGGACCGTGTCCTGCTGCGCCCACTCAGGATTCGGGTTGGGGTAATCCAGATTATAGTTCAGCCCCCGGCTTTCCGGGCGCCGCAGGGCACTGGCGACAATGATCTCCGCCACGGTGGCAATGTTGCGCAGTTCCAGCAGGTCGCTGGTTACAATGAAGTCCCAGTAGTACTCCTGAATCTCGCCTTGCAGGTTGGCGATGCGCTTCTGTGCACGCTGCAAGCGCTTGTTCGTGCGGACAATGCCCACGTAATCCCACATGACGCGGCGGATTTCGTCCCAATTGTGCGACACGACGACCATTTCATCAGCGTTACTCGCATTGCCGGCATGCCAGGCTGGGATCTTGATGTCAGCGGGCCTGGGTTTGTTCGCCACGGCTCGTTGCGCGGCGCGGTGGGAGCAAACGAGCGCTTCGAGCAGCGAATTGCTCGCCAGGCGGTTGGCGCCGTGCAGCCCGGTGCAGGAGACCTCGCCGACTGCGTAGAGGCCGGCGATGTCCGTCTCGCCATTGACGTTCGTCAGCACGCCGCCGCACTGATAATGGGCGGCGGGCACCACTGGAATCGGCTCTTTGGTGATGTCGATGCCGTAGCCGAGGCAGGTCTGATAGATGTTCGGAAAGCGGTCGATGATGAAGCGGGCCGGCTTATGAGTGATGTCGAGCAGGACATTATCAGCCCCGCTCTTCTTCATCTCGCTGTCGATGGCGCGGGCAACGATGTCGCGCGGGGCCAGCGACTTGAGCGGGTGAGCCTTCTCCATGAACTCGACACCCTCGATAGTCTTGAGCACGCCGCCCTCCCCGCGCACCGCTTCGCTTATCAGGAACGATTTGGCCTTGGGATGGTAGAGACAGGTGGGATGGAACTGGATGAACTCCATGTTGGCGACTGCTGCGCCGGCGCGCCAGGCCATGGCCACCCCGTCACCGGTCGCAATATCCGGATTGGTGGTGTAGAGATAGACTTTCCCGCAGCCACCGGTGGCGAGCAGCGTGACCAGGGCGGCAAAGGTCTCCACATTCCCGGCCTGTTTATCGAGCGCATAGACGCCCAGGCACTGGTTATCGCCGGCGTGGCCGAGCTTCTGGCTGGTGATGAGATTGATCGCGAGGTGGTTCTCGAAGATCGTGATGTTCGGCTGGTCGGCCACCGCCGCCAGCAGGGCGCGCTCGATCTCGCGACCGGTGATATCCTTCGCGTGGAGGATACGGCGCTTCGAATGGCCCCCCTCTCGGCCGAGGTCGAGCTCACGCGCGCCGTGCGAACGGGGAATCTCGCGCTCGGTAAACCGCATGCCCAGCTCGATCAGCTCCGCAATGCGCGCCGGGCCATCCTCGACGATCGTGCGGACGGCCGCTTCTTTGCACAAGCCGGCGCCCGCTTCGAGCGTGTCGCGCACGTGCAGCTCGAAGGAATCCTCCTTGCTGGTGACGGAGGCGACGCCACCCTGGGCGTAGTTGGTGTTGGACTCGGCGCGGTCCTTCTTGGTGATGATGGCGACTCGGCCGTGCGGCGCCACTTTCAGCGCAAACGACAGCCCCGCAAGGCCGCTGCCCAGGACAAGGAAATCAAACTGTTTCATAGGTGTGCATTGTCAATCAACCGTGTCTTGCCGATGAACACCGCCAACGCCATCTGTGTGCCTCGCCTCACGCTCGGAACCGGGACCAAGGTATCTGGGTCGAAGAACTCCACATAATCGACACGCGCGGTCGGCGCTCGCTCAATAAACCGCTTCAGCGCCGCCTTGAAGCGCGACGCCGGAATGGGCCGGGATGATTGACGCACGCCGGCCCGAGCCTTCTGTAGAGAGCGTGAGAGAACCAACGCCTGGGCACGCAAGTCGCCGGTCAGATACTTGTTCCGGGAACTCATGGCTAAGCCGTCCGCCTCGCGCCGGATTGGCGCCACGACGATCTTCAAGGGGAAATTCAGGTCGCGCACCATGCGCTTCACGATGGCGGCCTGCTGGTAGTCCTTGGCGCCGAAGACGGCCAGTTCCGGCTGCACGATGTTGAACAGCTTGGCGACCACTGTGGTGACGCCGCGGAAGTGCGTAGGCCGCGAGTTGCCCTCCATGCCCCGCGAGAGGGTCTCCTCAGCTACGAACGTGCTGAAACCGCCGGCGGCGCCGCCAGGATACATTTGTTGATCGTCTGGGGCGAAGATTACATCCACCCCCGCCTCGCGGCACAGGCGGCTGTCGCGGGCCAGATCGCGTGGATACCGCGACAAGTCCTCTTGGGGGCTAAACTGAGTGGGGTTGACGTAAATGCTGACGACCACCTGCCCGCGCCGGCCAACCAGCAGTCGGGCGCGCTGCACGAGGCTCAGGTGGCCAGCGTGCAAGTAGCCCATCGTTGGCACCAGACCAACGCGGACCCCCGCCCGCTTCCAGCTTCGGGCGAGGCGCTGCAGGGCTGCCACCGACCTTACGATTCGCATCCCCCGAAATTGCGGCAGGGATGACGCAGGATCAATCCTATAAAGAAGCGGGGCGCTGGGAACGCGGATGGCGAACTATTAGGGCATCGCGTTTTCGCACGACTGGTCGATAGGCACGGCCACAGGACGGTCGGTAGGCTGCACCAACCCCCGGGCGAGAAGGTAGGTCTCGACCTCCGCACCGCTCACATCTGCCAGCATGTGGCCGTCAATCTCCACGCACGGGCTGAGCGGCTGGCCGCTCTTCTCCGTCATTTCCTGGCGCTGGGCCGGGTCGTTAATGATGTCGCGATCCTCGAACGGCAAATCGTATTTATTCAGGACGGCGCGCACGCCCTGGCTCCAGCCGCAAGTGGGTTTCAGATAAGCAATAACATTCGGTTTATTCATAATTTAGAACTGCTTCTATACTGCCATAGATGCGCCAAAGAGCAAATTTGACTTTGGGCTTCGGCCCGGTGGGCCAGCAGATTTTAGCCTTCGTTTTAGAGCGAGGCCGTGGCAAGCTGCGGGGCATGGGCACGCTCTATTACGGCGACAATCTCGACATTCTCCGCCGCTACCAGAAAGACGAGACGGTGGACCTCGTTTATCTGGACCCGCCGTTCAACTCGGCCCAAAGCTACAACGCGTTCTTCCATGAGAAGGATGGCGCCGAAGCCGCCAGTCAGATTCGCGCCTTTGAGGACACGTGGTCCTGGAATCAGGAAAGCCAGAAGGTTTATGAAGAGCTGACCCTCCAGCCGGGCAAAGTGGGCGAGGTGATGCGGGCCTTCCACACCTTCCTTGGTACCAACGACATGATGGCCTACCTGGCCATGATGGCCCCACGGCTGGTCGAACTGCGGCGCGTCCTGAAACCCGCCGGCTCGCTCTACCTGCACTGCGATCCAACTGCGTCGCATTACCTGAAGCTGCTGCTGGACACTGTGTTTGGAGGGCAATTCTTCCGAAATGAGATTATCTGGGAACGGACCACCGGGCGAAAGAGTGTCAGCCAGTATGGTCGCGTTCATGACGTCATCCTTTTCTACACGAAAGGCGCGCAGGGCATCTGGAACGAAGTCACGCTTCCGCAAACGGCGGAGTCAGCCAAAGGCCACGACTTAATGCGCGACGAGAACGGTTTGTTCCGCGTTTCAGACTTGAGCGGCGCGGGCCAAGGCCCCGCTCGGAAGATCGGGGACAAGGTCATTGACCCACCGCCCGGACGCCACTGGCAGTTTGATCAGGAGGGAATGGACAAGCTCTGGGCCGAAGGCAGAATCATCTTCTCCAAGCACGGGAACCCTCGTCTAAAGACCGACTTGAAGGACTTGCCCGGAGTTTCCGTTCGGGACATCTGGATTGACATTGAGCCGGTCAACTCCGGTGCAGCCGAGCGCTTGGGTTACCCTACCCAGAAGCTCATCGCCCTGCTGGAGCGCATCATCTCCGCCAGCAGCAACCCCGGCGACCTGGTGCTCGATCCCTTCTGCGGCTGTGGCACGACGATTGACGCGGCGGAGAAGCTGGGGCGCAAGTGGATTGGGATAGACATTACGCAACTGGCTACCTCGCTCATCAAGAACCGGCTGCGCGATACTTACGGCGAGAAGATCGAGATCGTCACCGTCGGCGAGCCGGTCACGCCTAACGAAGCCTACGTATTGGCCGAGCAGGACAAGTTCCAGTTCCAGTGGTGGGCGCTGGGGCTGGTGGGCGCGCGGCCCGTCGAGCAGAAGAAGGGAGCGGACCGGGGCATTGACGGCAAGATACTCTTCCGCGACGACCCTCGGGCGGCCAACCCGGAGCAGATCATCCTCCAGGTCAAGGGCGGCAAGACCGGCGTGAAGGATGTGCGAGACTTGCGGGGCGTGCTGGAGCGCGAGAAGGCCGCGATGGGGGTTCTGATCTCGCTGCAGCCGCCCACCAAAGAGATGGTGACCGAGGCGGTGAGCGCGGGCTTCTACGAACACAAGACCAACGCGCAGAAGTATCCGCACCTGCAACTGCGCACCGTCAAGGAATTGATGGATGGCAAGGGTATCGAGCGGCCGTCCACGGTCGCCGCACTGGACGAGACGTTCAAGAAGGCCCCGAAGGCGAAGGCCAAGGGCCACGAGCAGAGGGGGCTGGGGCTTTAGGCTGGCAGCAACACGAAATGCTCCTCAGCGGTTGCGACCGCTGAGAGCCAGACGGTGAAGTTCCGGTGCGATTTCCACCTGTAGCCGTCGAGCACGCAGGATAGAATAGTTTCCTTCCGGACATTCCGGGAAGCCCCACCCGGCAGGACACCTCGGCACGGCGGATCGACAGGCGGATCGTGAGAGTTCGTGCGGTTGGCGAGCGAGTCCAACATTCTTTCCCTGCCCTCATCTCGCAAGCCCCTTAAGATTTGAAGCCGGGTTTGACTCGAATGAAGCCGGCGAGACTCCTTCATGCGTGTCTGAGGCTGACCTGGAGAGGCTTGGATGCGGGTGGCCCGTGGCTTGAGGCGTTCGGACGAATACATGAGATGGCGCACCTGCCGCGTGGCAAGGCCGCGAACTCCAAGAAGCTGCGCCGGCGCTCGATGAAATAGGTGGCATCTGCCATGCTGTTGGTTGCCGTTCACTTAACCGCGCTGTCACGCGCCGCTATCTTGGGTCGTTGCTAGGGGTCCATCCGCCTTCAATGCGCTCAACTAGCATTGTGTCGTTCCAAACAGCAGCAATCGGCATCTTCCTTTGCTCTGCCGTAATCGCTCCAACTTTCCATTCCTTCTGTCCATCCCAGAACCACCAGACTGCAACTTTCTTCGTCTTCGGGTCTGCGATGCCATTACGAAAAATGGGGAACGGCTGATTGTGCAGCGCGACGTTCTCATGCCCGACCACTTGGAAAATGCCGCGATTAATCGCAGCCCGCACAGGGAAAAATGTCGAGAACCGCACTGGCCCGATGACGAGTTCTGAAAAGCCGCTAGGCCGGTTCTCGAACAGAGTATCGAAAACTCGAATCAAGCCGCCGTGTGTTGGATGCTGGTGAGTATACTGCGCGTAAGCCAACTCTTTTGCGGTCGGGATTTCGATGACGTCTCCAATTTGGGGTCGCTTCTTCACATTAAGATCCTGGGTATCTAGCTTGACGTAACAAGTCATTCCCGCGCTGGATTGACTGTTGGTAAATCGGGTTATTGGGCGATACGCTGTTGATTCTGTTGAGGAGTGTCTCCCCATTCCCGCCGAGACCATGCGTCTCAATCAAGAAATAGCTGTTTCCGACTGTCGCAGTTGAAACTCGGAGCCGCATGAACGACGGGTGTCCGGTGCACGGAATCACCCGTACAAACAGATCATTATCCACGTGAGCGGTTCTTGATAAAGCAACTTCATTTGTTCAATTTGGCCAGCGCTTTTTTGGCCTCCTTCCGAACCCACGGTTTCTGATGATTCAAAAAGCTCTCAATGTGTGGCCGAGCCTTTTGCGCCTTCAGTTTTCCGAGCGCCATCAAAGCGTGCCCTGCAACTTCTTCGTCGTTAAGCAACTCGATGAGAACGTCAACAGCCGCCGGGTCTTTCATATTGCCCAGTGCGACCGCGAGCATCTCACGAGACCTGCCGTTTCGCTTGTCCCGCAAGAGCTCCACTAAATCAGCGAACGCTGCATCTGTCGCAACGACTGAAAGCGCGTTGCCAATAGTCCACTTCAAACCGAGATTGGCCTTCTGGCTTGGCGGAACAGCGCGGAACTCTGCGACCAATGCAGTGTCAGCTATTCCGCGAGCTTCTTTCGCGGTCAATGCCCGCACGATACCTGCTTTGATTCCCTCGACATTGACAAACCGAACCAACCCGCCGCACTCTGCCGCGGACATCACCGGAAGCAGTCGCACCTCTAACTCGGTTCACAGGAAACTTCACGGTCAAACAGCCCGCGCTGAGGTTTCCGAGGTTGACCTGGACGGGCCTGGATGTGGGTGGCCCGTGGCTTGAGGCGTCCGGATGGATACACGAGATGAAGCACCTGCCCTTGATGCAAGGCCTCGGACTCCAAGAAGCTGCTCCCGTGCCAAACTAAAATAGGTGGCATCCGCCATGCTATTGGTTGCCGTTCACTTCGTTCTGCCAGCCGTAGTCGAGCTCAATGCGGAGCCGACCCAAACCATCGGGCACAAAGTCTGTCTTCCATGCGCCAGCGACAGTGATGTTGGTCAGCAGGTTGTCCGGAGAGATCAATGCATCGTCGGTCGTCTTCTGGCGCTTATCCACAGATTGTCTCGACCTGCCTTTTCAGGTTTGGCCCCATTAATACCTTGAGCGACTGAAGCGCCTTTGTCTCACCAATGAGATTCTCCACGAACGAAGCCGCGATTAGTTCCTGGATCTCTTTGCCCCCATCTGTTAGGGCATTCTCCAGAAAACCGACCAAGTGAACAAGCGTCGATTGTTTTTCATGGCTGGCAGATTCCACAACCACAAACCGTGCGACATCGCCCATGAAGACGTGAGGCAAAAGCGTGGCGTTGTCAACCAGGTGAATCTCGTAGGCGGGCCGTAGTTCCGGAACCACGCGCAAGAGTTCTTCGATGAATGATTTGGCTGTCATTGCTCTACTTACCAGAGAGAGCGCTCTGGAGGTCGTTAATCAGACTCTGAGCCGTTATTCTATCATAAGACGACGCATTTGGATTATTATTAAGCCAACGGGTTAGCGCTGTTATGTATTCTTCGCCCTTTTGGGAGTGAAATGTACCGCCAGTGGGCAGGCCAGTAGCCAGTTCGCTTCTGATTGCGTCCGCTGTGCTGCCCGTTCCAATTGGTGCTTTTGACTTCGCCCCTTTATATAGGTCGTTTACGAGGTTCTTGAGCTTAGGATTGGTTACTTTAGGAACGCATTTCCCGGCATTCCTGGCCGCCCGTGCGGCTTGCAGCGCTTCATTGGCGGCTGCATACGCCCCCTCCTCCCCACCTAAAGGAAGGGTTGTAGCCGCAACAATGGGACCTTTAACCACGGCTACCCCCACATCGAGGACCAGATCGCCGGGCGAGTGCAGATTTCCGTTGGCATCGTAGAGCGGGGTCGTAGCAAGACCGCCGTTTGCATTCAAGGCTTGCAGTGAGTTAGGGTCTATAGGCGGGGCCTTGGTGTCCCCGATAAAGATGTCCTTGAATAGTTGTGTGTAAGCTTGGGGATCAAAAATCAGCCAGGTCAGTCCGTAGGGGTCAATATTGTCAATGGGATTATTGCCCACGAACCCGTAGAGGTTTATCCCGCCCGCCTCCCCGACAGGGTCCCGATTCAACCACCGTTGCAAGCTCGGGTCGTAGCCCCGGAACGGATAAAGACTCAACCCCGAGTTGGCGTGCCTCGGCATGGACGAGAACTGCATCACGTTCGCGTCTGCGAGTGGTCCCCATTTGCCGGTGAGTCTGCCAAAGGGGCCATACATGTATCGCGCGGCCATGTTCTGCTGCTCATCCATGAGCGCCGTGACATTACCCGCACCATCCGCGTGGTAGCAGGTGGAACCGTTGCCGTCCGTCCGCGCGAGCAACCCACCAATTCCTCCCGCGCCCGGCAACGAGGCTGACAGATCGAGCCCCCGCGTGTAGGTCACCAGAACATTGTTGTTGGCATCGCGCTCCTGAATGGGCAACCAGCCGTCATAGACGAAACGCACTTCGTTGGTCTTGGTCCAGTTGCCGCTCTGCCATCCGTAATCCCACTCGATGCGTCGCCTGCCCAATCCGTCATAGACGAACACGGTCTTCCAGGCACCGGCCACCCAATTTGTCACCACCCGGTTCTCGGCGTCGTAGGCGAAGGAGCGCGTTCCATCGTTGGTCAGGTTGCCGTTGGCATCAAAGAGCAGCGTTACGGGGGTTGGCAGGTTGACCGTGAGATTGTTCGTTGCATTCGTCCCAGTGGCACTGTGCGCCACGACGGTGAAGGTGTTGTTCCCGTTGCTGAGCGTGACATTCGTCCGCGCGAAGGTGAAATCCCCGTAGGTCTGTGCGGCCTGCCCGTTCACCGTCACGCTACTGGCTGGCGCCGGTGTCGCCCCGCTGACGGTCATGGTGCTGTTGCGCGCGACGTTCGTTAGCTGGTTCACTTGGTCGGTGCTGAACGTTTGGATCAGCCCCCCGTTGGTGCGGTAGAGCAGGTTCCCGGCTTTATCATAAACCAGGCTCAATTGCTCGTTCAGGCGCATGACCCCGTTCGTGCCTTCCCGGGCCTGCCACAAGGTTAACTGACCGATAGCATCATAGCCCACAGTCACGCTGCTGTTAGTCAAGCCGAGGTCGCGCGTCATGCTGGTGCGCAGACCAAGATAGTCGTAACCGTACGCGTAACCGTCCAGGACGTGGCCCCAGTAGTTCACGAGCGCGGTGTAGTCGAGGCGGGACAGGGAGTCGTAGTGATTGGTGATCCAGCCCGAATTAGGCAAGGCGATCGTGCGCACTAGCGAGGCAGGCGAGGACGCCTGCCCTACAGTGTAGCCGTAGCCGAAAGTGCCGGCAGGAGAAGTCACGCTTTGCAGCCGCCAGGCAGAGTCATAACCGTAGCCGAAGCCCAAGGAACCGAGGGTCAGGCTTGTGCGCTGGCCTTGGGTGTAGCCGCAGGTGAGCGAGTCGTTGGACCACGGGCCATCCTCACTCTGCAACTGGCCGGCGGGGGTGTAGCCAAACGTGGTCGTCCCCACCGCGTCGGCCATGGTCTTGAGGCGATTGTCAACATCGTAGGTGTAGCTGACGAGCGCCTGCGCCGCATTGCTGATGGTTTTCAGGCTGCCACAGGCATCCCACGTGTAGGCGGTGTAGCCGAACTGGGGCGTCCAACGATTGGTCACCTGCCCATTGGCATCGTGGTAAAGGTGAAGCGCTTCGTGGTTCAAGGCATCCACTTTGTTAATCAGCAACCCATAGGCGTCGAAATTCCAGGCCGTCTGGTTGGTGCGGCCATCCACGAGGTTGGTCAACTGGTTGAGGCAATTGTATCTAAACTGCGTAATCTCCTGATTCGCGTTGGTCAGCCCAGTTAGCCGGCCCGCGGCGTCCCGGGCGAAACGCGTCACCTTGCTGTCACGGTTGGTGAAGGCCACCAGACCATTCGTGTTCCAGCCGATGCCTTCGCCAATACCGTCCGCCCAGAACCGGTTCGTCAGCCGGTTGAGCAGGTCAAATTGGTAAGTGGCCGTGACGTTATTCGCGTCCGTGACTTGGCATGGGCGATCGGCGGCATCAAAGAGGATGCGCTCCACCGAGCCATAGGCGTTGCTAATCGTGGTAAGCAACCCCTGGTTGTTATAGGCGGAATTCAAGCCGTATCCCTGCCCGTCCACGGCGCGCACCACCCGGCCAAGCGAGTCCAGCGTGTAGGTCAGGCTGCTGTTGTCGGCAAACACAATGTTGGTGAGCAGGCCCTGGTTGTTGTAGTAGAACCAAGTCGTGTTGGTGAGAGTGGCGTCCGTGATGCTGTTAAGGGCACCGCACCCGCACCAACCGAGGGTCGTCACGTTGGCCAGGGGATCGGTGATGGTAGTCAGGTGCTCGAGCGTATCATATTTGTAGCTCGTCCAATTGCCCAGCCGATCTTTAGCCGCGCCCAGATAAAGCCTGTCATAGATGTTGGAGGCCGTCGTGCCGTCGGGGAACGCCGTTCCGGTGAGGCGATTGAGCCCATCCCAGTAGTTGGTGACAGTCAATGGCGGAAGGCCGGCGCCGCTGGTCGTCACCACTCGCGGCAGGCCGTTGGTGTAGTCGGCGATCTGCACCGTCAGGCCCTGGGGCTGGAGCGTAAGGCTCTGCAGCATGGAGTTGGTGCTCGCCGGAGGCGCGGCTGGAGCATAGTAGGAGCGGCTTACGGTCTGGCCGCTGGCCAGCGTCAGGCTGGTGAGGTTCCGGGTGGTCGTGTCGTAGGCAATCTGGGACACCTGGCCCAGGACATTGGTGATGAGGTTGACCTGGTGGTTGGTATTGGTATAGCCGAGATCCACCCGTTGCCCGAACGAGTTGACGATGCTGAGCAGGTCAATGCCGTTGCTGGAGAAGTAATACCAGTTGGTGCGCACGCCGATCGTGCCGTTGGTCAGCGAGTAACTCGATTCGTTGTACTGCAGCAGCCCGCCAAAGTACGGGTACCCCGCCGGCCAGTAGGTGTAGCGGGTGTAGGCCGTGGTGTTGTCCGGCAGCACCCGGGCCACACAGCCAATCTGGGCATCCCCCTGGATTTCGGGTGAGGGCTTGTTGGCATAGTCATACCAGGTGCGGGCCCCGTCGCTCTGCCCGGCCGGATCGGGCGTTGGGTCGCGCTCGCTGGAGAGAGACTCGGTGATCGAAATGCCATCCGCTCCCCAGAGCCAGTGCCGGAGTCGCGCCCGGTTGTAGTCGTTGGTGGTCAGCTTCGTCAGGGCGGTGTTGAAGCTCGGGCGGAACCCTTGGATCGCCTGCCAGAAACTGGTCGGAAAGGCCGCCGTCTGGCGGCGGTCCCAGTAAAAGCTGTTGCGATAGTAAAGCTGCGGGAGGTTCGCGCCGACGCTGCCGGTGTCAAAGGTTCCACCTATCGTAGGCACGTTGGTAGTGGTGCCGGCCACGTACGGCTGAGAGTTGTGCTGGTAAACGTACAGTTGATAGGCGTTGTTGGGTTCGCTGGCCAGGAGCGCTCGCTGGCCGACGCCGTTGGTCTGGCCGGTCGTCTCCGTGCAGTTGAAGGAGGTGATCCCATAGGGCGTGGTGAGGTTGGTGATCCAGCCACTGGGCGAGAGGTAGGTGAAGGAACTGATCAGTCCGGCCCCATCCGTAATGCTGGTCAGCAGGCCCGAGAAGGGGTCGTAGTTCAACTGGGCCTTGCGCCCATACGGATCATCAATTTCCACCACCTGCCAAGCGTGGAAGGCCTGGTCGCCGAAGATGCCGTCATTGGCGTTAGTGTGGTAAGTAAAGACATTGGTCCGTCCGTCGGGGTCCACGACATAGCGGAGGCGAAAGGCGGCATACGACGCAACGTAGGGCGGAAGTTGTGTTTTCCAGTAGTTGGTGAACAAGCCCCACTCGTAGCCCAAGCGCGTCATCCGCCCCTGTGGGTCTATCCGCTGGGTGAGAAAAGCGTGCGTCGTCGAGTCCCCCACTCGCGAGAAGTCGCACAGGCTCAGCACATCCTGACTGCCATCCGGGTAGAGCAAGCGGAAGCCGTTGGTGGCCGGTTCGCCCCAGTAGATGCCGTCGGCCCCGGGCGGCGCGGTATTCGTTGTCGGGCGGCCCAGCGCCGAGAGGGGCTGGAGCCGCACGCGGCTCTGCGGGTCCATCAACACCGGTTGCGCGCTCACGTTGGTCTGAAAGTAATAAATGCCTCCCTCGGGTCGCCAGACCCAGGCCTCGTAGCTGTTGTAAGGCGTGCGGGACTGCCCCAGTTCGGAGGCCATGTCCCAAAACTGCATGTCCATTAGCCAGTTGTGCCCCCAGCAAGCATTGGTCATCCCGAAGGTGCGCATGCCGTTTTCCAGGTAGGGGTCGTACGCCGCCCGCGAGCCCACGCCAAGGGGATAGTAATTTGGACACTCATCAGGCTGGGGCAGCGCGTAGCGCTGGCGGTAGAGGAAGCGGAAGCTCATCCGTTGCCCGCTCGAACAGGAGTAGCTCAAGGGTTCGTCGGCCACGAATAGGTTAAGGTAAGGCTCATCAACGGTCCATGCCGCTCGGCCCCCGGCGCCACCACAGACCGTGCAGTGTTCCTGGTTGCCGCCCGCCTGGTCCGCCCCCGAAGCCGGGGCGCCCGCTCCGCCGGGGTACATGCGGCAGCCCATGTCCTGCCAGTCGTGGAAGCGGGCGTAGTTGGTATTGTCGTATGCCGCTCGTGCGCTCCAGGCGCTCAACAACAGCAGCCCCACGGTGAGGGTTAGAATCCGAATGCCAAATCTTGTCTTCATGGTGCTTTGCTCCTTCTGTCTTAGGGAGTTTCGGAATATCCGCTCGGGCTGCTCACCCACACGCCGAAGCTTGGCGCTGCCGTCGGGCTGCTGCCCCACAAATATTCCTGCCAGTTCAGCAGCCCGTCCTGATCCGGGTCCTGGGTCGCAATGCCGGGAATCAAAGGATTGAGGTCGTTTTGCAGATACCAGGCATTCGGCGTGCCGTAGTTGTCACTGGACAGGGCACTGCCCACGAGATGCTCATAGGCCACCGTCAAACCGCTGCCATCACTGGCCAGCAGCATCGTGCCGAGGATGAAGAATTCATTTGGCCCGGCCAGGCCAGTGACGATGAGATTGGTCTCTCCCGCCGTGGTGCGCAACACCCACTGCCAGGCGCTCGGCGCGAGATTGGTCGTCGCAAACAGGTCATACACGTCGTTGGTCGCACCCGACGGCGCGTGGATGACCAGATAGGCAGTGCCGTTGAGGGTGCCGGCGTTGGTCGTGCCAGCGACCTGGAGCCACAAATCGGCCGAGGTGTAGGCCCGGTATTGGTAACCGCCGCCACCAACCCCGCCGACACCACCACCGCCACCGGGAATGGGCGGCGGCCCCTGAGCGGAGTTCTGCCCAGATTGCTGTTCCAAGCTGCTGAGGGCGCTCTCCATTTCGCTCTGCTCCCGCAACGCAGCGTAGTCCACGTCCCGGTCATCCACCCAATAGCGGCCCGGGGCATCGCTCAGAGCATACACGTCGAGCTCCGGGAACAGATTGAATGGCAGCGGAGGCTGATTCGAGTTCTGGATGGAGTAGAACGTTGCGCTTAGGGGCACAGCGTTCGAAGGCACCAGTAGCAAATCCGCCGTTTGGGCGCGCAGACGGCCATTGGTGACCAAAGTGAGCGCCGCAGCCAGGCTAATGACCCCGGTACGGACGGAGGGTCCAATCCATCCCGGCCAGATTCCTTGCGTGGTCGTTTTCATAGTCGGTTATGTGTCTCGATTCCTGAATGCGCTGCGTCTGCACCATGCGAGTCCAAACATAGCGGGCGGGAGCTGTCACCTGCTGCCAATGGGTTGCCTCGCCGCGCTGATTTGGTTTACGCATGTTGCACCGGCATTCGTTCTTCTGACTCAGACGCCCTTATACACCCGGGCCGCCACGGGCCAAGCCGGAAATTGTTACGTTTCGGCGACCCGCGCTTGTTTTTAGCACCGCCCGCAGAAAAGGCAACGACCTTTTCACGATATATGCATCGTTCACAGTCGCAGGCGAATTGCGATGTGATATGTCGTGCCTCTGGGGAAGAAAGAGTGGACGCGAATCAAGGTCTTCGGCGCCAACGTGCGGCGCGAACGGGTGCGCAAGCGCTGGACGCAGGAGCGGCTGGCGGAACGGTCCGAATTGGCCACGCGCAATCTGCAGAAGATCGAAGGGGGTGAAATCAACATCCTCCTCACCACCGCGTTCAGGATTCAACTGGCATTGGGCTGTCCCTGGTGGCGGCTCATGCCGCGGGAATAAGTGGGTGGCGCACGACCGGAGGCGGGGCACCGGTTCGGCTCGTGGGCCAGCAGGCCCATGACTCAGCAGGATTTCCTTGGATCGGTTTGCTTGCGGCCTCAAGCGGCGGGTGCTGTTCCCGAGTGGCGTCCCGCCTGTCCCCGCAGGTGTCACAATGCGCAGGGGAGGAGAGGGAGACCCGCTCGCCCGTTGCTGGCGTCCCCCTGATGCGTGTAAGGCGCAGACCTAGCCTTCGCGCTCTGGCTATCACGCTCCGGACTTTAGACTTTGGAGTTCAGACATAGGCGTTTAGACTCCCGCATGCCGCTGAACGTCTCGATCATTCCCGACAAGTTCAAAGGCACCCTGACGGCCCGCGCCGCGGCGGAGGCCATGGCGCGCGGCTGGCGCCGGGCGCGGAAGGGGGACAGGCTGAGCCTGCTGCCCATGAGCGACGGCGGCGACGGCTTTGGCGAAGTCACGAGCGCGCTGCTCCAGGCAAAGCTCCAACGCGCCAAGACGGTCGATGCGGCGCATCGTCCCTGCTCGGCCAAGTGGTGGTGGGAGCCCCGCACGAGGACTGCCATCATCGAGTCCGCCGCGGTGATCGGGCTGGCGATGCTGCCGCCGAGGCAGTTTCATCCCTTCCAGCTCGACACGTTTGGCCTTGGGGCGGTGGTGCGGGCGGCAGCGAACCGAGGCGCGAGGCGGTGCCTCATGGGCATCGGCGGGAGCGCCACTAACGACGGGGGATTCGGGCTGGCGCGTGCCTTGGGGTGGGAGTTTTTGGACCGCGAGGGCGAGCCGATTGAGCAGTGGACGGGCTTGGGCCAACTGGCGCGCATCCGCGTTCCGAAGCGCCGCCGCTGGTTTGAAGACTTTATAGTGGCCACGGACGTGCGGAATCGCTTGCTTGGCCGGCGGGGTGCGAGTCGAGTTTATGGGCCGCAGAAAGGTCTGCGCCCGCAAGATTTCACGCGGGCGGAGCGTTGCCTGGGCCGGTTGGCGCGCGTCGCCAGGAAGCAATTCGGACACGACTTTGCGCGCGAGCAGGGCGCGGGCGCCGCGGGCGGGCTGGGCTTTGGTTTGCTGGCGTTTCTGGGCGCGGAGTTGCAGCCGGGGTTCGATTTGTTTGCGCGGCAGGCGGCGCTGGAGCAGCATTTGCGCGCGGCGGATTTGGTGGTCACCGGGGAAGGGGCCATCGATCGCTCAACGCTGATGGGCAAGGGGGTGGGCCAAATCGCGCAGCGCTGCCGACAGTTGAGTATTCCTTGCATTGGCTTGGCCGGTGTGATCGGCGCCAGTCCGGCAGTGGGGGCGTTGTTTGCTCAGGCGCACGCGTTGACGGATCTGACCTCGGTCGCGCAAGCCAAAGCGAAACCGGCTTATTGGCTGGAGCGGTTGGCGAGGCGGGTGGCGGCTCAGAAATCCGAAGGCCGAAAACCGAAGGCCGAAAGAAGGCCGAAAATCGAAATCCGAAAAGGGCCTGATCGTGTCGTGCGGTGTCCTGCTAGGTAGGCAGGTGGTTCGGGTTTCGGGTTTCGGACTTCTTTCGGGTTTCGGTCTTCGGGAATTCGGGTTGGGCCTGCACCCAGCCGGCTTCCGCCCATACCAGCCCACTCGGCGCTCCTTCGCCATGGCACTTGAACTCCCCCCGCCGACGGTTACCTTCTGGGGCATGAACTTGGAAGATCACCTCGGGGATATTATTCGCAAAGCGCGCGCGATGTCGAACGTTCCAGCCGGAGCGGCGGCACGGGCGGCAGGGTTGACTGAAACAGAACTGGGGGCGCTGGAGGAATCCGGCCAGGCGATGAAGAAACCCAATCTGGGCGCGCTGGCGGAATTGGTTGGCTTGGATGCGGGCAAACTCGAGGGCATCGCCGGAGGTTGGCTGCCGTCGGAAAATGACCTGGGCGCCTGGCGCGAGTTGCGCTGCATCACCACCACGGCGGAAGGCATGGCGGTTAACTGCTACCTGGTTTGGGATGAAGTCTCGCGCGAGGCGGCGCTATTCGACACCGGCTGGTTGGAGGGGCCTGTCGCCATGACGCTCGCTCACGAGAAGCTCCAGCTTCGCCACATCTTCATCACCCATGCGCATGAGGACCATGTCGCGGCCCTCGGCGAGCTGCGCAAACTGTTCCCCAAAGCCCGCCTCCATTCCGGCTTGAAAGGCGGGCCGGTGGACCAACGCAATCGTCCGAATGATTTCATTCACCTCGGCAGCCTGCGCATCACCCACCGCGATACGCCGGGCCACGCGGAAGATGGCACCACTTACATCATTGGCAACTGGCCGGACGACGCGCCGCATGTCGCCATTGTGGGTGACGCGATTTTTGCGGGCTCGATTGGCCGGGGGAACCAATCATGGGACTTGGCTCGGCAGAAGGTGCGCGAGCAGATTCTCACCCTTCCGCCGGAAACGCTGCTTTGCCCAGGGCACGGACCGCTGACGACGGTCGCGGAAGAGAAGGCGCACAACCCGTTCTTTTGAGGGTGTCGTTTGGGCCGCAATCGCGGGCGTGAATGTCGGGTGTTTGGAATTCGTCCAATCCCTGTAACTTCGGCAGGTTTGTAGCGTCTTCTATCTTTGGCCCGGGCTGGCCAGGATGCGGTGCCGTTCCGAAGCCGGGTCGAGCCGGAGCCTGGCCGTGAGCCTGGACAAGAGAGAGGGGAGGGGAGCTTCAAATAAGCCTGGAACATGCTAGGAACATCCTAGGAACATCCTAGGAACATGCTTGCAACATGCTTGCAACTATGGAGGCACTCTAGCGATACTCTAGCGATACGCCGGTGTTGCGACGGTGATGGTGCCGCCCGTAAAGGTCCGTAGGTCAGCAGATCCGGCCTTCTCTGTTCTGCCTGGTTTATTCCCTATCGCCCACGCCTTCCGTTCGGCCGTCACTTTGGCCGACCGCGGCAAGGCGCATCATGAGACTGGCACCACCGTGTAGGAGCGCAGCCTTCAGGCTGCAGAAGCATTGGATTACACTACGGTAGCGGTAGATTCCAGCGCTTGCTTGAACTTCCGCGCTTCTGCAGCCTGAAGGCTGCGCTCCTGTGCGGTGGTAGAAGTCCTGCGTCGCGTGGTGGCGGTAGGGAGATACGCCCACCGCGGCAATAGCGTGAGGTTTGCGGTTGACCGGCGCGGGTGTGGGTTGCTAGGTTTCGCACCCCGTGGAAGCGGGGGAATATGCGACATACAATATCAGTTCTGGTGGAAAACAAGTTCGGCGTGCTGACGCGCGTGGCCGGGCTGTTCAGCGGCCGCGGCTATAACATCGACTCGCTCAACGTGGCGCCGACGCAGGACCCGACGACGTCGCGCATGACCATTGTCACGCGCGGGGACGATGCAACCGTCGATCAGATTGTTAAGCAGCTTAATAAGCTGGTGAACGTGATGCACGTGCACGACTTTCGCGAGGGCGAAGCGGTGGACCGCGAGCTGGTGCTGGTGAAGGTCAGCGTTGATTCCAAGACCCGAGCTGAAGTGATGCAGATCACGGACATTTTCCGCGCCAAGATCGTGGATGTGCAGGCGAAGAGCTTGACCATCGAGGTGACGGGCGATGAGAGCAAGGTGGAGAAGCTGCTGAGCTTGCTAAAGACGTTTGGGATCGTGGATTTGACGCGCACCGGCAAAGTGGCGTTGCCGCGCAAGTAACCGGAGGCTATCGCCTTGACCGGCGGCGAAAGCCGGATAGCATGACAGGAACACAAACACTAGGTTAACACAATTATGGCAATTATTAATTTCGGCGGAACGAAGGAAGAAGTCATTACGCGGAAGGAATTCCCAATGGCGAGGGCGCGCAAGGCGCTGAAGGGCGAGACGATCGCCATCATCGGCTACGGCGTGCAGGGGCCGGCCCAGTCGCTCAACCTGCGCGACAATGGCTTCAAGGTGATCATTGGCCAGGCCAGCGCCTTCAAGCGCGACTGGGATCGGGCGGTCAAGGACGGCTGGGTGCCGGGCAAGACGTTGTTCGAGATCGACGAGGCCGTGCGCCGCGGCACCATTATCCAGATGCTGGTGTCGGACGCCGCCCAACGGGCCATCTGGCCGTTGGTCAAGAAGAACCTCAAGCCGGGCGACGCGCTCTATTTCTCGCACGGCTTCTCCATCGCCTACCGGAATCTGACCGGGGTGGTGCCGCCCAAGAACGTGGATGTCATAATGGTAGCTCCCAAAGGCTCGGGCACCTCGGTGCGGCGCAATTTTCTCACCGGCGCCGGGATCAATTCGAGCTTTGCCGTCGAGCAGGACGCGACCGGCCGCGCCAAAGAACGCTGCCTGGCGATCGGGCTGGGCATCGGCTCCGGCTATTTGTTCCCGACCACGTTCCGGCACGAGGTGTTCAGCGATCTGACCGGCGAGCGCGGGGTGCTGATGGGCGCGCTGGCGGGCATTATGGAAGCGCAGTACGACGTGCTCCGCGCTCACAAGCACAGCCCGAGCGAGGCGTTCAACGAGACGGTGGAGGAACTCACGCAGAGCCTCATACGCCTGGTGGACGAAAACGGCATGGATTGGATGTATTCGAACTGCTCCGCGACCGCCCAGCGCGGCGCCCTGGACTGGAAGCCGCGATTCAAGAAAGCCGTTCTGCCCGTCTTCAAAAAGCTTTATGAACGCGTCAAGAGCGGCAAGGAATGCGCCCGCGTGCTCTCGGCCTGCGGCAAGCCTGATTACCAGAAGCAGTTGGGCAAAGAGCTCGCGGTGATCGGCAACTCGGAGATGTGGCAGGCTGGGAAAGCCGTGCGCGCGCTGCGGCCCAAAGAAGCCGCGCGGGCTATCGCCGCCGGGACGAAGGGCATTGGCGGCAGGGCGGCGAATTAGGGCAGCGATTGCGGGACTCCGGAACGCAGGGTTCCCAAGCTGCTGAATCGCTGACTTCCAAGTCGGCAGGGT
>Ga0182014_10003264_pt1 | contig 19631 bp, 15 predicted proteins | sample 612S2DmetaG_FD_120489 | JGI IMG/M metagenome (GOLD analysis project Ga0182014, IMG submission 120489) | Permafrost microbial communities from Stordalen Mire, Sweden - 612S2D metaG | ecosystem: Environmental > Terrestrial > Soil > Wetlands > Permafrost | place: Sweden: Stordalen | collected... | reverse complement strand
TGTCTATTTGCAGGACTTGTGGGTTGCGCATGACTCTATTGATCCGGTCCTCAAATAGTGTTATTGCCCTCCCACCCATTTCGCGATAAAGCCTGCGAAATGGATGGGGCACAGTGTTTGTATTTATGGGCCGGATCAATAATGCAGGCGCGGCGTTCGCGGCCAGGTGGATGGCGCCTGACCGCGAATGGTTTCAAGGGACAATCCAGTCTTCACAGAAAGCGGTTTTGCTACTTCCGGCCTCCACCTCCCGACAAGCGAGTCTGAGATTGGCCCGACGACGAGCGAGCCTGAGGTTGGTGAGTCTGTAGCGACTGCTGCTGAGATGTGTGTTTTTGCACCAAGCTCTGCGTCTGTTGCTGGTGCTTCTGTTCCAGTTTCTGCGTCTGAGCATCATTCACTTTATGCAGATGCTCCGTGTCCTTCTTCTGCTGAAGCTTCTGCCTATCCTGGGGCCACTTCGAGGGACACAGCAAGGACGCCAGCGGCAATCCGGTGACGGTGACGGGACGATACATTACTGTTTGGAAGAAGCAGGCGGATGGAAGCTGGAAGGTGGCGCTGGACGCGGGCGCGAATGAGCCGGTCTCTGCCGGGGATTGCTGCAGGCTACCGCCGGGAGAACACTGAAGTACATGGAACAGGGAATAGGGAATAGGGAATAGGGAACAGGGCCGTTGAGGTTCGTGGTTTCCCAGGTCTCATAGGCGAGACCTGGGGCACCCGCCACTCGCTCTCCTTTCGCTTAAGTTTCGTGGTATACCCCCACCCCTACTTTGGACGCAAAGTCGTTGTTTTCTTGAGGTTACAGACGGGGTTGCGCTGTAAAGTCGTCAAAACAAAGGAGTTCCCTGCAAAGTCGTCCAGGATAAGGAGTTACTGGACGTTTTGGCCTCTTGCGGCTGAATGACGGCGCGAAGAGGACCGCCGGGGCGATGATTTGAAGGAAGACTTCTGAGAATCATTGTGCAGCACAGTGGGGAAATAATCTGCATTTCAACAGAGATCAGAAATCAGGTGTCAGGGGTCAGGGGGGCATACGGAAGGATTCGCGCATGGGGTTTGTGGTAACCCGGGTCCCCAAATGCGAGGATGTCCGTGCACTTGACAGCGAGGGACCGGGGGCACCCTCAACTTGAAAAATTCGGTATGAGACAAGAGCCACCCACCTCATTTTGCGCGGATATAGCAAGATGAACGGCCTACACAACAAACATCGCAACACCCGCCACAAACATGGCAATTGTGGTGATCGCGACGACAATCCACCCAAGGCAGGAACTTGGTTGTCCCTGCATCATCTTCTTATCGGAAGCAACAATCAGAATTGCGACGAGAAGGAAGGGAGCAAGCAATCCGTTGATGACCGCCGTCCAGTAGAGCGCCTTCACGGGGTTGATGCCAATGAAATCCAGTCCTACGCCAACCCCCGTTGAAATCAGAATCAGCGCGTAAAACCAACGCGCCTGCCTCAGTTTCCTGTTCAATCCCTGACGCCACCCGAGAGTTTCAGCAAAGGCGTATGCTGTCGATCCCGCCAGAGTGGGGATAGCGAGAAACCCGACGCCGACAATCCCCAGGGTAAAAAGGGTCGCAGCGAAGTTGCCGGCAAAGGGCCGCAGGGCCTCGGCCGCCTGGCGTGAGGTTTCTATCTTTGTAATGCCGTGCCGGTTAAGCGTGATGGCGGTGGTCAGAATAATAAAAAACATGACCATGTTCGAGAAGAATGCGCCCACGCCTACGTCGATGTTTCTTAGTTGAAGCTCCTCGGGCGTGGCTCCTTTGCGCAGGGCAAGCGTTGTCTGGCCTGACGACTTTTCTTCCTCAACTTCTTCACTTGCTTGCCAGAAAAACAGGTAGGGGCTGATTGTGGTGCCGAGGATCGCGACCAGCATTGCCCATTCATCCTTGCTATGCGGCATCGACGGAACCAACGTATCGCGCAGCACCTGGCCCCAATCGGCCCCCGCAATAAACGCGGTGATGGGGTATGCGAAGAGAACAAGAACCAGCCACTTGAGGACGTTCGCAATCTGATAATAGTGGAGCCGGATAGTTGCCCACGAAATCAGGAGCGCAAACACTACCACGAACCAGTGGGAATTGATGCGCGACAGCATGGCGGCCGCATCCGCCATTCCGGCCAGGTCCGCTCCTATGTTAATCGTGTTTGCGGCCAGCAAGGAAATGACAAAAAAGAGTAAAAGCCATCGTGGAAATCGCTGCCTGAAGTTACCCGCCAGTCCCTGCCCCGTCACCTTGCCGATTCGCGCACACATCATTTGAACCGCGGCCATCAGAGGCCACGTAATGAGTGCAGTCCACAAAAGCTTGGTTCCGAGTTGCGCGCCGGCTATAGAATATGTGGCGATGCCGGAGGGGTCATCGTCCGCGGCTCCGGTGATGACGCCGGGGCCGATCGATCTCAGCAGTGATCGAATCCATCTAAATGGACGCAGCGAGGCTGGCGAATTTTGTTCATGCCCGTCAGAGTTAAGGCGTGGCAAAATACCTACTTACACTTTTTACATTCGGCATCCGCCGCTGAATTCTTCATTTTCAATGTCACGCGAGTATCGAGATGCACCTCGCTACCCTCAACGGCATCACGAACCGCACCTTTCGTCTTGCCCCAGGCATTTTCAACCTTGCCCTTTGCCTGCTGAACCATGCCTTCAACCTCAAGCTTTGTATTTCCCGTCAACGCGCCCGCTTTGCGCTTGGCGCCTCCCGCGACTTCATCGATAGTTCCCTTCACTTGATCCCTATTCACTGTTTCACCTCCGTGGATCGAACACTGATTGATTTGCTTGTGGCTCAGAAATACTATTCAAGCGCCCTGCGTTCTTGAGAGTAGTGGTTCATACAACCTTTATCTGAGCTATTGAGACCACAACAGTTAAGGGAGATGCGGGCCTCTTCTGCTTCCAGGGCTTGCCTGATACAGCGCCGATCAGAGCGGAAGTCGGATCAGCCTATATGCGTGCTTTATTGCAATTTACCGCGGGACCTGAAGCAGCGATGAGCCGGCCCCCTCTGAACACGCAGGCCTCTGTGAAAAAGGTAAAGGACAACCGCTATTTGCAAGACGGTCATTGCTGCCTCGGCTGCGCTGTCCTGGATAAAACCAGCATCTCCTTGAGCTGGGGAATAACGCTTGCAAATTGCGGATACAGAACCTCCGCATGGACTGGCAGACGCCTCTGCCGATGGCTGACAGGAGAAACTTCGGCATTATCGGAGACCGGCATGACCGCGCTTTGCTGAATGCGGAACGGATAAATTCTGACCCTGGCCAGAAAGAACCATGGATATTGCGTCAACTCAATATGCTCCACTTCTACGGCGTTGAAGTGAGCACTAATGCGTCGAAGAGCCAGCTTGAGCGCGCTGGCGATGGCTTCCTGCGATGTTTCTCCCACGCCGCTTCGCAGCGATTCATCGGCAATTTTAATAAAGTTCCATCCGCGCAAAACAATCTGCTTTTCCAGCCGGCGCGCATCGAAAGTCCGAACAAACTCCCATCCCTCGCGGAATTCATCAGTCGCCAGTTTCAGGCCATCAGGCAGAGCAGTCTTGGCACGCAAAAGCATATTCCGTTCGGCTATAATACGCATCCTTCTTTCTCCCATATCGCTGAATTCAGTAGCTGAGGTTGTGTGCGCTCTGCGGAAAGCGCATGGCCTCTGCTTTTTGTCTCTGATACGCCTGCAATGGCATCCGGTCTGCGTCCTGCACGATTGCGTAGTGAATCGAACAATGGCAATAAATGCAATCGGCCTTGCGCTTCAGGTAGCCTGTGCCGAGAGACTGGGAAAAGCTGCGCATGCACTCCGGGCAGGTAATCGTGATGCTTGCATCCGGCGATAAGTCGTGGCTGTTGTGATGAATCCAGAGAAGCTCGTCGGGGCTGGTGGGCGGCTGTGCTTTCCGCTCCGTTTGAGGCAGTGTTTCCATGATCCGCAACAGAGCGGCAATGCTGCTGCCTTTTTGATAAAACCCGTCGGCGGCAACACCGGAATGAGCCTCATTGCCGGAGAACGAGCCGCTCATGGCGATCGTCCGGATCGCGGGGAAACGGCGCCGGACCACGGAGAGCAACTCAAACCCGGACATATTGGGCATGTTGAGATCGGAAAGAAGCAGCTTGGGAACCTCATTCTGTATCTCGTGCAACGCGCATAAACCGTCCCCGGCGGAGCGCACGCTATAACCTACTTCTGCAAGTACATTCGACAGCGTGAGTCGAACGGAGGGCTCATCGTCAACAATCAGAAGTGTCGCTTGCGTAGCTGGCATGTTTCACCCCACAAATACTGCACATAAAGAAGTGTTGAAAGTATCCCATCAAGCGAGTTGTTATGCTGTTCAATTCAATACAGGGTGTGCAAAAGAACTGCTGGCCGCGTTGAACGGCCTTCCGGCGATGCCGTTAGAGCGGGCTTTCGGCGTTGCCGTCCGGCAATTGATCGTGCAGAACCACATTCAGCAATGATCTGTGTACGTGTATACGGTCTTTGTAGTCGATAAAGCCGAGGTCGCGAAAGCGGTTCATAAAGAAGCTGACCCTGGATCGCGTTGTCCCGATCATCTCCGCCAGAGTCTCCTGCGAGATCTTGGGAATCAACGTTTGCGGCTTGCTCGACTGGCCGAACTCCGCCATCAGCAGGAGAATCCGCGCCAGCCGCTTTTCGCTGGAGTTGAAAAGCTGATCCACCAGATCGGCCTGGATGCGCATACTTCGAGACAGCAGAAACTTCATGAACAGGTCGGAGAAACTTTGCTCTTCGTGCATCGCATGGATCATCTCATCACGCCCTATCTTGAGCGCTGAGCAGGCTGTAATGGCCGTGGCCGTGGATAGGCGCAGTCCAGGTATTGCCGCCAACGCTCCCTCTCCGACAAACTCGCCCTCGCTAACGAGCGTAATGGTCGCTTCTTTGCCGATAGCTGAAACGACGGTGACTCTTGCGCGGCCATTCTGAAGATAGAAGACTGAGTCCGCGGGATCTCCTTGCGAAAAGAACGTTTGCTTTGGCGCCAGTTGGACAATTCTACGCCCTAATCCTGCTTTGGCCAGAAAGGTTGCAATATCGAATGTGTGATTCTCAAGGACAGCCATACATCGGTCTCCTTACGAATTCGGTTATCAAGCAAGAACTGCGGAGGGATGCGCAACTGCAATGCGGGTTACAAAACAGTGGCGGCGATGAATGCAGTTTCATCAACAATCATCAGGATCGATTATTGCAGGAAGTAGCTGGAGCAAGGGAGCCCGCGGCACGCAGTTAAGGTTTGCTCACACCGGCACCTATTTGAATCATCCCTACCCTGCGGAGAGGATGTCTGTCTCTTTTTGCTCATTATTGAAAAAAGACTTTTGCAAGCACTTATTCGACTATTCACGCCGGTTACTGCCTGAGCGTTCTAGCTCAGACGGACGAGCACTCTGCCTTTAGTGTGGTAACTACCTTGTGCGCCTCGAATGCGCATATAGCAGGTGACGCTGCGCATGGGTAGAAAAGGTGAAACACATGAAAAAGTTTATGACGTTTGTGGCATTGTTCTGTCTGGGCGCTGCTACCGCTGCCTGGGCGGAAACTCGCGAAGAAGTGCAGAACCGGCTGGACAATGCGGCGTTGGTGCTGCACCAGATCATGAACACGCCGGATAAGGGCATCCCTGAAGAAGTGCTGGAACACGCAAAGTGCGTGGCCGTAGTGCCGCACATGATCAAGGCTGGCTTTGTCTTTGGCGGAGAGAATGGCAAAGGCCTGGCAACGTGCCGGACCGAAAACGGATGGAGCGCGCCGGCGTTCTTCGCTATTACCGGCGGCAGTTGGGGATTGCAGATCGGCGTCGAAGGCGTGGATCTGGTTATGATCTTCCAAGGCGACAGAGGAATGCAGCGCCTGGAATCCGCCAAGTTTCAGATTGGAGCGGATGCCTCCGCGGCAGCCGGACCGGTGGGACGCCATGCCACTGCCGATACCGACTGGAAGCTGAATACTGAGCTTCTTACCTACTCGCGAGCCAAAGGCGCCTTTGCCGGGCTCACTCTGACCGGAGCCGATATTCGCCGCGACGACGGCTCCATGGATGCTTTCTACGGCCATGACATCTCCACGCACCGTGTTCTGCGTGGCGAAGTCGCCGCGCCGGCCTCAGCTGGCCGGTTCCTCGACGCGGTCAGGGATGCAAAGGCTCAGGCCATCGCTTCCAATTAGTTAACCATGCGGGCGACTGAGTATGTTTGCACTTCTCATGCGCCCGCAACACCCACAAGGAGTGACTATGCTTTGGACAATCTTTGTAATTCTCCTCGTTCTCTGGCTCTTGGGTTTCAGCTTCCATATTGCCGGTGCACTGATTCATCTTCTTCTGGTCGCAGCGGTGATCGTATTGGTCATCAACCTGATATCAGGAAGACGAAGTAATCTCTAAGGCAATCAAGGGCTGAGGATTATTAGATGTCCTCAGCCCATAGGAGTGAAGTATGCTTGGAATTGCCTTGATCGTGATTCTGATGCTGGTGCTTATTGGCGTGGTTCCCGCGTGGCCACATAGCAGAAACTGGGGATATTATCCGTCCGGAGGGCTGGGACTAGTCTTGGTGGTCGTCGTCCTCCTCATGTTGTTTGGCCTGCTTTGAATGTTTCTACAAACACTGACATCCCGGTTCGCCTGGGCCAGAGCCAGATGCATTCTCTTATTCCGCGCGTCAGCGATTGTTCTTCTCCTATTGCTGTGCAATGGGAGATTGTTTGCGTATTCGGTTCTGACCCACGAGGAGATTGTCGATTTACTCTGGGCGAATGAAATTCGGTCCCTTCTGCTGCAACGCTTTCCAGGACTCACTGAAGACCAGCTACGGGAAGCACACGCCTATGCCTATGGCGGATCAGTTATTCAGGATCTTGGTTACTATCCGTTCGGCAACAAGGAATTCAGCAACCTGACGCATTATGTTCGCAGCGGAGATTTTGTCTGCGAGTTGATTTTTGAAAGCCAAGATGCTAACGAGTATGCCTTTGCTTTGGGCGCGCTTTCGCACTATGCTTCGGATTCTGCCGGTCACCCCGCCATCAATCGGTCCGTTGCGATTGCATATCCGAAATTGCGAGCGAAATATGGCGGTTCCGTCCGCTATGCCCAGGACAGAACGGCACATTTAAAAACCGAATTCGGATTCGATACGCTACAGATCGCCAAGAATCGTTATGCGCCAAGCCAGTATCACGATTTTATCGGCTTCGAGGTCTCGGTGCCGCTGCTGGAGCGGGTCTTTCCGGTTGTATATGGTCTGGAATTGAAAGACGTGCTCAAGCACGAGGATCTGGCAATTGGTTCCTATCGTTTCGCTACAAGCCGTGTCATTCCGCAAATGACTCAGGTCGCTCTCAAAACACACAAAAAGGAGCTGATCCATGAGACGCCAACCTTTGCCAAACAAAAGTTTCTCTATCGTCTATCGCGTTCCGACTATGAGAAGGAGTGGGGTAAAACGTATACCAAGCCAGGTCTCGGGACCCGCATCCTTGCCGCGCTCTTTCGATATCTTCCGAAGGTTGGCCCTCTCAAAGGAATGGGGTTCAACAACCCTACTCCACAAACCGAAGAGCTTTATATCAAGAGCATCGATACAACTACCGATCAGTATCGCGCGCTGCTTGAAGAGGTGCGGGCCGGCAAGCTGATCCTTTTGAATCGTGACCTGGATAGCGGTGAAGTAACCAAAGAAGCGGAATACTCGCTTGCGGATGAATCTTATGCTGCCCTGCTTGCCGAGTTATCCGCCAATAAGTTCAACCTGACCTCACCACAACTGCGCGATAATATTCTCGATTTCTATTCTCATATGTCAGTGCCGATCGGGACCAAGAAGGACGAATCTCACTGGCATGAAGTGCTTGCAGATTTAGACCAGTTAAAATCGGCGCCTCAGCCGCCGCCGGTCGCAATTAACCCTGCACATTGATCCATTCAACTGGCGTTTCCATTTTTTCTCGGCAGCGAGCCAATATACCATATGGGAATCAACGATGAAATGCATGAATCATCATCAGTGCCTCGCCTGTGATGAAGACCAGAAATATTCCTGCGACGCTGGCACTTACAAATGAGCCGGGAGCCCTGGCAGAAGCGCCTGCGGATTCAACTGCGTCTGACGTCCCGTACTTTCCTGTGATCAGGCCAAAAGCGGGCACAAATACCATGCAACAGAGAGCAGAGCTTGAGATGCTCAACGCTTGCTGACCGAGGTTGAGGATGCTCCGTGGAATGTGATTCATCATCCCATAACCATACCCCTGCCAAAATGCAATGTATGTCCCTTTCTGTACGCTGAATCGATCCTTATAACGACCAGATTTTGAAAACATAAAGTCTAACGATGTGAGGCATGCTGCTCGAGCCTATCCGCGATGGTAATTTCTACAGGATCATTCCACATACCCTGATGTCGGTGACATTCATGACTCCTGTCCAATTTGATACATCCCCTTCCAGCCTCACCAGCGACAATCACAGTGCGCAGTGGCTTGCCTCCCGCACATTGCTGGCGCAGACCCTGTAGATTGAATGCCGCGGAAAGAAAGCGTGAAGTGAAACGTATGACACGTATTGAAAGCGATTCGGTAACTTATCTTGTCGGAGGCGGCATCGCCTCCCTTGCTGCCGCGGTTTTTCTGATTCGTGACGGAGACATGCCGGGGCACACCATTACGATCCTGGAGGAATCATCCCGTATCGGTGGCGCTCTTGACGCGGCCGGAAATTCTCATGACGGCTACGTGATGCGCGGCGGGCGGATGATTGAAAGCAAATATCTGTGCACCTACGATCTCTTTTCTTCGATTCCTACTCTCGACGAGACCGGGACGGTGACGAAAGAGATATTTGACTGGAACGAGACGATGAAGACCTCGTCCAAGTCTCGCATATTTCGTGATGGTCACAGGATCGATACTCCCAGCTTTGGTATGAGCGAGAAGCATATTCTCACCATCGAGCGTCTGGCGCTTGAGCCCGAAGGCCTCCTTGGACGCAGCACAATCTCCGATCAATTTGACCCTTCATTCTTTGAGACGGACTTCTGGCACATGTGGTGCACCACGTTCGCTTTTCAGCCCTGGCATAGCGCCATCGAGTTCAAGCGCTATCTGGTGCGGTTCACACACATGGTTTCGGGTTTCAACACGCTTTCCGGCATTATGCGCACTGTCTACAACCAGTACGATTCAATGGTGCGGCCTCTCCATAAATGGCTCGAAGAGCGCGGCGTGAAGTTCATGCTCAATACAACGGTTACTGACCTCGTACTCGAATACGACAATGGCGGATTCACAGTCGAAAAGATCATTGTCGAAGAGGCGGCCAGTCGCAAGGAGATTGACGTTAAAAAGCATGACAGAGTCATCGTGACTCTTGGATCCATGACCGAAAGTTCGAGCTTAGGTTCAATGGACTCGCCCGCGCCGATGCTTGGGAAAGCCGATGGCGGTTCCTGGGCTCTTTGGGAGAAGATCGCGGCAGGCCACACCCAGTTCGGGCATCCTTCGAACTTTGATAATTACATCGAGCAATCCAAGTGGCTTTCGTTCACCACTACGCTGCATGATCCTACATTCTTCAATCTCATCCGCGATCTTACTGGCAACGTCCCTGGAGAAGGCGGACTCATTACCTTCCCGGAGTCCAGTTGGCTTGCGTCAATCGTGTTGCCCCATCAGCCGCATTTCATCGGGCAGCCAGAGAATGTCCAGGTTTTCTGGGGTTACGGGCTCTTCGTCGATGTTCCGGGAAACTTCGTGAAAAAGGCCATTTCGGCTTGCACCGGGCGCGAAATTATGACGGAGATCATCGGCCATTTGCGCCTCCAGGAGAACGGTCCCAGAATTCTCGATGCCTGCACCTGTATCCCGTGCATGATGCCTTTCATTACCAGCCAGTTTCTCCCTAGAAGCAAGGGCGATCGCCCTCAGGTCATACCCGAAGGCTCAAAGAACCTGGCCTTCATCGGACAGTATTGCGAGCTCCCGGACGATGTGGTCTTCACAGTCGAGTACTCCATTCGCTCCGCGATGACGGCTGTCTACTCTCTACTTGGCTTGGATCGCGAGCCGCCGTCTGTATACAAGGGGCAATTCAATCCACGAGTCCTGCTTGAGGCATTCATGGCTTTGCACGAAAGGCGAGTAGTTCAATTACAGAGTCAGTCATTGCAGGCTAATTGAATTTAACCTGCGCACTTTGCATATCTCATGGAAATTCATGTTTGCATCTTCTATTTGACAGAAACATCCGAAGAAACAGAACGCTTTTCCGGAAGGACTTATCCGCATGATTTCCCTGTTAGACCCCATCCAGATCGGCGACCTTCATCTGCCGAACCGAGTTATTATGTCCCCGCTTACTCGCTTGCGTGGCACACCAGAGCACATTCCGACGCAACTCATGGTCGAATACTACACACAGTGAGCCAGCGCAGGCCTGATTATCTCCGAGGGCATCCCGGTTGTGCCGCAAGGCGTTGGCTACGCGAATGTGCCGGGGATTTGGTCGACAGAGCAAATAGAAGGCTGGAAACTGGTCACAAAGTCTGTGCATAGTGCAGGAGGTCGCATCTTTGCACAGATATGGCATGTGGGCCGCATCTCAGACCCGCGCTTTCTTGAAGGCAAGCTACCGGTTGCTCCCAGCGCAATCCGGCCTGCCGGCCACGTAAGTATGGTGCGCCCAGTGACTGAGTATGTAACGCCGCGCACGTTAGAGACGTCCGAAATTCCGGGCATCGTTGAGGCATTCCGCAAGGGAGCCGAGCACGCGAAAATCGCGGGCTTTGACGGTGTCGAGATTCATGGCGCCAATGGCTACCTGCTCGATCAGTTCTTACAGGACGGAACCAATCATCGCACCGACGAATATGGCGGATCGATTGAAAACCGCGCCAGGCTCATGCTTGAAGTCGCCGATGCGGTGGTCTCGGTTTGGGGCGCCAAGCGCGTAGGTATGCATCTGGCGCCGCGCGGCGACTCGCACGACATGCACGATTCAAACCCGCCAGCTACCTTCGGCTACGTGGCGCGAGCGCTAGGCAGACGCGGGCTCGGCTTCCTGCTTGCGCGCGAGTACTTCGGACCCGACCGATTAGGTCCGCAGCTCAAGAAGCAATTCGGAGGCGTATACATCGCGAATGAAAAATATACGCTGGCACTAGCGAATCAGGTCATCGGGGACGGGGAAGCGGATGCAATAGCCTTCGGCCAGCTCTTTATCGCCAACCCCGATTTGCCGATGCGGTTTCGGAGCCATGCATCGCTCAATGTTCCGGACCCAAGCACATTCTATTTATCGGGTCGACACGGCTATACAGACTACCCTGCGCTGAGCGTGTAGCGAAGGAGTCAATGCAGTCGTTGTCAAGTTGATCTGTTGAACTTCTTGACGATATTTGGTCGACGTATCTGATAGTAAATTCGGCATATTTTGGGCGGTTTTAGTGAATTCCGGCTCCATTTCTCCTCCGCCATACCCATGCTGCTCTCTTTGGCAATCCCGCGTGAAGTGACGATTGCCTAGCTGCTGTGTCACACTGAGAAAGCAAAAGGGCCTGTAGCTCAACGGTTAGAGCAGGGGACTCATAATCCCTTGGTTCGGGGTTCGAATCCCTGCAGGCCCACCAAAGTAATATGCATGTATGTCATATATAATCAATAGTATACAGAATAACTGGCAACAAATATAGCAGCCATATTCTAAGTACACTTGCGCTTAAGTTTCGCTTTCGGCACAATTCCGGTACAGTGCCGGAACATAAGCACTGTATCGGAGCAAATATGGCGACTTTCGTATAGACCTCTTCTGGAACCTGGAAAGTAGTCGTTCGGAAGAATGGCCGGCCCACCAGCATCAAGACATTCCGAACCAAGCGAGACGCGGAAGACTGAATCCGCTCGCGCCGTCTTCGCTCAGGCAGTAGAGAAGCCCCTATAATGCCTGTTTACGCAACGCCCAGCGCCTTTTTCGTGCGCGCCGGAGCAAAAATAGACCAAGCAGCGTCGTCTTGGTGAAGCTTGCGGTTCATTTACTGATACAACACGGTGACCGCCATAGCTCCTGCCGATACCGTGGCACTGACAACTGGCGCCGTCCCTGTTTCAACATTGGAGTTTGCCACCGCGACATTCCAGCTTCCCGACGGCAGCGTAACGGATTGCGCGCTGGTGCTTGAGTTGTAGATAATCAAGGCCTTGTTCCAGCTTTCATTCGCTGCCGCCGAGGCATTGATAGTGGTGACTACCAGCGATGCGCTCTCCTGGTTCGACTGCACATTGGTATTGATCTCACTCCAGGTGCTGAATCGCAAGGATGGGTGCGCCTTGCGCAGCGCGATGAGCGCCTTGACAGTTGCATAGGTCGCGGCGTCATCGGTATTGCTCTGGAGGTTAGACCAGAGGAGATCGTATTCCATGTTATAGCTGTTGTCGTTGTCGCCCTTGGTGCGCTGGAATTCGTCGCCCTCATACATGAATGGGATCCCCTGCGAAGTAAGGATCATGCCAAACCCATAGGTAATCAGGCTATTCGTAAGAGATTGCCCAGTCTTGCTGTTGGCAGACTGCCATTCAGTGACTTTGTCATACAGGTTAAGATTGTCATGCACCGAGACATAGTTGATACTTTGTTCTGGCGCGGCCGCAAAGGCCGCCTCCCACTCGTCGGAGTTTGCCATGGCCGGAAACGACGGCACCGGAGACCCAGCAACGCCCAGTGAAATGGGACCATAACCCGCATCACCGGTGCGTGGCCATGTCTGCCCAGCGATGTAGGCGCCATAGTAGCTGTCGCTCATTGACTGGTCGAACAGAAATCCAGTATTCCCACCAGCATCATCATTGGTGCCCTTGAGGGCTCCCCGGTAGCCTCCATTGAACGCCCCGAAGTGCGACGAAGGAATGGTGCCGACATTGCCGAGATTGAATGCCGTAATTGCCGGAGTTCCATCAACCCACGGTTCCCCATAGAGGAGCAGATTGCGCTCTGGATACATGGTCGTCAGGTAGGTTCCCCATTGATTGACGGTCGTAAGAGGAAATACACCGAGCAAGTCGAAGCGGAATCCATCCACATTGTATTGAGTGACCCAATACTCCAGTGAGTCCTGAATCATGCGCGCGACCATGGCATTTGAGCCATTGATGGTGTTACCGCATCCAGTGATGTCGGTGGTCAGGTAATAGTCGGAGCTGATCCCGTCAAAGACTGATTCGCTGCTGGTGTGGTTATAGACTACGTCCATGATCACGCGAATGCCCTGCTGGTGGAAATTGTCGATCATCCTCTTAACTTCGAGAACGCGGTTCGCATAATTGGTTGGAGTCTGCGAGTAGTTGGCCGTAGGAACGTTGTAGTTCAGCGGATCGTATCCCCAGTTGAAGCAGTTATTTTCCGCCGTAGTGCTGATGCAGTCGTTGAAGTCGAAGAAAGGCATGATCTGAATATGAGTAACTCCCATTTCGGTGAGATGGCTGATACCGGTGCTGTGAGCGCCTGTGACGCCGTTCACCGTGGTCCCGGCATCCGTCATGCCCTCGAAGTATCCGCGATCCGCCACCGGCACGCCAGAGCTGGAATCGTTGGTAAACTCCCGCACATTAGCTTCATAGATGATCGAATCAACCCGATTGGTGAGCGTTGGGCGCGGCGTCCATCCTGATGACAATGTAGTCAGGCTCGGGTCCATCACAATGTTGTTGTTGGTGCCAGGCACCACCATCACGCCATAGGGATCGCGCGTGGTGACTCCTCCAACCTGGAAGTTGTAGGTCTGCAGCTTCAAATCTCCCGGCACAATCACAGAGTAAACATCGCTGTAGCCGTTTTCGTTCGCTACCATGTGCATCGGATACAAGGTAGAGTTGAGGTTCAACTCCACGTTGCTGTTGTTAGGCGACCAAATGGAAAAAGTGGATTGAGCCAGAGTGTACATCACCCCCAGGCGAATGGCTTGAGCAGTCGTACAGCTTCCCGTGCTCAAAGTGACAGCGCTGGTCAGGGCTGATAGATTTCCGGCGGTATCGTAGGCTTCCACCGCATAACTGTAACTTGTGCCGGCCGCTGGTGTGGCGTCGTTGTAACTGAGATTTGCAGTGGTGGCAAGGGCGCTGCCGTTCCGCAGAATCTGGTAGCCCGCAATGCCTATCAAACTGGTAGAGGCTTCCCAGCTCAGGATGACGTTGCAAAAGGTCGCGTTCTCCACGGCGGTAAAGCTGGTTGGCGCCGTCGGTGCTGTCTTGGTGGCGGCGAGCGTCGTGACCGGGAGCGCGGAGCTGAGCACCGAAGTATCGCCAGCCGAATCGTATGCCGAAACCGTATAGGAATACGCGGTGGAGGCCAGCAGCCCAGTATCTGTATAACTCGTGCCGGTAGACGAGCCCTCCTTGACTGCATTGCGGAAGATGTTGTATCCAGACACGCCCAGTGCAGAGGTAGAAGCAGTCCAACTCAGGGAAACCGTGCTCGATGTGCCCGTGCCAGCCGTCAGGTTTGTCGGTTGAGTCGGTGGTGCCTGCGCCAGTGTCGTGACCAAGAGAGTGCTGCTGGCGGCCGAGGTATCCCCGGCCGCGTCATAGGCCGATACAGTATAGGAATAGGTCGTTGAAGCGGCAAGCGCCGTGTCAGTGAAACTGGTGCTCGTGGAGGTTCCAACCTTGTTCCCATTGCGAAGGATCGTGTAGCCCGCAATCCCCTGGCTGGCGGTTGACGCCGTCCAACTCAGCGCGACACTGCTCGATGTGACCGTGCCAGAAGCAAGAATTGTCGGTTGGCTGGGTTGAGCGAGCGTTGTGACCGAGATCGCAGTGCTGGCAGCCGAGGTATCGCCCGCCGCGTCATAGGCCGAAACGGTGTACGAATAGGTGGTATCAGCGGCGAGGCTGGTGTCCGTGTAGCTGGCCGTTGCGGAGGTGCCGACCTTGCTCGCATTGCGCAGGACATTGTAGCCAGCCACGCCCGCACTGGAGGTCGAGGCCGTCCAGTTCAAGGCGACGCTGCTGGCGGTGATGGTGCCCGCGGCGAGCTTTGCTGGTTGAGTAGGCGGCTGTGTGGAAGTAGACGAACCAGAGGAACTGCCCGACCCGCACCCGGCGACAGCGAACATGGCTGCCATCGGAATGAGGATGAACACAAATCTGCATAACTTCATGAATGCCCTTTCGTATCCTATGCACAAACGATTCCTCCGCCTGCGAAAAACCAGAAAGTAAATGTCTTTCGTTTCTACTGGCGCACTCGTTCCGATTCATCCTGATTCGATTCTTTGTCTCCGAACTGGTCTGCGTGGCCTTTCGCTACGAGAAAACCGTGATGGGCTATCCGCCGATTCTACTGCTCAAAGCGCAACAGATGGCTGCCACGAGAACCCGACTTGTCGCTGTTCAGAAGGCCACGTCAGATGACCTCTTTTACACTTTCTCGTCAAGAGCCCAAAAAGCTGATAATCGTTTCGTCGGAAAAGATCGACTTGGGCGCGGAGCGTTCTAGCGTTGGAGCAGTGGCAACGCCCTGCTCGATGCAACTTGCGCAGGCATGCTTCTCGTCCATGATACGAGTCACAAAGAACTCAAGAGGCTTCCTGTCGATAACTTCGGACACTTCATAGCCGAAAACCTTGGTATCGCCGCCGCACTCGCTGCAGGTGCAGATCTCGGGGGGCAGGCAATGATCTTATCAACACGCTGCAGGTGCTCCGGCAGTTCGTTGCGACCGGGATGATTTTGACGGCTGCGTCGTTTCTTGTGGGCCGTATTGCTTCTCTCGGCCGACTCAGGCCTACAAAACTACAGTTTCAGAATTAGCAACGGGCCGTTTTCTGGCACTAATAAAGTGTCGGAAAAACGGCCCGTTGCCTTACTTGATGTACGGCGTCATTCCACCGTGAGTGGGAAGACCGTAGTCTGTTGAATCGCGGTGGATCCGGATCCTGAAGTTGCAGTAACACCAATCATTGTTGAGGACGGGTGGTAGTGTATCGCTCCGCATCCATTAGCCGTGGCCATTACGAGGATGCACACAACGAGCAATAACAGCCGTTGCAGCATCTTCCGCCGTTTGAATCCGATGCAGCAGAAAAGGGCAGCCAGCATCGAAGCGGGATAAAGCGATTTGGTCCTGTTGAGTATTGCCGTGGAATTCGTTTTAGAAACAGTCATGGTGGTTGTCACAGGAGTAGTCGACGTCGGTGTGACACTGGTCGGGCTGAAGCTGCACGCTGTATTGGCGGGCAGACCCACGCACGCAAATGTAACCGCCGCACTGAATCCATTCTCGGGCGTGATTGTGATGGTGGCTTTTGCGCTATTCTGATCGGTAACTGTCAACATTTGCGTAAGACCGTTGGATGCGCCAGTGATCGTAAATGTTGGCAGTACCACGGTCACCGCTTCCACCGAGTAGGCCAGCGTGCTGTCGTTGAATGTGAAGTTGTAGGTGGTCCCGCTCCCTGAGGTGAAATTGATGTTGCCGGAGCTCACAGGACTCAATGCTGCCACGCCATCCGTACCGCTGGCACCCCAGCTTGAGGAGTTAGACCAGTTTCCATACGCGTCGTACTTGTACGCGTAGGTGGTATATGGAGCCAGTGTCACCAGGACCTGCCATGTGTCGTTGGCGATCAGGCTCATGGATGTGGTAGTCCAGTTGTTCATTGCACCACGCAGGTCCATCGTTGGGTAGGCGGCGGTGAACGCCGAAGCGGCGGCTGTGGTCGCCGACACGGTGGAAGACGCTGGCGAAGTACCTGCGGCGTCGGTGGCCGTCACGTTGTAGAAGTACTCCGTGGCGCCTGTGAGGCCGGTGTCGGTAAAGCCGGCGGTGCTCGGTGTGCCTACGGCAGCGAAGGTTCCGGTTGCAGAGGTGGAACGCGACACCGTGTAGGAGGATGCGTTGGTGCTGGCAGTCCAGGCCAGGGTGATGGAAGAGCTGGAGGCCGGAGTTGCGGTCAGGCCCGTGGGTGCTGCAGGAATCGGTAACGCCAAAGTGGTCGCCGTTGCTGTGGAAGACGCGGCCGAAGTTCCTACGCTGTTGGTGGCCGTCACGTTGTAGTAGTACTTGGTGCTGGGAGTCAGGCTGGTATCGGAATAGCTGATGTTGCTCGGTGTTCCGATGGAAGTGAAAGTTCCGGTGGCAGTTGCGGAACGGTAAACCGTGTATGTGGTGGCGCCGGCGCTTGCGGTCCAGGCGAGGCTGATGGAAGAGCTGGAGGCTGCCGTTGCGGTCAGGCCTGCCGGCGCTACCGGAGCTGTCGTCGCGGCACCCTCGGTCTGTCCGACATAGATTGCGATTGCAGGCACTGCGGATACACCAGGGACACCCATGGCGGGCACAGTGACGGTGGCATTGCCATTGGCGCTGACGACGACAACATCCGCCGTGCAGGAGCCGCCAGACAGGGTGCCGTTGACAACGTTGCAATACGTTCCCCCAGGCAGTCCGGTCTCGAACGTCGTGGTCCAGGCAGCTGTGTCGTTGTTCAGAGCTACAAAGCCGACGGCAGTGCCGACATTGACGCTTCCGTTGCCATTGATGTCACTGCTGGGGGCGCGGCTGAACGCGATCTGGTTGTTGGTGCCGACCGTCCAGGTGTTCATGCTTGTGCCGTGAGTTGCGATGTTGAACCCGACCATATTGGCAATATCCGTCCAGCGGTGGATGAAGTCAAAGCCAGTTTTCGGTGTGGTGCGCGACGTCGGAACCTGTGCAACGCCGGCAATAAATGCGCTGGTGCAGACGGTAGCGCTGGAGCCGGAGGGTACGGCGCAGCCAGCCGGCGCAGCATTATTGTCGATGAAGCGATATCCGGATTGAACCTGCGCCATCTCCCCATAGGGTGATGCCAACATGAAGATATTGGCCAGGTCGTACATGTAAGAGGTGGTCGAATCGTTGGGATCGCCAGTAACAAAATCGCTGGCGGTCAGCGAATTGCCGTTGTTGCGTTCGGTATCCCAATCGTCGACCAGGGTCTGCACACCGGTAGAAGCGTCGAAATCCCAGGTTCCGCCCCAGTTGCCGGGCGTGCCCATGTCGGTTGGGATAGCTGACAGCGACGCTCCATATTCGCCACGAAGCGCCTGCATCATCAGAGTTGAGAATTGAAACTCCTGAACTGCGCCGTTGGGGAAGAATTGTGAACGCGGATTTGATTCGCCATCAACCATTACTTCCTGGGTAACCCATGGCGCCTCGCCTTCAAGCGTTAAAGCCTGCACAGTATTCGCTGCGGCGAAGATTTGCGCCATCGCGAATTCCTGTTGGTGCTTCGCTGCATCGAGGCGGAAGCCGTCAATTCCCATGCCCAGCAGCAATTCCACATAGGCTGCAATCTTGGCCTGGGTAGTGGGATTTTCGGTGGCGACATCCGGCATTCCCTCAAGCTCGCAATTCTGTGTGTCGTACTGGCCGATTCCACCGGGGTATTCAGTCGCGAAATTGGACAGGAGAGAGGCCGCAGCGGCAGTCGGGGAACTGGGCGTCGCGATGGTTCCACCGTTGTAGTCGGCTGAACTGATCGCACAGGCCGGATGAAAATCAGTCGCGCTGAAATTCGGATATACCGGTGGTGTACTGGTCCAGGAGGAGGTGCCGTCGGTTGCCCCGTTGGGTGAAGTCCCGGAACCGCCAGCCATCTGATTGGTCACGACGTCGGCGTACACTCGCACTCCGGCTGCATGACAGGTATTGATCATCGTCTGCAACTCTGCTGCGGTGCCCATATCGCTGGTCAAGCTGGTGTAATTGACCGGCTGGTACACATTCCACCAGACCGGCGACGTTACCCCAACGTTGCTGAGCGAAGCCTGCGGGGGCGATATCTGTACGCCGCCGTAGCCTTTCGGCCCCAGGAACTGTGTGCACTCCAGTGCAATATCGTTCCAGCTCCATCGGAAGAGCTGCACCGAGGTATACGGGGGGTTCAAGTTGGTATTAACGGTAGCTGTCGCCGGCGTCACCGAGTAGGCCAGCGTGCTGTCGTTGAATGTGAAGTTATAGCTGGTCCCAGTCCCAGAGGTGAAACTGATGTTGTTTTGGGAGTTCGCTAAACCCACGCCAGCCGTACCGCTAGCACCCCAGTTTGAGGTGGGCGAGGCCCAGGTTCCAGTTGCGTCGTACTTGTAAATGTAGGCAGTGCTTGGAGTCAGCGTCACCGCGACCTGCCATGTGTCGGTGCCGATCAGGGTCATGGGTGTGGTACCCCAGCTGTTCATCGCTCCACGCAGGTACATTGTTGGGTAGATGGAGGTCATCGAAGCATCTGGGGCGATTGCGGAAGACTTAACGGTAGCTGCCTCCGCGCTCGGCAGCATACTCAGGATGGCTACTACGAAGGTCAGAGCGATCAGCGCCCCAGACATCATCTTGCAACGTTTCATTGTGGTTTTCTCCTCACACAACTGATGTAATTTGTCATTGGCCAACGAAAAATCCGGACGGATTTCAGTGCTGAAGTCGCCTTTAACTGCCCTCCATTTGCGACATCGACAAGATTGTCGCAAGTGGAGGGGCGCCCAGCACTGTATACCTTCAGGAGAAACGCGCTAGAAGACGAAACGAGCCGCACCTTGCAGCTCGCG
>Ga0182014_10003256_pt1 | contig 19665 bp, 20 predicted proteins | sample 612S2DmetaG_FD_120489 | JGI IMG/M metagenome (GOLD analysis project Ga0182014, IMG submission 120489) | Permafrost microbial communities from Stordalen Mire, Sweden - 612S2D metaG | ecosystem: Environmental > Terrestrial > Soil > Wetlands > Permafrost | place: Sweden: Stordalen | collected... | reverse complement strand
GCTTGATTTCTGCAAGGGAAGGATGCTGGGGAAAGACGACGCGTTCAAAGTCGTTCTGGATCCAGCTACTGATCCCGGTGCGGACAAGCGCGGACTCTTCGGGTCCGGCCAGGTTCTCTCCATTTGGGAGAACACCGGAGGAGCCTGTTCCCACCCGGCCTCTGGGGATTCCTCCCGCAAAGGCGCTGGCATAGGCACGGCTCAACTCATTCAGTTTAGCTTGACTGGCTTCAGCGGTCAAACCCTCGGCCGCGCAGAGGGCGTCCCAATCGTGAAAGGCCTGCGCGGTGGAGACACCCAGTTCCGGCGTAGCCACTACACACCAGACGGGTTCGATGTCGGGGAGGGGATAGACTTCCTGACCACGGTCGAGGCCGAGGATGGCGCCGCCGATGAGGAAGAGGGGGACGTCGGAGCCGACTTGGGCGGCGATTTCGAGTCGCCGCACGTCCCAGTCCTTTTGCGCTGCCTGGCCAAAGGCTGGAAGCCGGCGGAGTTCTTCAGCAATTCCCAATTCAGTTTCCAAACCGATCAGAGCCGCAACTGCATTCGCCGAACCTGCTCCCAGCCCACCCTGGACGGGCAGCCGCTTCTCGATATGGATTTCCACCTCGGCGTCAATGTGCAGTTGCGCCGCTTTCAGAGCCAGCTCGACCATCTTCCAGGCGGTGTTGCGCTCATCGGTAGGAACGCGGGGGTCATTCGAGGTCAGGTGTATCGTGGTTGCCGGCGCGGGCTTTGCTGTGATCGTCACAACGTCGTGCAACTCAAGAGTCTGGTAAACGGTGGCCAGCGCATGGAATCCGTCGGGGCGCGGTGCGCCGATGTAGAGGCCAAGGTTGATCTTCGCGTGCGAACGGACTGCGGTGGGCATACCGGTTCATTGTAGAGCCGGACCGGCGCTCCCTATGAACATGGCCGATTAAGAGTCAGGGCAATCGCATTTGAAAGAGCTTGCCTTGGGATTTGGAGGAAAAGCTGTCTGCGAGCCATTGAAGAGGCTGAACAAAGGACTACATTCGGCTCGAAATGTGGCAGGGGCTAAAGCCCGGGTTATTTTTGCAGGAATTTGCGGCCCGGCTGAAGCCGTGCCCTGTTACAAAGCCCGCTTCGATGGAGTCGTTGCAGTAGCCTGAGACATCCGCTCGCCATCAAAGTTCAAATGCGATTGCCCTGGATTGAGAGTCGAGGTCTCCCACCTCCGCCGCGGCGGACCAGAGAAAAGGCGAATGGATGGGGCACGGGGCTTTGGGGGAAAGCCAGCGCGGGTTCATCGCTGAACGTAACTAGCTTGCAGCGAGTCGGGCTGCTCAGAGTGGTCCGAGCTTGGAGAATCCGTACGCCTGGAAGCCGACACAATCTGTATGCCTGCAGGCGTAGAGAGGGCAGAAGTGAGCGCAGGCTTGCGACAATGGCGATCCGGGGGCTGCAGGAAAGTCTCAAATGTCGGCCTGGATGTGGACAAAATGATGTGAAAGTCGGGAAAACCGCTGCCGCGGACCTGTACGAGTGTGCGTTCCCTCCGGGCTGGCAAGAAACAGGAGTCCGATTATGGTGCGATTCGAGCGGCGCAGATGAGGCGAAGCTGGATTATCGAACAAAGGCGGCAAGTTGGCGCCCGCTCACGCGGGCATGGCTGGTTGGCGAGTTGGCGGGTGATTCCCGGCGTTGAGGTTTCATCGCTTCGCGAATGGGCGACGGCTTTGCATAGAATTTTGCGCGTTGTTTGTACATTTGGAGAAGATGCATGGATGGACGCGGAGGAGGATGGGGCGATGCGAGAGTCGGAGCGGGATCTGGCGCGCAGGAGATTGGACAAGGAACTCAGGTATTACCGGCTGGCGGGTAAGGAGCGGCGCCCGACCCAGGAACTGTTGCGAAGGGTGCGGCAGGTTCTGGGGCTTCCCTCGGCGGAGGTGGCGCGGGCGATGGGAGTAAACCGGTCGGTCCTCTTCCGGTTGGAGGGGAGTGAGGCGCGGGGGACGATCTCGCTGCGGGCGATGACGCGGGTAGCGCAGGCGATGGGCTGCCAGGTGGTTTATGCGCTGATCCCGAGCGACGGGACGACGCTGGAGGAGATGGCGGACAGAAGGAAATGGATGAAGCGGTTGAAGGTGGAACAGTGAACAGTGGTCAGTGCACAAGCTTCCCGCCTCCCGTCCGTGCAGCCTAAAACTCTATGGGGCTAGGGAACTGCGGGAGTACACTCTGCGTAGAACCTTGAGAACAGACGCGGGAGCTTCCATGCACTTCCTGATCTTTGCCCTCGGACTCTATTTCGTACCGGCCATCGTTGCGGCGGTGCGGCACACGCACAATGCCACGTCGATCCTGTTGCTGAACATCTTCTTCGGGTGGACGGTGATTGGCTGGTTCGTCGTGCTGGCGATGGCCATCTGCTCGGCCCCTTATTACGTCTACTTCTCCCGCCGCGGATGGTAGGGACGGGTAGCGGCTCGGCTGGGCCGCACACAACTGGGCCGGACAATACTGGACCGCAGGGGACTGGACCGCAGGGGACTGGGCCGCAGTGGACGCTGCGCGACTGGCTTGCCGCTGCTGGGTTGTTTCTGGCTACGGCAGGGGTGGTTCTGTGGCAGAACGCGCACGTCGCGGTCCTGTTCGACCTGAGCTACATTCTCAACACCGCGGTGCGCATCTCTCAGGGCCAGATGCCGTACCGCGACTTTCCCCTGGCGCACGCGCCGCTTACGTTCCTGATCCAGGCCGCCATCATCCGGCTGACGGGGCGTGTCGTCCTTCACCACGTGCTCTACACGGCATTGGCCGGAGGGCTGGGCACGGTGCTGGCGTGGAGGATCGCGCTCGGTTCGCTGCGTGGGCGCGTGGCGGCGGCATGGCCGTTGGCGCCGCTGGTTGCCGCGCCGCTCTGCGTCCTGGGCATCTACTGCATCGTGCCCAATCCCGAGTACGACTGCGACTGCGGGTTCTGGATTCTGGTTGCGGTTTGGATGGTGCAGCGGCTCGATGCCGGGACCAGCGCCCGGTTCGGCTTTGCTGCCGGAGTTGCGCTTTGTGTGCCGCTTTTTTTCAAGCAGAACATGGGGCTGCCGTTTCTGGCCGTAGCGTTGGCTGCGGTTGTGATTCCGATTGGAGCGGAGTTGATTCGCGGCGAGAAGGGGCGGCCGGATGCAGCGGGGAATGGGCTGGGCGAGGAGCCTGAAGAGCATCCCTCAGGGGCTAAAGCCCTCGTTGATTTGAATGCATTTGCGGCACGACTGAAGTCGTGCCCTTTCAAAGCAGCGCCGAATGAAAGTTTTTCCGCAGCCTGTGCGGCTCGGCCCGAGATCTCGATTCTGCTGGCGGTTCTTGGCGGCGCGTGCGTCACGCTCACGGCAGCCGCGCTGGCGCTCCATTGGACGGCAGGCATTGGGAACTACCTTCACTGGACGATCGAGTATGCCGGGCAGCGGCGCTTGCCCGGACTGAGCCTGATGCTTGGCGTCTATCGCGACCCCACACTGCTGTGGACGCTGCCGTGCGTCGCCGTTGCCCTGGTGCTTTTGCGGGTGGGATCTAAATTCGCCTGGGCGCGCATTGCGGCCTTGGCGCTGATGGCCGCGCCATTTCTTTTTACGCTGGCCTCGTTGTTTCTCTACGACGACGCCGACGAGCGCGGCGACAGCCTGCTGGCGCTTTGGCCGCTGCTGCTGGCGATGGCCGCGGCAATGGCGATCGCGAACCTGATCCGCCTCATAAATGCAAGTTCAACAAATCAAGACGCCGTCTCGGAGTTCTACGGACTCCCACCCATCGGACAAAAACAAAGACGTCCGATGGATGGGGCACAGTTTCATGCGCAGCGGGTCGGAAATGCCGGTGGGGAACTGCGAAGTGTGCTATCTCCGCGGGCGTTCTTGCCGCTGGTTCTGCTTGCCGCGATTCACGGCACGTTCCTGTCGCAGCAGCTTTGGGGATCGACGTACGGGATCTGGCCGTTGCTCGTGCTGCTGGTGGCGGAGATGCTGGCGTGTGTCGAGGGGTTTGCGGCGCGCGCCGCATCGCCATGGTTTGTGCCCACGCTTGCGGCGCTCATTTCCGTCACGCTGCTTGTATGCGGCGGGTTCTACACCGCCAGCGAGGAGCGGCTCTCGTACGCGTACATCCCTGACGGGCCGCCGGCGCATTCCGCCTTTCCGCAGCTTGCCGGCCTGGCTACGCCGGGACCGTACCTGGCCGAGATCGACGAACTTCTGCGGTACGCCCAGGCCAACATCCCGTTCGATGACGGAATCGTTCTGGTTCCCGGCGAGGAACCGTTTTACTTTGCCACCGGCCGCGCGCCGCGCTTTCCAGTGCCGTTCTTCGATCCGACCATCGATCCGTATTCGCCCGCGGAGATCGCGTCGCTGGTTCGGTCACGCAATATCCGCTGGCTGATTGTGAAGACCGATGTGCAGACCAAAGAGGACCCGACGCCGCAGCGCGAGGCTACGATGAATTTACTGATGCGTGAATTTACGTTGGCGGCGCGGCTGCGTGGGTACGAGGTGTACCGGCGGTAGCGGGAACGTGGCATGGTGAGTGGAGTGCCGCTCATTCCCAGGTTTCGAAATCCAGACCCTTCGACAAGCTTTCGAAAATCGTCTCAGGGTTCGGTCACCCCTACGAGGCTCTTTGGTTTCCATCTCGCTTTCCCAGGACTGCGCTTCGCTTGTCCTGGGCTATTCTCGACGGCTCCCTCCGGGAGCGATTTGCCGGCCGGATCAGCCGGATTTTCATCGCCTTGGGTGTACCAAAGGCCCATGGAGACACGGCTGAAGCCGTGCCCTTTCAAAGCATCGGCGCATTCAGAGAATCCCTAGGGCTTGCTCCTGGACGGGGTGCTCTTTCCTGCTTTGCCGGAGCGCTTGAGATCTTCCCAGTCCTTCTCCGTTTGGTCGGCGTAGAGCGAGCCGAACTTGGCCAGCGCCTCGGCGAAGCCGCCACCGGAACCAAGATAGCCCGCGATCACGAGCGGGTCGCCGGAGCGGGCGTGTCCGCGCGCCAGCAGTTCGCCGCAAACTTCGGCGAAGGCTCCGAGGCCTCCTCCGGCCAGGTCTCCGAGCTCGATGGAGCCCTTGTGGTCGTTGAGCTGGCGGACCAGGTATTGGCGGCTGCCGATGTGAGTCCAGCCGAGGAACGGGTCGGACTGCATCTGCATGGCCTTCTGCCCTTCGGCCGCGCGCTGGCCATTGTGCGGCGCGGGGTGCGCATCGGGAAGATAGGAGGAGTATGCCGAGGCGGACTCCTCCTTGATCTGCAAGAACAGCGGGTCTTTTGACCCGTTGCCTTCGAAGTAGACGCAGTAGTCGCGGAGGCCGACCGATCCGGTGCCGACCACTTTGAAGGCCACGTCAATGGGACGGTAAAACGAGAGAAGGTGCTGCCGCTGCGGCTCGAGCACCTGCCGGTATGGACCCAGGGAGGCCAGCACCGCCGCGGCCTGGGAGCCGGTGACGCGAGTCAGTGTGGGCTTCACTTCTTTGAAGCGGCGGGTGGCTCCGTTCTTCGATGGAACGGACTCTGTAAGCTGCTCGAGGGTGTGCTGCGGCGTGGCCCGCTCGGCCTTGAGCAGAGCCGCGTGCACCGGCTCGACGGCGCCTATCCGGTGCACCTGGTACCGGTTCATTTCGATGGCCGGCATCTTGGCAAAGGCGCGCATCTTGGCGCAGTAGCGCTCGATGCACTGGACTACCGCCTGTTGCGCCGATGAAGCTTTGTGGCCCGACCCGCGGCCGGCCAGCGTGAGCGAGGCGGCCATGCGCTTCAGGTCCCACTCGAAGGGGCCGCGGATGGTCTCGTCGAAGTCGTTGATGTCGAAGACGAGGCGGCCGTCGGGCGCAGCGTAGGCGCCCAGGTTGCGCACATGCGCATCTCCGCAGAGCTGAGAGACGATGCCGGTGGAGGGCAGCACGGACAAGTCCGCGGCCATGACCGGCGCGGCGCCGCGGAAGTAGCCGAAGGGCGACTGCGCCATCAGTTCGTATTTCAGTTTGATCAATGCCGGAACGCGGCCGCGCATGGAGCGGTCAAGAAGCACGAGGGCGGGGGAACGGCGGGCCTTGGGCTTCAGTTCACTGTGTTGCTGGCGGCCCACTTGCTTGCGGCGCGATTGGCCAAGTGCGCGCCGTTCTTCTGGAGTCGTACCTTGCATAGCCGGAACATACACTCTCAAGCCACGTGATGCAATACAGCAGCGGGTGTGATTTACACTTTGTGCTGATGCCCAGCCGCTTTCCGCCGCAACGCGACAGACGGCGCCGGGCTCCGCATTCGGAGGAACGCCGCTTGTCCCACACCGCCGCCCGCTCGATCATTGCCCTTGCGGTTCTCCCGTTTGGGGCTCTTTCAATTTCTGCGCAGGCGACTCAAAAGCCGCTCACGGTCGAGGCCATCTTTGCGCACGGTTCGCCGATCGGAAATCCTCCCGGAGATCTCACCTGGTCGCCGGACGGGAAACATCTGACCTATCTCGACGGGGGGCAACTGGTCGACCTGGACCCCGGCACGGGCAAGCCGCATGTGCTGGTGAGCCGCGCCAAGCTGGTCACCCTGATGGAGGGGAAGGCATCGGAGACGGATCGCGATCATCGCGAGCGCTACAAGATGGCCAGCTACTTCTGGGCGCCCGACTCGACCCACCTGATGTTCGATTCCGACGGCAGGCTCTGGGCCTACGATCTGCGCAACGGCACGGGGGTTGAGGTGGGTTTTACCGGGGCCGGCTCAGGGGACGATCCGCGGTTCTCGCCGGATGGCAAATCGATCTCCTTCATTCGCGACAACAGCCTCTCCGTAATAAGGCTGCGCGAAACCGGCACACCGACTGTGGTGGCGGCGCCCTCGCCCAACGCGTTCACGCTCAACGGGAAGGTGGACTGGGTCTACGAAGAGGAGCTGGAGACGCGGACCAATTACTACTGGTCGCCGGACTCGACACGCCTGGCCTATTTGCAGATGAACGAGAAGGAGGTGCCGCTATATCCGATGGTGGACTGGCTCCCCACTCATTCGCTGGTGGATATGCAGAGCTATCCGCAACCCGGCGACCTCAACCCCGATGTGCGTGTGGGCGTGGTGAGCGCGGCGGCCGGCAAGACGGTGTGGGTGAAGCTCCCCATTCAGGCCAATCAGGATTACATTCCCCGCTTCGGCTGGGCCGACCACCGTACATTGTGGATTGAGACTTTGACCCGCGACCACCAGCACAGGGACATTTATCTTGCCGATCCCGAAACCGGCCTGGCGCACCAGGCGCTGCGGCTGAGCGACGACAAGTTTCTCGACGACAATTACGACGTTTGGGCGCAGGACGGCGCGATTGTGCTCAGCAACTGGAACGACGGCCACAATCATCTTTACCTTTACTCGTTTGATAAAGGGAACCCCGGAGCCGCTACGGCGAAGCTCGAACGGCAACTGACCAGCGGCGATTTCGAGGTTCGCGAGGTGTACCAGGTCGATTTTCAAGGCAAGCAGATTGTGTACGCGTCGAATGAGAGCAACGCGCTGGAGCAACAGCTTTGGCGCGCCGGTTTCGATGGGCAGCGCAAGCAGTTGAGCGAGGGAGCCGGCTTTCATACCGGCAACTTTGCTCCGGGCGGCGGCGCTTATGTCGACCGTCAATCGTCGCGCCTCGATCCCCCTACGCTGCGTCTCTGCACGGCCGCGAGCAAGTGCAACGTCTTCTGGCAGACGCGGGCGATGGAAGCCTACCATCTGCGCACGCCGGAGCAGCTTGAGGTGAAGGCCCACGACGGGACGGTTCTTTATGCAACGCTGCTCTTGCCCGAGAGCACAAGCGCCGCCAGTGTGCCGCTGATCGTGAACCCCTACGGCGGTCCCGGCTCGCAGACCGTCGTCAATACCTGGAGTAACGCTCTGCTCTTCGACGAGTTGCTGGCCCAACATGGCTTCGCCGTTCTGCACACCGATAACCGCGGCATGGCGGCTCGTGGACGGGATTTTCAGCAGGCCGCCTGGCATAACTTCGGCCCCGTGCAGCTTGAAGACCAGTTGACGGTGGTGGATGCGGCTCTCGCGAAGTACCCTCAGCTTGACGGCAAGCGCCTGGGCTGGTGGGGCTGGAGCTGGGGAGGCACGTTCACGCTGTATGCCATGACCCACTCGGATCGCATCCGGGCCGGGGTTGCGGTGGCTCCGGTCACCGACTGGCGCAACTACGACTCGATCTATACCGAACGCTATATGAGCGAACCCGCCGACTTTGCGGCCGGCTATAAGGACTTCTCCGTTGTCAGTTCGGCCGCCAATCTGAAGGGGCGCCTGCTGCTGGTGCAAGGAACCGGCGACGACAATGTGCATATCGAGAACACGGTCCAGTTTGTGCAGAAGCTCATAGAGGCAGGCATTCCCTACGATCTGCAGATTTATCCGCGCAAGACCCACTCGATTGCCGGCCCGGATGCGCGGACGCATCTGTATAACCGCATTCTGGCGCAGTTTGAGATGTACCTTGAGCCGCCGGTGGGGCAGTAGGCCGGCGTCTCTTCCTGGCGGCAAAGACGCGCGAATGGGAGAGAAGGGCTGGTTTTGTAAGTGTTGGAAAAGGCTTGATTATGACCGTCAATCAAGAAGTGTAAACCGCAGGGACTAGAAAGGAATAGGAGTCCGACGATGCTGCAATTTGAACTGTCGAAGTGAGTCGAAGTTCGGTTATTGAACAGATGCAGCAAGTCAGCCCCGCTCTGGCGGGATGAGCGAGTCAGCAAGTCAGCGGTCGGCAGGCGACGGCGAGATTTCATTCCGCGCGGGTCGGAAACACCGGTGGGGGACCAGAAAGAAACTGACTTCGAGTTGGACAGTTCGTTGAACAAACCAAGTGGAAAGGGTCGAACAAACTTGGCAAGTTGGCGCCCGCTCAGGCGGCCATGGCAAGTTGGCGGGTTGGCGCGCGATGCTCGACAGCAAGGCTACGGCACCACCGACGATCCTTGGGGCGGACACCGCTAGAGTTCGCGGTGGTGGAAGAGGTCGTCCTTCTCGCGGCCGGAGCAATTGGAGCACTCCAGGCAGCAGACGAGGAGCACGGCTACGCCCACCGTCACGAGGACGGCCAGGACGCTAGCGTTGATTCCAAGCCAGTGCACCAGTCCATTCATACGCGTTCAGCCAATCGAAGCAATCACCAGAATAGGGCATTACCTTTGGTTGTCGCTTCAAGGGGCCCATGTGCTAGTTTGACGCAATGCTGGCCCTTGCGGTTGACTATCGACAATTCCGCCGATCTTTTTATTGTGTTTTAGAGAACAAAAGGCGAAAATAAAACGAAATGATCGACGGTCCCAATCCGGAACCGGGTCCCGCTCGGGCGACGATGGCCGAGACCAATCCTGCGGGGACCGGCGAGTTTGAGGAGTGGCCGGAGGAGTTCCGGAATCCGGCGCAGGCGCCTTCCCCGGCGTCAACCGAGCCAGTTGGGGCGGCATATGTCAACTGGCTTTTCGTCGATCTGAACTCTTATTTTGCTTCGGTGGAACAGGAAGTGCGGCCCGAGTTGCGCGGACGCCCGGTGGGCGTCGTCCCCATGATGGCCGATACCACTGTTTGCATTGCGGCCAGTTACGAGGCCAAGGCGTTTGGGGTTAAGACCGGAACCGTGGTTGCCGACGCCAAGAAGATGTGCCCGGAGATTGTGCTGGTGGAGGGCCGCCACGAGATCTACACCGACTATCATCGCCGCATTGTCGAGGCCGTGGAGAGTTGCCTGCCGGTAACCGCGGTGCTCTCGATCGACGAGATGGCCTGCCGGCTGATGGGCCGCGAACGCCCGCTGCTGGCCGCCATGGAGTTGGGGCGCAAGGTGAAGGCCCGCATTCTGGAACGGGTCGGCCCCATGCTGCGCAGTTCGGTGGGCCTAGCCACCAATCGCTACCTGGCCAAGGTGGCGAGCGATATGGAGAAACCGAATGGCCTGGTGGCGCTGCCGCTCGACATTCTGCCCGAGGCGCTGAGCCAACTCACCCTGCGCGACCTGCCCGGCATCGGCGCAAAGACTGAAAGTCGTCTTAACGAAAAAGGCATCACCACCATGAAGCAACTGTTGGCGCTCACTTGCGAGCAGGCCGGCGAGCTTTGGGGCTCGGTGTGGGGCGAGCGGCTGTGGCACTGGCTGCAGGGCGAAGACTTCGACATGTCGGAGACCGATCACCTGAAATCCATCAGCCACTCGCACGTGCTGGCTCCCGAGATGCGCACCGCGGAAAAAGCGTATGCAGTGGCGCACAAGCTGCTGCACAAGGCGGCCATGCGGCTGCGCGCGAACGGCCTGTGGGCGAGCAGCATCGGGCTGGCCGTGGGCTTCGCGGTGCCGCGCGGGGAGAAGGCGCCCGTGAGCCGATTTGGTGTGCCGACGCGCGGATGGCACGACGAGATCAAGCTGAGCGAGTGCCAGGACAATCCCACTTTGATTGCGGCGTTGAGCCGGTTGTGGGCCAGCCGTCCAACTGGAGGGGAATACGATCAGCCGTACTTCATCGGCGTGCAACTGAACGGGCTGGTTCCCGATCGGCTGCACTCGCTGAATCTCTTCGACAATCTCGATGGCGAACAGAGCCGGGCGCGGTTGCTGAAGACCATGGACGAGCTGAACAACAAGTACGGCATGAGCACGCTGGCCCCGGCGACGATGCTAACCGCCTACAAAGCCGCCCCCACGCGCATTGCCTTCCACAGCATTCCCGACCTGTTTTAAGGCAGGGAATTTACGCAGTCAACCATCATTTTTCCTGTCGAACCCGCAAGGGGCTACACTGACTCAAGAACACTCCGGCAGGAATTGAAGCCCCGCCGGGAAGATGCAGAATACCCCGAGGCAGTGGCCATGATCTCTGAACTCAAGATCCGCAACTTCAAAAGCCTGGAGAACGTCGATCTCAAGCTTGGCCACTTCAATCTTCTAGTTGGCGCCAACGCCAGCGGTAAGTCCAATTTTCTTGATGCGCTGCGGTTTTTGCAAGGCGTTGGCAGCTATGGATTCAGCCTGGATGAGATTCTTGACGGTAGACCTCCATCGGGCGCAAGCCAACGCTGGCCGGGTATTCGGGGAGGATCAACCTTCGCAGCATTCCGGAGCCGTCGTGGTACGCAAGCAGACAAGATTGAGTTCGAGGTTGGGTTCAGGGACGAGGACACTCTCGCCGAGGTCGGGGATCAATTGACCTATAAATTTGCCTGCACCATCGGAGGAGATAATTCGGCGTTTTCTGAGGAGTCCCTTTGTAGCGGAGACACCACGATCGTGCCTGGAACCCTTAGATATGCGGTTGAGAAAGTCTTTGGCGAATTGATCAAAGGTGAGCTAGCACCGATTCTTCCGAAGATGACTCTCTTCAGCCTCTTGGACGGCGTCGTAAGAAGGACCCTGGGAGTTGAAGTCACAAACGACGTAAAACAGAATGACGACAACTTGGAGAAGCTGAAGCTCTTTTTTCAGGCCCTGAGCAACGTATCAGAAAAGTTGGCCGACGTGCAATTTCTCGACCCGCTTTCTTCCTATTTGAGGGGCTATTCTCGGAGAGTAAAGAGAATGAGCGAAAGCGGCGAAGGCTTCGCAGCCCTAATTCATGAGATAGGATCCAACGGAGACAAGCCCGCACTCCTCGAATGGCTCAAAGAACTCCGGCCTGACGAAATATCCGATCTCTATGCACTGCCAGGTGCGGTCAACGATTACATGGCGGCTGTCAAGGAAGGCGACAATGAATTTCCAGCCTCGGCATTGTCCGACGGCACTCTCCGTTTCATTGCCCTAGCCGCCGCTTTCTTCCAGCCATCCATGCCCAAGATTCTCGTCATCGAAGAGATCGAAAAAGGCCTGCATCCCAGTCGCCTTCGCCTCCTGCTTGACCTGATGCGCTCTCAGTCCAAGAGGACAGGGACGCAGGTATTTGCCACAACGCATTCACCCACTTTGTTGGCCTGGCTCACTGAAGAAGACCGCAAGACGACCTTTGTCTGCGCCCGCGATGCCGAATCAGGAGCCACGAAGATGCGCTCGTTGGCTGAAATTCCCCGCTTTGAGGAGCTGATTCAAGAGGGCAGCCACATTGACGAACTGTTTGCGGAGGGATGGCTGGAGTCGGCGCCGCAAGGAGTTGGAACGTGCTCGTGGTTCCCGAAGACCCGACGTACAACGGCTATCTGCTAAGGCCACTCTGCAAACGGTTGTTGCGGGAGGCAGGCAGGCCCAACGCAAACATCGTCGTCCTGGCGGAGCCGCGAGTACGGGGTTTTTCTCACGCCAAGCAGCTTCTCGAAGATCGGATCCCGCGCGATTGGTGGCATTTCGAGCTGATTCTCTTCATCCCTGACGCCGACGGTTTGGCGGAAAGCCGAAAGGACGAGTTCAAGCGCCTCGAAAGGCTCGCCGAACAGCGGACAAGGCCGGTCAAACTCATTTGCTGTGCGGCGGAGCAGGAACTTGAAACCTGGCTGCTCTCCGGCCATCCGGAGAATCTGAAAAGACTGGGCTGGCGCTGGTCGGAAATTCGCTCCGAAATCTCCGTTAAAGAGAGATTCTTCCAGCCCTTCCTCGACCAATACGGTGATGCCACGAGCCCAAGCCAAGGGCGCGAGCGCCTGATGAAAGAGGCATTGGGAAATTACGATGGCATGAAGCAGCGCTGCCCGGAATTGCAGGAACTCGAAACCCGCATTCGGACTCACATCGCCAGCCTGCCAACGCCCTGATCGAAGACACCGTTTACCCTTGCTCCCTCCCTTCTTGGCCGCAACCATTTCCGAAGTCCGAACTTTTTCCTCCCGATTTCGTAACTCTCTGCATCCCACTTTCCGCATTTCTGCGGATAAGAGAGTAGCAGCGAGAGATATGGCCCGCGACTGGCAGCCGGACTTCGAACAACTCGTGGACGAGCACCAGTCGATGCTGTTTTCGCTGGCACTGCGGATGACCGGCGACCGCGGGCTGGCGGAAGAGATCGCGCAGGATGTTTTTCTGGAACTGGACCGGCACCTGGGCAAGATCGATTCGCCGCTGCACGCTCTCTACTGGCTGCGGCGGGTGGCGATGAGCCGGTCGGCGGATGCGCTGCGGCGGCGCAAGGTGCGCGGCATGGATCTGTGGGTGGAGATGGAAGAGGGCCACGGCGTACGGATGGACGATCGCGAAACACCATCCGCGCTGGGACTGGGTGTGCGGCTGGAGCGACTGCTTACCACGCTGCCCGAGCCGCAGCGCGCAGCGCTGATTCTTCGCTACCAGGAGGACCTGACGCCGGAGGAGATCGCGGCCACGTTGAATGCTCCGCTGGCCACGGTGAAGAGCCACCTGCAACGCGGGCTGAAGCTGCTGAGGGCCAAGGCCACGGATCATTTGAAGGAGTTTGTCAGGGTTAAGGAGCGGGCGCGTGGAATTTGAACCGATGGGCGATTTTGAGCGGGAACTCAGGCAGGCACTCGCGCGGCGGCCTGCGCCACCCAGCCTGAAGCGCAAATTGATGGAGCAACGCGGCCGGCAACGCACCGAGCGCCTGCACATCCGCAGGGTGGTGTGGGAGCGGCTCGCGGCGGGCCTGGTGCTGGCGGGGGCAGTGGGCGGAGCGTACACCTGGCATGACCGAGAGGAGCGGCGCAAGGGAGAAGCAGCTCGGGAGCAGGTGATGACAGCACTGCGCATTACCAACCGCGCGCTCAATCAGGTGAAGATCCAACTGGCGGAACACGACCGCAATACACAATAGGTCTCTAACCGCGTAGACGTGTGCTTTCAGATTTGTGGTATCCCACCCATTCGCCAGAAAGACGGCGAATGGATGGGGCACGGGGGCTGGTGCAAGATCAAGCGGTTAGAGACCGCGTAAGGAGAGATTGCGATGAGGAACAGGATTATTGCTTTAGTGCTGGGGGTGGCCGCATGGGCCGCGCCCGCGTTTGCGCAAACATCGCCGCTGCCGCTGCCGCCGGCGGTGGAGAAAGACCTGGCGGCGCGCGCTTCCGACGTGACCGAGGTGACGCTGGGCAAGAACATGCTGGACTTTGCGGCCAAGTTCATGGACGGCAAGGACAAGGACCAGGCCTCGGTGAAGCAACTGATCCAGGGGCTCGACGGGATCTACGTCCGCTCGTACGAGTTCGACAAGCCGGGCGAGTATTCGATGGAGCAGGTCGAGTCGCTGCGCAAGAATTTCGAGACCAGCGAGTGGTCGCCGATGGTGCGAGAGCGGGAGCGCAAGAGCGGAGAGACGACCGACATCATGGTGAAGCTGGTGAATGGGGAGCCGCATGGGATGTTCATTCTAACCGCGGAACCGAAGGAGCTGACAATCGTGCTGATCCTGGGTCCGATCCGCATGGATCAACTGAGCCAGTTGAAAGGGATTGCCGGGCTGGGCGCGCTGGATGAGGTTGTCAAGGACCCGAACATCAAGGTCAAGGAAAAATCAAAGCTAACGACGAAGGTCAAACCGGAGGGGAAGGTCAAGCCGGGAGGTGACGAATGAAGCGTTTCTGGCTGATTCCCACTCTCCTTTGCTTGGTGCTGATTCCGGCCGGGGTGGTGCTGGCCTCGAGCGGCGGCAGCGGGTTTGAAGGCGTAGTGAGCGCCGTTGAGAGTCGCTATCACGTGCACGCCACGCGCATACCGTTCATGGGGTTGGTGAGCCTGATCTCGCGCAAGGCGACGCACGGCGGCGTCAGCGGCATGCATGTTGCCGAGATTGAAAACTTCACAGAGCCGGTAGACGGCGACGAACTGAATCGCATGGTCGAGGAGAAGCTGGGCGCGGGCTGGGAGCGGATGATTCGCGATACCAGCCGGCATGGCGCCGAACAGACGCTGATCTTCGTTCGCCCCGAAGGCACGCGCATGGGCATGTTCATAGTAGACAATGATGGCCGCGAGATGGACGTGGTGCAGGTCTCGGTGGATCCCGATCACTTGAACGAGAGCATCGGCCAGTACGAACATGCGCACGGGGACGGCGAGAAGGCCGCGGGCATCTAGAACTGACCTGGCGGTTTGCGCATCGGCTGAGATTGGGGCGCCGGAGGGTACCAAACTATCCATATGCGCCGTGTGTTTGGCTGCCTAGACTTGAGGCAGCATGGCAAGCCTGGCACCAGCGCCGACGTCGGGATATCGCGGCCGGCTTGCGCCGTCGCCTACCGGCTACCTGCATGTGGGGCACGCGCGCACCTTCTGGACCGCCTGGATGCGAGCGCGCGATGCGGGCGGCGCGCTGGTGATGCGGATGGAAGACCTTGACCCCGATCGCAGCAAGGCCGTATTTGCCGAGGCCGCGCTGGATGACCTGCGCTGGCTGGGAATCCGCTGGATCGAGGGTCCGGACAAGGGCGGGCCTTACGCCCCATACGTACAGAGCAAGCGGCGGTCCATCTACCTGAACTTCTGGCGCAGGCTGTTGCGGCGCAGCGCTCTGTTTCCCTGCCGCTGCTCGCGCAAGGACCTTGAAACGGCGCTGGGCGCGCCCCATGAAAGCTCGTCGCCGGGTTCGCCGGGCGCTCAAAGCCACGGCAAGCTCGAACCCCTGGACGACGAGCCGGTCTATCCCGGCACCTGCCGGAACAATCTCTGGCGCGCTCCGCAAATGCGGGGCCCCACGGCCAGCGACTTTGAAGTGCCGGATGGCTTCAACTGGCGATTCCGCGTGCCGGAGGGCGAGGCGGTTGAGTTCGTCGATCGGAACCTGGGGCCGCAGCGTTTTGTGGCGGGCGAGGATTTCGGCGACTTCGTGGTGTGGCGGCGCGACGGCGTGCCCAGCTACCAGTTGGCCTGCGTGGCCGACGATGTGTCCATGGGCATCACAGAAGTGGTGCGCGGCGCCGACCTGCTGAAGTCGACAGCGCGGCAGATTCTGCTTTACCGCGCGCTGGGCTTCGAGCCTCCGGCCTGGTACCACTGCCGGCTGGTGGTGGACCACAACGGCCGACGGCTGGCCAAGCGCCACGACGCTCTGAGCGTGCAATCCATGCGCCAGCGGGGATTGACGCCGATGAATATTCTCTCGGCCGAGCTGCCTTTGGAGGCGTGAAAAGCGTGGCATCGAGTGAAGGCCCGTCCTTCTACGGATTAGGTTCTCGGGCAGTGGGTCAGGCGGAGATGGGGCGTTCCTTTTTTTTTAGGATGCGATCGAGCTCGGGGGGAATCTGGAGTGGGGTGTCTTGCGCGGGGAAGCTCGGCGGGGATGCGGCCTCGGCCTGGGCGCGGAGGGCGGCGAGGGACTCAACGGCGAGGATCTGCTGGCTAAAGACGAGGCCGAACTGGCGGGCGGCCTGATGGGCGACGGCTTCGAGAGCGGGAATCTCCGGAGCCAGCGAGATCGCGCGGGCGAGAATTTCGTTCTGGAGGCTGGTGACGGGGCGGTCGGTGATGCCGCAAGGGTTGATGAGGGCGAAGTCGCGGAGGTCGGTAGTTACGTTGAAGGCGAAGCCGTGGGAGGTGATGCCGCGGGAGACGTGAATGCCGATGGCGCCGATCTTCCTCTCCCCCGCGGGTGCTGCGGAAGGCTGCCCTTTGGACGAGTCTTGTGGCTGGGGAAGACCGCACCAGACGCCGGTGAGTCCGCTGATGCGGCCGGCGGGGACACCATAGACTCCGCAAACGCGGATGAGAGCTTCCTCGACGAGGCGGACAAAGTCGACGGGACCGAGGCGGTTGCCGCTGTTGGGGTTGCGGAGGCTGCGCAGGTCGAAGATGGGGTAGCCGACGAGCTGGCCGGGGCCGTGATAGGTGACGTCGCCGCCGCGGTTGATCTCGTGGAGGGTGACGCCGCGGCTGGCTAAGAGTTCGTCGGAGGCCAGGACGTTGGAGCGGTTGGCGTTGCGGCCGAGGGTGAGAACGGGCGGGTGCTCCAAAAGCAGGAGTACGTTGTCTACGCGGTTCTGGAGGCGGAGATTGACCACCTCCGCCTGGAGGCGGAGGGCGTCGTCGTATGCCACGCGGCCGAGATAGAGGTACTGGATCATCAGTTGCGATTCTAATTGTGCTGCCCCACCCGACTGCCTCGGTTTTTGGGTTTTTAGGTTGGTAGGTTTTTTAGGGGAAAGGCCCTGAGCGGAGATTCAGCCCTTCCCATCCATCGAGCAAAAAACGCTCGATGGATGGGGCACAGTTTCATCCCCCGTGGGTCTACTTGGACGGATCGACGAGGGCCTGGTTGACGAGGGCGTGGACGCGGTATTCGAGCGGGTGATTGTCGGGGCTGGAGCGGCGCTGGATCATGCCGACGAAGACGATATCGTTGGTGGGGTCGACCCAGAACCAGGTTCCGGCGGCGCCATCCCAGAAGAAAGTTCCCTTGCCGTCGAGCATGTTGGCTTCCAGCGGATCGAAGACGACGGCGCAGTTATAGCCGTAGCCGAAGCCGGGGCGCATGATCGATTGTCCGATGCCGAAGTGGCCGTTGAGCAGCTCGGCGGGCAGATGGTTGGAGCTCATGAGCTTGACGGAGGCCGGAGCGAGAATGCGGGTTGCGCCGAGTTGGCCGAGGCCGCGAAGCATGCTCGCGAAACGGTAGTAGTCTTCGGCTGCGGAGACCATGCCGCCGCCGCCGGAGGGCGCGGTTGGCTGGGTATCGTAGTCGGTGGGTATGCCGTTGGCGGTGGGCTCGGCGACGAGCTGGCCGTTGGCCTCATGGTAGCCGGCGGCGAAGCGGGCACGCTTCTCGGCGGGCACGTAGAAGGCGGCGTCTTTCATGCCCAGCGGCGCATAGATGTGGTCGCGGATGAAGTCGGGCAGCGATTGTCCCGACAATTTTTCGACGATGTAGCCCTGGATGTCCATGGACATGCTGTAGGTCCATCCGTGGCCGGGCTGATAGAGGAGCGGAATTTTCGCCAGCTTGTCGATCATCTCCTGCAGGTCCTTGACGCTGCCTGTGCCCGGCTTCAGTTCGCCGTACATGCGGTCGACGGGCGTATCGGCGGTGCCGTAGGTGAAGCCGGCCGTGTGGGTCATGAGCTCACGCATGGTGGGGGCGTGTTCGGGCTCGGCGAGGAGCATTTTGCCGGTGGAGTCGAAGCCGCTGAAGACTTTGAGGTGGGCGAACTCGGGAATGTACTTGGAAATGGGATCGGAGGGCAGCCACTTGCCTTCTTCATAGAGGATCAACATGGCGACGCCGGTGACCGGCTTGGTCATGGAGTAGTCGCGGAAGATGGTGTCTTTGGTCATGGGTGCGGCGGTGGCCAGGTCTCTCATGCCGTAGGTGCGGTAGTCGACGACTTTGCCGTGGCGGGCCACGATGGTGATGGCGCCGGCCAGTTGCTTATTTGTGATCTCTTCCTGAATGGCGGCGTGGAGGCGCTCAAGGCGCTCGGAGGAGAAGCCGACAGACTCGGGCGGGACGGGGGTCATGTCGACCGCCGGAGCGGCGGACTGCTGGGCGCGGGCGGCGGAGGGGTTGAAGGCAAGTGCGATGGCGGAGAATACGAGGGCTATTCCAGGCGACAGGGGCGATTTCATGGGTTTCCTCCTCCGCAGGCGAGGTTTGCTTGCCGGTCTGCAGGGTCGGAGCCTTTATATCAAATTTGGCAGGCCTTCATTCCTCAAGCCGCGCCGCAAACAGCCTTTCAAACACGATCCGATGCTCCCAGGCAACCAGCAGCCAAAGAAGCGTGGCAAACGCACCCATGCCAATACCGCTGGGGTTCATCAGGAGATGAAACACAAGGATGTTGAAGAGCACAGGACCCAGCAGCGTGAGCCCCAACCCCACAAACCGGTTTACCAGGAACAGAATCGCTGAGATCACCATAAGCGCGCCCACCACGTAAAAGTAGTGCGCGGCGAACAGGGCGGCCGTAAACTGTCCGGCCACGCCTGCCGGCATGGGGCCCATGGGAATGAACATGAGGAACATGTTGGAACCGAAGACCAGAAAGATCAGGCCCAGCAGATAGCGCGCGATCATGGTGACAATCTTCATGGAGATCTCCTTTTGAATTGAGGCGGATTCGGGAAATGATGCCGGCGAGCCAGCCTTCGGCTCAGCAGAACAGGAAGAAAAAACTCCGCCGGGAAATGGATGGTTCTATATTGCCTGTGGATTCAAATGATTGGCCTGACGGAGATCGATCCGGCCGGTATATGGAGAATGCGGGTAAAACCCATTTCGAGTTAACATAGGAGAGTGACGGGAGGGCGCCATGGCTACACAGATCGCTCGCATCGGCGGCACGGTCGCTGTGGACATTCCGGAGGAGCTGCTGCGGCAGGCGAATCTCGCCGTCGGCGACCCCGTCGAGTGGACCTTGACTTCAGCGGGAACCCTCGCCCTGCGCGCACCGAGCGATGCCGCTGACGCTGCCGTGGAAGACGGTTATGAGGAGTGGGCGCACCAGGAGATCGAAGCAGGTTTCGCCGAGGAGGAAGCCGGCGAGACCGTTCCACACGAGAAGGTTGTGGAGTGGCTGCGCAGTTGGGGCACGGAAAATGAGCTTCCGCCGCCGCAATGAGAATTCACTGGACCAAGCGGGCCATTCGCGCACTCAAGTCTGCTCGTGCCTACATCGCAAAAGACAGTCCGAACGAAGAACCGGCAAGTTTTGCCGCCTGAAGTGAATACCTAGCGCTCAAATGAGAAGCCGACGGTAGAGGCGATTATCGTGGCCAATGGAATAGAGAATTGTGTATGCCATATCTCCAAACTCGGACTGTTCTTC
>Ga0182014_10003253_pt1 | contig 19670 bp, 22 predicted proteins | sample 612S2DmetaG_FD_120489 | JGI IMG/M metagenome (GOLD analysis project Ga0182014, IMG submission 120489) | Permafrost microbial communities from Stordalen Mire, Sweden - 612S2D metaG | ecosystem: Environmental > Terrestrial > Soil > Wetlands > Permafrost | place: Sweden: Stordalen | collected... | reverse complement strand
TCAGCACGGTCGTGGCACGCAAAATCTTGGCCGGGTCGTACTGGCTCTCCACCGAGAGCCCAACCTTTTCCTTCTTGAACCGGTCCAGCACATCCGACTGCGAGACGGCGTTCAGACCCTTGTAGTTGATCTCGCGGATCGTCGGCCTTTCCTTGACGAAGATGTCCAGGATGATGCCCTTCTCCGAGTCCTCGCGCTCGATGCGCAGATTCTCGAAGTACCCGGTGTTCCACAGCGAGTTGAAGTCGCGCTCGATCGAAATCGGGTCGTAGGTGTCGCCGGGATGGGTAAAGAGACGCGCCAGCACGGTCTCCTTGGGGATGCGCCGGTTGCCGATCACACGAATCTGATCGATGGTCTGCGGCTGCTGGGCCAGGGCTGCGCCGGCGGTCAGCGCCAGCATCAGCAACAACATCATGCCCACCAGACGGTTCATGCTGGCCAGGCGGCTCGCGGTCCGCAGAGCGCGGGCTATGCAAGTATGCTTCGTCCTCACCGGGCTGGAGCCATGCGGCGAGCAAAAGTACTGGTGCGGTCCATAATTCGGCTTCACGAGAAGAATATGCACACCCTCACTGCTGAAAATCTGATCCTGCCTCGAGGAAAGATTGATTATATTGGACCGCGGCCACCCCGCCCAAACCGCCGGGCTGCCAATCGGCTCGGAAACCTTGTCTTTCCCAGAATTTCCCTGCCGCGCTTGGCCCCTGCGGACTCGGGCTGGCCCCCATTGCCACCCCAGCGACGAAGACCTGTCGCTGGGGACCCAGGCCATTTTGGGAACCCAACCCACAGTCTACCGGACCCGGACGGGTTGGGATGCCTTTGCATCCCCGCCCCGGCTTGCGCCATCCCTCTTAGACGCGGATCGGACTCACATGGCATCCTCTCTGCTGGGAGGTTTTCGGGTGATTGAAGAGTCGCGAGAGACGGTTTATGGGTTTTCCGCCCCGCTGCTGAATGGCCGCGCCCTGAGCCTGGCCCAGTTCGAGGGCCGGGTCCTGCTCATTGTGAATACCGCCAGCAAATGCGGCTTCACACCGCAATTCGCCGGCCTCGAACAGCTCTACCGCGCCTACAGGGACCGCGGCTTCGAGGTGCTGGGCTTCCCCTCGAACCAGTTTGGCGCCCAGGAGCCGGGCACGGAAGCCGAGATCGCCGCCTTCTGCGAGAAGAACTATGGAGTCAGCTTCCCCCTCTTTGCCAAGATCGACGTCAACGGCCCGCATGCCCACCCCCTCTATCGCTTCCTCAAGCGGAGCAAGCCCGGAATCTTCGCCTTCTTCGGCGCGGGGGGCATCAAGTGGAACTTCACCAAATTCCTGATTGACCGGAAGGGAAGCGTGGCCGGGCGCTACGCTCCCTCGACAAAACCAAAGTCCCTGGCGGGGACGATTGAGAAGCTGCTGAACAGCCAATAACGGATCAGGATCGCTCGCTGCTTGGAGGAATTTGTGCCTGGAGCCGTTTGCCCGCTTCCTCTGTTCTGCCCCGAGATGAACCGTTTGCGGAATTCGCACACAATTTCTCTCTTGCGCCGCATCCTGTTCGGCCCCTGAGGTATGCTTTCTGCATATCTGGCTTGAATGCCGGCCTTCTTCCGCAAACTGGACAGGGTCCCTCAGAAGACCCCACCCTCGGGAGGCAACGATGCGCCGAGATCTTCCCATGATCCTGATCCGGGTGGTTGTGGGATTGGTGTTCCTGACTGAAGGCATCCTCAAGTTCGTGCACCCCGAACAGTTGGGCGCGGCCAGCTTTGCGGGGATCGGTCTCCCTTTTCCTCATCTGCTGGCCCCGCTGGTGGGCGGCATCGAGATCGCCGGCGGCGCTGCAATCCTTTTGAATTTCTATGCCGGCGATGCCGCGCTCATGTTGCTGGTCGTCATCATAGCCGCGCTGGTCACCACCAAGGTGCCCATCCTGCTGGGCCGGCAATTTGGGCCGTTTGCGCTCATCAAGCTGCCCAGTTACGGCTGGTTGAGCTTTCTCCACGAAGCCCGAATCGACCTGTGCATGCTCTTTGGCTCCCTCGCCGTGGTCATCGACTCCGGCCTGCTCATTGGGCCCAGGAGACCCTGGTATCAATCCAAGGGGCTCTAGGAAATGGGCGCACTTGCCGGCGAATCAACCGTTCCGCTCCTACTCCACCGGCGGCGCCAGAAAGAGCGCGTAGACCAGCAGGGCGACGCCGATGAACCCTGGAATCAGTCCACAAAGGTAGACCGGTTCGTTGCCCACCAGTGCCCGCAGAAAAATCGCCAGCGCAATGCCCACAGCGAGGTTGATCATCCCGCCGATCTTCATACCTTCGCGGGACTTGATGCGCTGCTGCCGGTCCTGCTCTTGCAGCAGCGTCATAGCTGCCTTGGCGCCCTCACTCGAGGCCTCGGCCAGCCGGCGGAAGGTCTCCGCCCTGTAAAAGGCTTCGCGCTCCTTGCGCTGACTGTCGATCCATGAAGTCAAGGGAATGAAGACCACAAACAGCGACACCGCGCCGATGGAGAGAAATATCCACAAGCCTGCGGCAGGACTGTCGAACAGCGATAGTGCCAGTGATGTCATAAAATCCTCCTGATTAACTTGCAGGGGTTTTGTCCCTTACATCCGGTGTGACCGGGGACCGCGCATTGTGGTTGCATTTTCTCGCGAATTCTTTCTCCGCAACAAAATGCAACCGGACGGGCGAGCTTCCTGTCCTACCCCACAGAGAGTGCCTGACTTGACCGCAATCCCAAACAGCGCGGCCCAAAAGAACGCGACAGACGACCTGGCCAACGTGGACCGCGTGCTGGCCGGCGACGTGCAGGCCTTCGAGGGCATCGTCCGCCGCTGGCAGGGGCCGCTCATCAATATGGCATGGCGCTACTGCCGCGATCGCAGCCGGGCCGAAGACCTGGCCCAGGAAGCCTTCATCCGCGCCTGGCGCGGGCTGGCCCAGTGGCGGCGCGAGTCCAGCTTCTCCACCTGGCTGTTTGCGCTGGCGGCCAACGTCTTCCGCTCCGAACTCAAGCGGTTTCCCGCCGTCAACTTGCCTCTGGACGCCGCGCCCGAACCCTCCGGCCCAGCGGCACAACACCACGCGCTTGCCGCTCGGCTCAACGCAGATTCAGTCCGCCGCGCCGTGCTCGCCCTGCCCCACCGCTACCGCGAGCCCGTGGTTCTGTTCTATTTTCATGAGATGGACGTAGCCGCGGCAGCGCGCACCATGGGTCTGCCCGAGGGAACGATAAAAGCCCGCCTCTCCCGTGCGCGGGCTCTCTTGCGACGCCGATTCCCGCATCTCGAAACCGAGCACGGTGAAATGGAATTCTCTGCTCTCAAGACAGGAAAGGAGGCCTGAAGATGAACCGGACCAAAACAGACAGCTCCAAGATAAACCAAACTGAGATCGATCGCATTCTGGCGGCGGAAGAGCCCCTTATCCCCTCTTCAGGCTTCCTGGCGTCGGTCATGGAGAGCATCCGGGAAGAAGCAACCGCTCCTCCGCCGATCCCTTTCCCCTGGAAGCGTGCCGTCCCCGGCATTCTGCTGGCCGCAGGAGTCTTCGGCTGGGGAACCTTCGAGCTTGTCCGTTACGGTTTGCCCGCCGTCGGCTCCATCTCGCTAGCCCCGCCGCATCTCTCCGCCGCCGTCGCGCGCCCCCTCGAACAGGTCGGCTGGGTAGCTCTTGCCCTCGGAGCCTCGCTGCTCTCCTGGCTCCTGTCCCGCCGCCTCGCCGGCCGTTCCGGGCTGCTGTAAGCGGATCGGCCCGCTTCGTTACTCGATTGCGAAAACGGCGTAGACGGTAGCCTCCCGGCTTACTTTGCGCGGTTCAATTGCCAGCGGCGAGGCCAGCTCCGCTCTCTCCGCTCTCCCCGCTAGGGGGATGGAATTGTTCACAGCCGCCCGCATCCGGTATTCCGGCGGGGCGATCTGATTGCTCACATAAATCAGAGAGCCAAGGCGCACGCCCATGCCCTTGGCTAGTACTGTGGCGTTTGCCTTGGCTCGCGCGGTGGCCTGATCGAGCGCCTGGTCTTCAAGATCTCGCTCATCCTGCACCGTCCAGTCGATCTGGCCGCTGTCCGTAGCGCCCGCAGCCACGGCGATGTCGAGAATCTCGGCAGCACGTTCCGGCGGAGTCTTGACCGTCCATTGCTGCACCAGCTTGAACTTGTGCGGCTTGCTATAGTCGCGGTCCAGGTGCTGGCTCTCGCTGCGGATGGAGGTCTCCGGAATGCCAGCCTGCTTGAGCGCGGCGACGATCTCGTTCGAGGTCTTCGCACCTGCTGCAAACGCCCCTTTAGCCTCGGACGGCTGCGTCTCAAAACCAATGTGAAGAATGGCGACCTCCGGATCGGCGGTTACCCGCCCTTCCGCGCTGACGGTAAGGGTCCGGTTGGTGGACTCGATCCTCAGTTGAACCTGCGTGGTCTGCTGCGCGCTGCCTGTCATGGAACCGACAAGGAGTGCGAGCGCTGCAATAGCTTGCTTTCCGCCCATAAGTGGGTCCCTTTCACCTCTTGGACGCAATGCATACAAGATGGGCGCGAGGGAGTCTTGCGACAATTCCGATTCGACAGCCTTTTGAAGATTGATTTGTGGATTACCGCAGTTCAGGAGGCGCCCTAGCCGATGGTCCAATCCTCAGTCTTAAGCCCATCCACAAACGAGAACGCGCGGTCGCTAGTCGCCAGCGTCAGCCCCAAGGCAAGCGCATGAGACGCAATCATCAGGTCCTCATGGCTTAATGTCCGCCCTTTGCGCTCTTGTGCAGCGCGCACTTCGCCATACGAAGCTGCGGCTGCCGAATTCCACGGGAGAATCTCAAGATCCCGAAGAAACGCCTCAACCTCAATGCGAATGCGCCTCGCATGGGGTTTGCGCGCCAGCCCGTAAAGCAATTCGGCCTGGGTGAAAACGGAGAGCGCGACGTGCGCCTTTGGAACGGCCTTGAGCCGATCACGGACCGGCCTCGGATCACCCTTGATCGCATAACTGACCGTATTGGTGTCCAGCATGTAGCGGACTGCCATTAGAAAAAATCCCGCTCGCTCGGCATATGGACCTCGCGCTTGAAAAAGTCCTCAGGAAGTTCGAGCGAGTCGAAGAGATCGAACCACTCTTGCCATGTTTTCGTTGGCGGAGATGGAGATTGCGACAGCCTCACTTCGCCCGTCGCCGGATCGCGCCGGATCGCAACCTCTTTACCCTCGAAACGAAACTCCTTGGGCAGGCGAACGGCTTGGCTGCGCCCGTTCTTGAACAGCTTCGCGGTCTTTGTCCCAGGCTGAGATGCGGGGCTGTTTTCGATTTGCGGCTTGACAGAAGTATTCGTCGCGCTCATCTTCGGCCTCCCGATCTTGGTCTATACCAAGTATATACCAAGATCGTTTTTCGGGCTCGATCTACGATTTCGGCCCGGCATACTTCGCCCCAAACCGCCGCAGCTTTTCCAGCGTCGCCGCCGCCTCGCCGGAGTCGATCGCCTCGGCCCCCAATCCAACCCCCTCTTTCAGATCCACCGCCAGCCCGGCTGCCACCAGCGCCGCCGCCGCATTCAGCAGCACAATCTCCCGCCGCGCGCCGGGAATGCCGGTCAGAACGTCATACAGCAGTGCAGCATTGGTCGGAACATCGCCGCCCACAAACTGATCCAGCGTGACGCGCGTCAACCCGGCCATCTCCGGCGTCACGCGTGCAGCCCTCAAAGTGGGCTCACCCGTCCCGGACTCTTCCACGCGCGCCACCACCGACTCGCCGGTCGTCGTCAGCTCATCGATTCCATCCGTCCCATGCACCACGAAGGCCCGTTTTGCCCCCAGGGCCCCCAGCGTCCGCGCCACCAGCAACACACGGCTAGGCGCCAGCACGCCGATCACCTGCACGCGCGCTCCGGCCGGGTTGGTCAGCGGCCCGCAGAGGTTGAAGATGGTCCTGAACCCCAGCGCCCGGCGCAGCGGCCCCAGCGCCTTCATCGCCGGGTGATACAGCGGCGCAAACAGGAACATGAAACCGGTCTCGCGCAGGCACGCGACGGCCAGCTCCGGCCCCAGCGCGATAGGCACGCCCAGAGCCTCGAGCACGTCTGCCGCGCCGCAGAGCGAGGTGACGGCCCGGTTGCCGTGCTTGGCCACTTTGGCCCCCGCCGCCGCCGCCACCAGTGCCGCGCCCGACGAGATGTTGAAGGTCAAAGGTCCCCCGCCACCCGTGCCGACGATGTCCACCAGTTCGTCCCGCTCCTCGACCGTGAGCGGCAGCGGAGTAACGCGCTCGCGCATGACCTCGACAAAGCCGGCCAGCTCCGGCGCCAGTTCGCCCCGCGTGGCCAGCACGGTAAGCAGCGCCGCGGTTTCCACCTCCGGCACGCCGCCGGCCAGTATCTCTTTCAACACGCCGGCCGCCTGCTCCCGTGTCAGTGCCGCGCCATCCTCGGCCAGCGGTTTAAGCAGTTCCTTCAAAGACGCCATATCTTTCCATGATAACGGCGAGTCATGACAGCGGCGGTCCGTGGTTGCGCCGCCCCCTGCCGCATTCTGAGAAATGCCCCGCGCCTCCCGTTTGCCCCTCCTTTGGCGGGCAAGATAGTATTTGCTTACCGCTGGCACGGTCTCGCGGGCTCTGAATCGGCCGGGGCCCGTCCCGAACTCCCAACCGCAGCGGACGTGGGCGGTCCCTACCAACATGAAGATTCACGAGTATCAGGCAAAGGAAATCCTGGCGAAATACGGCGTTGCCGTGCCCAGGGGCGAAGTGGCCAACACACTGGAAGAAGCCACGGCGGTGGCCCGCAGGCTGTTTGCCGAGGGCGCCGGCGGCGTCGTCGTCAAGGCGCAGATTCACGCCGGTGGCCGCGGCAAGGGCGGCGGCGTCAAAGTGGCCCGCACCCGCGAGGATGCCGAGCTCTACGCCAGGAACATTCTCGGCATGCAGTTGGTCACCCACCAGACTGGCCCGCAAGGCCAAAAGGTGCAGCGCCTGCTCATCGAGGAGACCGCGGCCATCGACCGCGAACTCTATCTCGGCATCGTGCTCGACCGCGTCACCAGCAAGCTCGTCTTCATGGCCTCCCAGGCCGGCGGCATGGAGATTGAAGAAGTGGCCGCCAAAACCCCCGAGGCCATCTTCAAGGAAACCATCGATCCGGCCATCGGATTTGGCGCATGGCAGGCCCGCAGGCTGGCCTTTGCGCTGGGCCTCAAACCCACCCAGATCAGCCACGCCGTCGCCTTCCTGCAGAGCCTCTACAAAGCCTTCATCGACACCGACGCCTCACTGATCGAGATCAATCCCTTCATCACCACCAGGGACGACAAGCTCTTCGCCCTCGACGCCAAGGTCACCTTCGACGACAACGCCCTCTTCCGCCATCCTGAGATCAAGGCCCTGCGCGACACCGCCGAAGAGGACCCGCTTGAAGTCGAGGCCTCGAAGTATGCACTCAGCTACATCAAGCTCGACGGCTCCATCGCCTGCATGGTCAACGGCGCCGGCCTAGCCATGGCCACCATGGACATCATCCAGCACGCTGGCGGCAGCCCCGCCAACTTCCTCGACGTGGGCGGCGGCGCAACCCAGGAGCAGATCGAGCACGCCTTTGGAATCCTGCTCTCCGACTCCCACGTCAAGGCCATCTTCATCAACATCTTCGGCGGCATACTCCGCGTTGATCGCCTGGCCACCGGCGTCGTCGCGGCAGCGCGCAACTTGCACGTCGCCGTACCCATCGTCCTGCGCCTCGAAGGCACAAACGTCGAAGAAGGCCGCAAGATCCTCGAAGAGTCCGGCCTCAACTTCCAGGTCGGCGAAACAATGACAGAAGCAGCGGAATTGGTCGTAGCCGCGGCAGCAAGCGTGGGGGCATAACATGGCAGTGTTAGTCAATAAAGAGACTCGCCTGATCGTTCAAGGGATCACTGGCAAAGAAGGAACTTTCCACGCAAAAGGCTGCGCTGAATACGGAACCAACGTTGTCGGCGGAGTCACACCCGGCAAAGGTGGAACCACCCACGAAGGCTGGTCCGTGTTCAACACCGTATCGGACGCAGTCGCCGCAACCGGCGCCAACGCGACCATGATCTTTGTTCCGCCTCCGTTTGCAGCCGACGCCATTCTCGAGGCCGAGGACGCCGGCATTCCGCTCATCGTCTGCATCACCGAGGGCATCCCCACCCTCGACATGATCAAGGTCTGGGCCAAGCTCAAGAACTCGAAGTCGCGCCTCATCGGCCCCAACTGCCCCGGCGTCATCTCGCCCGGCAAAGCCAAGATCGGCATCATGCCCGGCAACATTCACAAAGAGGGCTCGATCGGCATCGTCTCCCGCTCAGGCACGCTCACTTATGAGGCCGTCCATCAGCTCACCCAGCGCGGCATCGGCCAGTCCACCGCCATCGGCATCGGCGGCGACCCCATCATCGGCACCACCCACATCGACGCCCTACGCCTGCTCAACGACGACCCCGAAACCGAAGCCATCATCATGATCGGCGAAATCGGCGGCTCTGCCGAAGAGGCCGCAGCGGAGTTCGTCAGGCAATACGTAAAGAAGCCTGTCGTCGGCTTCATCGCCGGACAGACCGCGCCCCCCGGCCGCCGCATGGGCCACGCCGGCGCCATCATCTCCGGCGGACAGGGCACCGCCGCCGACAAAATGAAGGCCATGACCGCGGCCGGCATCCACGTCGTCGTCTCCCCCGCCGAAATCGGCGCGACCCTCGCCCGCGTCATCGGCAAGGCGTAGTTTTCGCTGTATTCTCAAGCCGTGAGGACCCGCCGCAGCGGTGGGCGTCTTGCGTGAAGAGGCCTTTTTATTTGTGAGTATTATAAAGTGTCACCTTACAATACTCAATATCTGCATTCCTGATTCACGCGCGGAATTTCCAAATGAATCCACGCGGACACCGCGTCAATACAGGAGATTCGCATCCATCAACAAACAACACTAGCACCGTATCACGAAGTCTTTCCACCGTTGATCTCCCCGGAAAACTGCTTCAGCGTAAGCGCCTCGGCGCCCTTGGCCAGCGCCGTGAATGCCGGTCCGGTGCGCGACTTCCGATACACCACGATGCGGCGCGTCGCGCGGTCTCCTGTCACGCGGGCCAGCGACAGCATCGGCGCGGCCATCGATGGCTGCACGGTCTTGGAGGCCTTGGCCTCGACCAGCCAGAAGCGCGCATTGGGCCGCGGTACCAGGAAGTCGATCTCCAACCCCTGCTGATCGCGAAAGTAGTAAAGCTCCTTCCTCTGGCCGCGGTTGATCTGGCTCTTGAGAATCTCGGCCGCTACAAACCCCTCGAAAATCGATCCCCAAAACGGCGACCGCTCCAACTCAGCCTGTGACTGGATGCCGAGCAGATGACAAGCCAGGCCCGTATCCCCCCAGTACACCTTGGGCGACTTGACCAGCCGCTTGCCGAAGTTCTCAAAGTACGGTGGCACCACGATGACCTGCCCGGTGATCTCAAGAATCCGCACCCACTCGGAGATAGTCGGCACTGAAACGCCAAGCGGAGCGGCAATATCGGTCCGGTTCAGCACCTGTCCATGCCGGCTGGCCAGGAGCGAGAGAAAGCGGCGAAACGTAGGCACATCGCGCACGTTCGAGATCAGGCGGACATCGCGCTCGATGTAGGTCTGCAGATACGAGGCAAACCACAGTTCGCGGCCGCGCGGACGCAGCACGACCTCCGGAAAGCCTCCCAGCAACGGGTCGGTCTTGGCCGTCTCCGCCAGGCTAAAAGGCAGCAGCTGGAGGATTGCCGCTCTCCCTGCCATCGACTCCGTAATGCCCTGCATCAGCGGGGCTTCCTGCGACCCCGTAAAAAGCCACTGGCCCATCTTGCGCGGGCGCGCATCCACCAGCGTGCGCACGTAATCCAGCAACTGCGGCGTGTTCTGGATCTCGTCGAAGATGACCGGAGGCCGCAGCCTCTCGATGAAGGCGCGTGGATCGCGGCGAACGCGGTCCTGAATATCGGGGTCCTCAAGAAGAACGTACTGCGCATCGGGAACAGACGATCGCAGCAACGTGGTCTTGCCGGACCGCCGTGGACCTGTAACCACCACCGCCGGAAACCGGCGCAGGGCTTTGGACAGGAAGGGAGCGATCTGGCGATGGATATCCTTCACATGATAAATATAAATCGTTACTTTAGATTTCTCAATAATAATATTTCAGCATTGCGAGACGGATTCCCCGACAATCCTCAACACCCCCCCCGTCAATACTGGGCTTCACGCTTCGCGCAACAAAAATGAGGCTCCCCCTTTCGCAGCGCCCTGCTCCAACAAATCGCTTCATTTCTACCATACCCTGCAAGGCTTCGGGCTCACCATCGCCGCCGTCTTCTTGCAACTGAAGCTCTTCGCAAACTCCGGCAAATCCGTCAGCACCGTATTGGTCCGGTACTCGTCCGGCGCATGGGGATCGCTCTGCGCTTGCGTTCGCAACTGCTCGGCCCGCGTCTGCGTGCACCACTGCTGAGCGTACGCAATCCAGAACCGCTGATCCGGCGTGTAGCCGTCGGTTTTCGCGTTCATGTCCAGGTGCGTGGTCTCCGCCTTGTCCAGCCACGCCAGCCACGCCAGCCACAGCCCGCCCAGATCGGCCAGGTTCTCGCCCAGCGTCAGCTTGCCGTTCAGGTGAACGCCCGGCACCGCCTCGATGGCGTCATACTGCTTTACCATGCAATCGGCGCGCTCGTTGAACTTCTGCTCGTCGTCCTTGCTCCACCAGTCCGTCAGGTTGCCGTCCTTGTCGAACTGCCGGCCCTGATCGTCGAAGCCGTGCGTCAGCTCGTGCCCAATGGTCGAACCCATGTCGCCGTAGTTGGCCGCGTCGTCCTCCTTGTCGCTGAAGAACGGCGGCTGCAGGTATCCGGCCGGAAAATTCACGTTGTTCATCTGCGGATCGTAGTAGGCGTTCACCGTGGGCGGCGTCATCTCCCACTCGCCCTTGTCCACCGGCTTGCCAATCTTGGCCATGTCGCGCGCAAACTCGAACTGGTGCGCCCGCATCTGGTTGCCCAGCGCATCGCCGCGAACAATCTCCAGCTTCGAGTAGTCGCGCCACTTATCCGGATAGCCGATTTTGTTCATCACCGTGTGCAGCTTATCCTTCGCCTTCACCTTGGTCGCCGCGCTCATCCAGTCCAGCCCATCGATGTCCTTGTCCATCGCCTGCTCGATGGCCAGCGTCATCTTCAGCGTGCGCTGCTTCTCGGCCGGCGGAAAATACTTCGCCACGTACACTTGGCCCAGCGCCTCTCCCAGTTCTTGATCCACGCGGCTCGTGCAGCGCTTCCACCGCTCCTGCTGCTTCTCCGCGCCATTCAAAATGTGCGAATAAAAGTTCCAGTCCTCGTGGTCGAAGCGCTCCGGCAAACTCGTGCCGGCGTAGGCGTGCAGCAGGTGCCAGCGCAGATAAGCTTTGACCTGATCGATCGGCGTGTCCCCCACCAGCCTGTTGAACTCCGCAAAGAACTTCGGCTCCGTATCGTTCACCTTGCCCACGGCGGGCGCATGCGCGGCGGCAGCGTAATCGCCCAGCGAAAAATGCGTCAACTCCTTTGAGAAACTGGCCACATCCGTGGGGTGATTCAGATTCTGCGGGTCGCGCTGCTCGGTAATGGTCAGCGAAGCCTTGGCCAGCCGCGTCTCGATCGCCAGCACGGTCTCAGCGTCCTTGGCGGCCTGCGCCTCCGCCTCGCCCGCCAGCACAAACATCTTCCCCACATGCTCCACATACTGTTGCCGCTGCTCCACGCTCTTCGCATCGGTCCGCGTGTAGTAGTCGCGCTCCGGCAAACCCAGGCCGCCGGAGTTATAAAACGAAATCACCGAGTTCGAATCGGCAAAGTCCTGGCTCGATTCCATCCCAAAGAACACGTTCACACCGATCGTATGCAGGTGCGCCACCAGCGCTGGCAGCTCCGCCGCCGTCGTGAGCGCGGCAATCCTGTCCAGCTCCGGCTCGAGCGGCGCCAACCCCAGCTTGTTCACCGTTGCCGTATCCATGCAACTCGCGTATTCGTCGCCGATCTTTTGCTCATTAGCGCTACGCGGGTTTGCGTTTACGTTGCGCGTCGCCGCGGGCGCAGCCGTCTCTTCCAGAATCTGCCTCAGATGCAGCCGGTTCAGCTCATACAGCTCCGTGAAGCGGCCATAGACGGTCTGGTCGGCGGGCAGCGGATTGCGCTTGAACCAGCCATTGCAGCTAAACCGGTAAAAGTTCTCGCAGGGGTCCACCGTCTTGTCCACTATCGAAGCATCGAAGACCCGCAGTTCCGGCGCGGCGGGCGCCGCTCGAAGCGGTGCGGCAGGGGAAGCGGCTTGGCAAAGCGCCGGAACCCCGGCCAGCCCCACGGCCAAAATGGCAATGAGTGCGATCCAACAACCGTAATGTGCGGCGGTCAAACGAAACATGCCGAAACTCTATCAGATTCCCGCCCCCACGGGCTGCCGCAACCGGCGCCCAGTACAATGAAGTCGAAGACGCAATCCCCTTCAGGAGCAAACTTCAGTGGCGCAACGCACCTTTAGCATCGTCAAGCCGGACGCGGTCCGCAGAGGCTTCACCGGGGCCATTCTGGCCGAGATCGACAAGGCCGGTTTCCAGATCGTGGCAATCAAAAAGCTATCCATCTCCAAGGAGCAGGCCCAGGGCTTCTATTTCGTCCACCGCGAGCGGCCGTTCTTCGACGGGCTCACCACCTTCATGTCCTCGGGTCCGCTGGTTTTGCTGGTTCTGGAGAAGGACAACGCCATCGCCGACCTCCGCAAGCTCATGGGCGCCACCAACCCCGCCAACGCCGAAGAGGGAACCATCCGCAAGAAGTTCGCCGGCTCCCTTCAGGAGAACGCCATCCACGGCTCCGACGCCGAAGACACCGCGGCGTTTGAAATCGGCTATTGGTTCGCGGGGTACGAACTGATTTAGCTCTGAGCGGAGCCTGGCGCGTTATCGCTCCTGACTCCGGCCCTCAATCCCCGAAGAGATCGTCGATCTTCTGCCGCAACGCAACGACTTCCCGTCGCAGCTCCGCCATAGTCGCTTCCAACTGCGCAATCCGCTCCTCGTGCCCCGAGTCCTGTCCCGCGTTCTGCCCGCCCTCACGCTTCACGAATGCCGGCTCAGCCGTAACCGCCGCCGACTCCACCGCTCCCGAAAGCAGATGCGCATACCGCGACTCCTTCATCCCTGGCTGACGCGGCAGCACAGCTACCAGCGCAGGCTCCCGCTCCATCAGCTTCTGCAATCCGCCCAAAACCTCGCCAATCTCATCGAACCGGTGCATCCGCTCGGTCCGCCCGCGCAGCTCGCCGGGAGTCTGCGGCCCGCGCAGCAGCAGCACACAGATCAGCGCCGTCTCCGCCCGGCTGAAGTTGAAGGCCTCGCCCAGCCAGTGTTCGTACTTGGTCACGCGCCCGTCTGCCCCACGCGCACGTCCGGCCAACCGCTGGTCTTCGAGGCCGTGCAGAGCCTGCCGCACCGCCTCCTCATCCAGATCCATCACCGGCTCGCGGTTCGACCGCTGGTTGCAAGCGTTCACCAGCGCATTCATTGACAGCGGATAGTAGTCCGGCGTGGTCACTTCTTTTTCAACCAGAGCGCCCAGGACGCGGGCTTCGGCGGCGGTCAGCACAATCGGCTCAGTAGGCGGCATATGTTCATTCTCCCATTACCCGCACCCTGATCGTCGGGCCGGACGCCCCACAAAAGCTGGGTGCCCCACGTTCGGCGCGTTCTTTGCGCCTAGCGTGGGATACAAATCTCTACAGCTTCTTAAACTCTTCCGCCAATCCCACCGCAAAGCTGGGTGCCCATCCTTGCGACTTTTTTCCGTTGCAAGGGTGGGAAACAGCGAACCCCAACCGGCCATCCGGCATCACTTCTCCGCCTCTTTGGGCCCCAGCAGGATCTGCACGCCCAGGTACGCAATCCAACTCGGTTCGCTGTTCTGCCGGGTCACCGCCTGAATCCCTCGTCCGCACATGAACAACAGGCGCAGATGCCCGCCGCGATCCAGCGTCTGCCGCCCGCCCACGTCCAGCGTCAACTCGCGCTGCTTGGGCGTGCTGCCGATGCGATTCGCATCCTGCAGGTCGTAGATCTCCCCGTAAAGCTCCAGCCGCTCGCTGAATTCGTGTCCGGCGATCAGCCCGCGCCCCCAGCGGCTGGGCACGTTTCGGCTGCCGATCCACCGCCCCACCTCGCCATTGAAATCGATGGGCCCCAGCTTGGCGGTAGCTTCCATCGGCAGGTAGTACTGCGGTCCATTCTCGACAATCCCGCGCCGCAACGCGCTGGTTGGGTTGTTGATCGAAACCTGCGGATAAGTACCCAGCGAGAAATTCGCATTCTCGTCGGACTTGGGTTCTCCGCTGCGATGATGCTCGTAGGGCCGCCACTTGACGCCCAGCAGCGACTCGCCCAATCCGGCCCGCGTCGTGTTGTTCTGGTCGGTAGCCGCGGCAATGGGCAGCTCGTACTTCAGCTGGATGCGGTCGCCCCAGCCGTAATTGATGTTGAAGTTGGGTAACTGGTAATAGGCCAGGCCGGGATTGTGATCGCCGATCCATCCCAGGTTGATCTCCCAATTCTTGTTGCCCGGCGTGCCGGGGTCATCGGTAAGAAACGGCGGCCCACCCTGAGCATGCGCCAAGGCCGCGCCCAGGGCCGGCACGAGCAGAAGAAGCAATTGAAAAAGCCTGCGCATTCGAATGACCGGGGTTCTCCGTCGAAACGAAATCCTGAAGATCGGGAATCGTCTTCGCTTAAACTAACACCTCGTTCGTGAACCGACGCTTAATATGGTCTCCATGGAAATAACAACGATTGCCGGCGTTCGAGTTTCCCGCATCGGCCTGGGCACATGGGCCATTGGCGGGCTGGACTGGGGCGCCATCCCCGACGAAGTGGCCATCTCCACCTGCCTCAGCGCCATCGAGCGCGGCATCAACCTCATCGATACCGCGCCCATCTACGGCCACGGACGCTCCGAGGAGATCGTCGGCAAGGCCATCCGAGCCCACGGCCGGCGCGAGGCCTTCTACATTGCCACCAAAGGCGGCCTGGAGTGGAACGACCGAGGCGTCTTCGCCAACTCGACCGCTGCCCGCCTGCGCCAGGAGATCGAAGACAGCCTGCGCCGCCTGGGCACCGATTATGTGGACCTCTACCAGGTGCACTAGCCGGATACGCGCGTGCCGATAGCGGAAGTGGCCGGGCTGCTGGCCGAGTTCCAGCGCGAGGGCAAGGTGCGCGCGCTGGGGGTGAGCAACTTCAGCGTCGCGCAGATGGAGGAGTTTCGCTCCGTGGCCCCACTGGCCTCGGACCAGCCGCCCTACAATCTCTTCGATCGCCAGATCGACATTTCCATCCGGCCCTGGTGCGCGGCCAACAACGTAGCCATTCTCTGCTACAGCCCCCTCTGCCGCAGCATGCTGGGCGGCCGGGTTCATCGCGGCATGACCTTCGGCGAGAAAGATATTCGTAGCGTGGACCCCAAGTTCCAGGAGCCCCGCTTCAGCCAGTACATCACCGCCGTCGAGCGGCTGGCGGCCTTTGCCCGCGAGCGCTACGGCAAGACCGTGCTGGAACTGGCCGCCCGCTGGGTCCTGGACCGCCCCGGCATCTCCGTAGCCTTGTGGGGCGCCAAACGCCCCGATCAACTGGATGCCATTGCCGGCGTGTTGGGCTGGAAGCTCGATGCGAGTGGGATGGCCGAGATCGACCGCATCGTAGAAGAATCCGTAACCGATCCCATCGGCCCCGAATACCTGACGCCCAAGGTGCGGGAGGGCTGAGGGCCGCGTGGCCTGCGGACTGATTGAAAGTCAGCGTATGTCACCTTTGAAAAAAGATAGCCTACGCCCGGTCAAGCTCCGCAAACAGCTCACTCAACACCACTCGGATTGGCGTCTCCGGAACGGTCAGTTCGCCGGTCTCGACGATGTGCAGGCCAGTGCGGGTAGCACGGCGGGCCGTCCGGCGCTCGGGGTCGATGATCCAGATATTCTCGATGCCGAACTCAAGGTAGTCGTCGATACGGTCCTGGAATCGGACCAGACGGTCCTCCGGCGAGAGAATCTCGATGACCAGCAACGGAGGATGGGTGAGAATCCGCTCCTTTGGGGCAGCGAGTCGAAGCACCAAAACGTCGGGGACCCGAAAGCTCGTCGGCTTGACCTGAATTCTCACGTCTGTAACCGCTCGGACTCCCCAGGCCCGGCCGTTGTTCAGGAATAGCTGCGCCAACAACGCTTGCAGGAAGCCGTGCTCGTACTCGCCCACGTTGCGCTCCTCAATCCGTCCGTCCACATAGTCGCAGTCGGGGCGGTAGCTCGTGGCGAGGTACTCACGCACCGAGACAAAAGCCGACTGGGGGTTCTCGTAAATGGGCAGAGTCGCCATGCACCGATTATCGCCCCAAACCGCCCACAACACCACCCGAATCATCCGGTTTCCTCCATTTCACCGCCCATCCTCCGCCCCGCTCTGCGATACTAGTCAGTTATGCCAATCGCCGACCTGCAACAAGCAGCCCAGAAAATCGCCGGTTTCCTCACCACCCTCAACAAGCTGGGTGGAATGCGCCTCAAATACCGCATCACCGCCGGCGACGGCGCGCGCGACCCCCAGGGCCTGGAAGCCCGCCAGATCTACGTCGAGCTGGCCGGCCCCGATGTGCCACTCGTCATCCAGCACAACGGCGAGCTGTTGCGCGCCCTGGAGACCATCGCCGCGCAGATGCTTCGCCTCGACCAGCGCGAGCAGGACCTCGTCAGTTTCGACGCGGACAACTTCAAGGCCCTGCGCGCCCAGGAACTGCGCCTGGCCGCCCAGACCGCCGCGGAGAAGGTGCGCAGGTCCGGCATCCCCTACGCTTTCCCGCCCATGAACAGCCGTGAGCGCCGCCTGCTCCATATCGCCTTCCGCTCCCTCGAAGGCGTTGAGACGGCCAGCTCCGGCGAAGGCCAGGACCGCTTCCTCGCGGTCTATCCCCAGGGCAAGACGAACCTGCCCGTAACCCCGCCCGTCAAGCCCAGAGGCTTCGCCCGCAGGTAGGCGGCAAAGGAACCCGTGGCGAATGGCTCGATTCTCGGCGGCAGCAAGCTCGTCGCCTTTGCTCCCACAATAGACGCAGTGAAGGCGCGTGCCTTCTATGAAGACCTGTTGGGACTTCGCCTGGTCGCCGACGAGAAGCCCTTCGCGCTGGTCTTCGATGCCAACGGAACCATGCTCCGCGTGACCACCGTCCCCGAACACCATCCGGCGCCTTTCACGGTTCTGGGATGGGAGGTGGAGTCCATCGAGAGCACCGTCGAGCAGCTCACCGCAGCCGGTGTCGTCTTCCTCCGCTATCCGAGACTCAACGACAGCCACCCGCTCGGCATCTGGACCGCGTCCAGCGGCGCCCGCATCGCCTGGTTTCACGATCCCGATGGCAACGTGCTGAGCTTGACGCAGTTCCAGGAACCTGCCCAATTGCCAGGTCTTGAGTGAAGGGTACGGGCTTCAGCCCGTACATCAAAGGCAGGAGAGGATTGGGGCTTTAGCCCCTGAGGGACCTCTTCCGGGGCAATTTGCTTTCCCTCAGCGGCCAAAACCGGAAATCGAGATCGTCTCTCAATGGATGGGCTGAAGCCCGTCCCCTTCAAACCCGCCTATCTATGACAACATCCAAAACAATGCAAAGAAGCCCACGCCGTAAACCGCGACGTGGGCTTCTTGTTTTTCGCTGACTCGCCGACCCGCTACCCGTTCAACAGCTCCTGCAGCTTGTTGAGCGTGCGGTGCAGATCCTTGTCGGCGCGGCGCTGCTCGTCGATCTTGGCGATCGAATGCATCACCGTGGTGTGGTGCTTGTTGCCGAACTGGCGGCCGATCTCAGGCAAACTGGCCTCGGTCATCTGCTTGGCCAGGTACATCGCGATCTGCCGCGGCACCACCACATTCCGCGAGTTGTTCTTCTGCTTCAGGTCGCTCACCCGCATGCCGAACTGCTCGGCCACGGCGCGCTGGATCGCTTCGATGGTAATCTTGCGCACCTGCATGTCGATGAACTGCTTGAGACACTGCTGGGTCGACGCCAGCGTGATCTCCATGCGGTTCAACTGGCACCACGCGATCAGCCGCACCAGCGCTCCCTCCAGCTCGCGCACGTTGGTGCGCACGTTCGAAGCCACAAAAAGCGCCACGTCCGTCGGAAGTTGCACCTGCTCGCTCTCTGACTTCTTCTGCAGAATGGCAACCTTGGTCTCAAGGTCCGGCGGCTGAATGTCGGCGATCAGGCCCCACTCGAAGCGCGACCGCAGACGGTCTTCGATCTCTGCCAGTTCCTTCGGCGGCCGATCCGAGGCGATCACGATCTGCTTCATGCTCTCGTGCAGCGCATTGAAGGTGTGGAAGAACTCCTCCTGCGTGCGCTCCTTCTGGGCGATGAACTGAATGTCGTCGACCAGCAGCACGTCCACGGTGCGGAAGCGATCGCGGAAGCTGGTCATGCGGTCGTTGCGCAGCGAGGTGATCAACTCGTTGGTGAACTTCTCCGCCGAGACGTAGCAAATGTTCAACACCGGCTGGCGGCGCTTCACCTCGTGGCCGATTGCGTGCAGCAGATGGGTCTTGCCCATACCCACGCCGCCATACAGAAACAGCGGATTGTAGGCTCGCGAAGGACGCTCGGCCACGGCCAGGGCGGCAGCCCGCGCAAACTGGTTGCCGTTGCCGATGACGAACGCATCGAATGTGTAACGCGGGTTGAGCTGCGCCGCGGTGGACCAGTCGAAGCGCGCTTGCTCCGCCGTGCGGGGCGCCGGGGCAGGATATGGGGCCGTGGGCGCATGCGCGGCAACCGGGCCGAAGCCACCGTCCTTGCGCGCCGGCGGAATCGAGGGGTCCTCCTCGGCAGTCACGAAACTCACGTCGTCGAACTCCAGCGACTGCAGGTCGATGGCCTCCTGAATCAGGTCGCCGTACTTGTCGCCGATGTGCTGGAACTCCGGCGATGGCACGCGTACATACAGCGTGCGCCCCGCGGCGTGGCTGTAGCGCGTGGGTTTGAGCCAGGTCTCGAAAGACTGGCGGATGACCTTCTTTTCCAGGGCTGCGAGAATCTGGAGCCAGGGGTTGAGAACCGTCGCCGGGGACATTGCAAATGCCATCCTTGCCAATCCTTGCCTGCGTCGCCTATGTACTGCCGGTTCGGTTCATCCGCGGGCTTTGGGCAACAGCTCCCTTGCGGCGCAAAGCCTTCGCTTTTCGCCCGAATGCTGCTGACCGAGTGCCTGCTTACCTCTGGTCTGCCCCTGAAAAAAAGACATTGGGGCCGTGGATAAAATCCGTTCCGTGGGACGCTGGGAAACTTTTTTGAACGGTCCCGATGGTAGCACATTTGGCGGTCATTGCAATCCCTCTTTACACATAACTTTTGGTCCGCCTGCATAAGTTGCACCATTGATGGTGAAACTTGCCGCAGAGGTTACCAGAATCACTGCCGGAAGCAGCCACGCCCCCTTTTGGGACACTGGTTGCGCGGCTCATGAGAAGAATTCGAGGAAGGCTTGGCCCGGCGCGGCTCCGGCCTCAAGCCAGTTGTAACTCACCCAAGAATGCACGGCCTCCTATTACAGGGACACGTCTTGTGCAGGTGACGCATCCTTTTCATCCACTCCGAGAT
>Ga0182014_10003251_pt1 | contig 19680 bp, 19 predicted proteins | sample 612S2DmetaG_FD_120489 | JGI IMG/M metagenome (GOLD analysis project Ga0182014, IMG submission 120489) | Permafrost microbial communities from Stordalen Mire, Sweden - 612S2D metaG | ecosystem: Environmental > Terrestrial > Soil > Wetlands > Permafrost | place: Sweden: Stordalen | collected... | reverse complement strand
TGGGCTCGGTGGTGTCCGCGTTTGTCCTAAGTACCTGCGTCCCGTTCGCGAGCATCAGCTTCAGCATCTTCACCGCCCTACCATGAATCTCATCCTCGCTGATCTTCCTCTTCTTATCGGCCCAGATCTCGATGCCTTCGAGCAGGGTGCCTGACTTGTTGAACCTCGGATCTCCGTAGGCCAGGGCCGAATCAAGATGGAAGTGCATGTCCATGAAAGGCGGGACGACGAGGTTCCCGTGAGCGTCTAGCTCCTCCTCCCCCCTCTGGGCCAAGCTCTTGGAGACCTTTCTGATGATCCCTCCGTCGACCGCCAGGTCGAAGGTTCCGCTCCTTCCACGAAGTCTGGCGTTGCGTACGACTAGCTGCATCGAGCCCGCGGCCGGGGATTTCCTATTTAACACCGATTGGCGAGCGGGACACGCCGCTTCCGCCGTCGCCCCGCAGTCCATCGCCTCGGCTACTTGATGTTCGACCAGACCTGTTCGGCGGCCTGCTGGGCCGCGTCTACGGCCTCGTCCTCGTCGACGGTCTTGACGGCGCCGTCCTGCACGATAATCCTCCCATCGACTATCACGGTCCTGACGTCTCCGCCGTTGGCGTAGTAGACCGTGTTCTGGAGCGGGTTGCGCAGGGGAGCCATGTGCGCGCTGTGCCTGTCTATTATCGTGATGTCGGCCTTCTTTCCAGCGGTGAGCGAACCTATGCTCTGGGCCATCCCGAGGGCCCTGGCGCTGCCCATGGTCGCGAGGTGGAAGACCGTGCTGGCGTCCATGGTCCTCTTCCCGTGGTCGAGGATTCTGTTGATCGCGATCGCCTGTCGCATGTTCTCCCAGATGTCCATGGAGAGCCAGTCCACCCCCAGTCCGACTCGGATCCCCTTCGCGAGCATCATCTCGAGGTTCGGGTAGGCGCCGACCTTGCCATAGATGACGGGGCAGTGGCCTATGGCCGTCCCCCTCTGTCTGATGATCTCCAGGTCCTCTTCGTTCGCGAGGAGCAGGTGCGCGGCCAGGACGTTCTCGTCGAAGAAACCTAGGCCGTCCAGGTACCCTACCGAGGTCTTCCCGTGGGTGCGTCGGATGTACGCCGCCTCCCTGTCCGATTGGGCGACGTGGATGTGGATCCCTACGTTGCGCTTCACGGCCTCCTCCTTGGCCGCTTTCAGGAGCTCAGGGCTGCAGGTGTCGGTCGCATGGGTCCCGATCCTGCAGGTTATGCGGCCCTCCGACTTGCCGTGCCAATCCTCGATCAGTTTGATGTTCGTCTTGAGCTTCTGGTATCCCTGGTCCTCGTCGCGGCTGTAGTCGTCGTGCTCCAGGTTCCTCAGGTTGACGTCGAAGACCTTGTGGGCTATGACTCCCCTCAGGCCGACCTCGGAGACACCCCGAGCCATCGAGTCGGCGTAGTGGTAAATGTCGTTGATGCAGGTTATTCCGTACTTCACGCACTCTATCGCGCCCAGTACGTCTATTCGGTAGCTGATCTCGTCGGTGAGGTAGTCCTCGAGCGGGAGCGCGAAGCCGTAGAAGTGGTTGTCGATGTCCTCGGTCAGACCTCTCAGGAAGTCTCCCGTGATGTGCGTGTGCGCGCTGACGAGGCCCGGCATGACGATCGACCTGGACCCGTCGATCACCACGTCGCTCTGAGGGTAGCCCTTGAGGACGTCGTCGCTCTCCCCGACCGCGACGATCCTTCCTTCCTCGACGACCACCGACCCGTCGGAGATGAACGAATCGGGACGCGGGTCCGACGGCATCACAATCGCGTGCTTGACGACTATCGTGGGACGGCTCATCTGACAGCCTACTCGGGTGGCAGTTCCTTGAACGTCATCGAGATGTCGATACCGCGCTTCAGGTGGTACCACCTCGATGCGAAGAAGATCAGCACACCGGCGACCAGCGCGCCGACGTTGTACCCGTAGGCCAGGGAGTTGCCTCCCCAGATGCCCGGATAGGCGAGGAATAGGTAGTCGAAGATCAGGAAGACCACGGTCGTCAGCGCCCCTGCGACGGCCATTATGACCTTGGAGCTCCCCTTCTCGTGCTTGCGGGCGTAGAATATCGCCGCGAGGCCAACCGTGGCGAAGTAGAGCATGGTCAGCGCCGCGGTGCCGTACAGGGCGACGAGGGACCCATAGTATGCTATGACGGCGGCGACGAGGCCGACTCCGATGCCGAGCTCTATCATGTAGGCTGTCACCGGCGACCCCCACCTCGTATTGAGGGAGGCGATCCTGGTCGGGAGATACCTGTCGAAGGCCTGGGCGAAGAGGTACCTGGACATCACGATGACGAGGTACGCCAGAATCTGGACGTTCCAGAGAATCCAGCCGAGACCCAGCAGGAACCTGATCACGGAGTTCCCTGACACCCCCATCGCGAGAGTCCAGAAGTTGAACGAGTAGTTGTAGACCAGCGTGGAGTTGCTCAGGGCGCTGTTGATGAACGCTATCCCGCCGGCGTAGTACATCGCGGCGAAGGCTCCCGTCACCAGCAGGAAGACCGCGACCGCGCCTATGGGGACGTTCCACTTCTTCGTACGGCCACCCCCCTTCAGCTCAGAGGAGACCGCAGGACCGGCGCTCAGATAGGGGTAGATGAAGAGGGCGAAAAACGGAAGGACGAGGAACGTGTTCCCGAAGTTGAAGTTTCCTCCCGTGTAGGCGCTCGCGACCGACGAGTAGGTGAGGCCGGAACCCTGGGCGTTAAGCGAGTTCATGTAGTTGACCACGCCGGTCTGCCCGCCCAGAACGAGCGAGAGTATTCCCGCGACCACCGAGACGACGCCGACCACAGTGAGGACCGAGACGAGCTTGAACCCCGCGCTCGGCTTGAAGATGTTGACCAGTATCAGGGCGAGGATCATGACGGTCGCGACCACGAACTGGAGCACCGGCGCAGAGCCCACCGTCGTCGAAGGAAGCGAGAGCTGGAGGAAGCTGCTGTTCCCGAGGATGACCCCGACGGAGCCCAAGGCGAACACCGCAGATAGCGCCGTCAGCGAGAAGTAGGGCATGTTGCCCATCGTCCAGCCCGCGAACGTCATCACTGACCCTACTGCGCCGTTCACGTTCCTCGAGACCCAAACATAGTCGCCGCCCGTGCGCGCGAGGCGCGTCGAGAGCATAGAGTAGACGACGATCTGAGGGATAGACAGGGCGAACGCGATCATGGAAGCATAGACCATGTTCACCCCGCTGACCGAGGGAAGCAGTATCAGGGTGAATCCGACGGTGCCGAGCGCAACCCCGGCAGACATGTTGCTGATGTTGAGAGCGATGGCGTCAAAGAGGCTTGCGTTCTTTACGAGGCCCGTACTCTCCCTCACGTAAACGGGTACCTTGGACCCCAATCCGGAATCAGAAATTTCCTCGAAGCTTATTTAACTGTTATTATCGGGGATTTTATCCGAGAAAACCGCAATCCACGCGCTATCTTTGCGTCCCCAGCCGAAGAACGCCTCCTTTTGCGTCCTTGCAGGGCGGAAGAGTCCACACAACCACGATTTTATAGAGCGACTGAGGCTCGGCGACGCGGTTGACCCGGCTCTTCTTCATCACCGACGTCCACGGCTCCGACAGGTGCTTCCGCAAGTTCCTCAACGCCGCCAAGGCGTACAAGGCCGACACGCTAATCCTCGGAGGAGATGTCACGGGGAAGGTGCTCGTCCCGATTGTGGAGCAGGGCAATGGCAAATACGCGCTCACGCTCTTCGGAGAGTCCGTCACCCTAGGGAAGTCCGACCTCGAAGAGACCCAGAAGAAGATCAGGGACGCCGGGGAGTACTACTACATGACGAACCCTCAAGGGATAGAGGAGATGAACGCCTCGGACGAGAAGAGGGAGAGGGTTTTCACCGACTGCATGCTCGAAATGCTCAGGTCGTGGCTCGCCCTCGCCGAGGAGCGGCTCAGCGGCACCAACATCAAGTGCTACATCTCCCCTGGGAACGACGACAAGCTCGAGATAGACGACCTCCTCGTCGATTCAGGCCACCTGGTCAACCCGGAGAACAGGGTGGTGCAGCTGGACGGAGGATACGAGATGATAACTCTCGGGTACGCCAACCAGACTCCCTGGAAGAGCCCCCGCGAGGTGACGGAGGAGAGGCTGGGGGAGATGATCGAGCGGCTCGCCTCGGGCCTCTCCCATCCTGAGAACGCCATCTTCAACCTCCACGTCCCTCCGTTCGGGACCGAGCTCGACAAGGCCCCGGCCGTCGATTCCGAGTTCAGGTACGTCAAGGACGGCCTAAGGGTCAAGATGATCCATGCGGGAAGCACGGCGGTGCGGGCCTCGATCGAGAAGCATCAGCCCCTCGTCGGACTGCACGGACACATCCACGAGTCGAAGGGGTTCGTGAGGATCGGAAGGACGCTCTGCCTGAACCCAGGGAGCGAATACGGAGACGGGATCCTTCGCGGCGCCATAGTGAGCCTGGAGGGGAATAGGGTGAAGGAGTTCCTCCTGACGAGCGGGTAGGGTCGGAGAAGAGGCGTTCGACGCCACACCCTGGATGTCAGCAGCCGTCCACGCGGCTTCCACCCCTTATATACGAACTAATTTCACGCGAGGAACGGGGACCTTGAAAGGGCCGAAAGTGACGGTGGTACGGCACCCTATGGTTCTGGAGCAGCTGACGCTAGCGAGGAACAAGACGACCAATCAGATCGCGTTCCGCAAGGCAATCTTCCGGCTCGGCCGCCTTATGGCGCACGAGTTCCTCCGGACGCTCGAGACCCAGGAGTTCCCCGTCGAGACTCCGTTCGGGAAGACGACGGGCTACAAGGTCAAGGGCAACGATAAAATCGAGATAATCCTGATCCTCCGCGCCTCGATCCCCTTTGTCGATGGGATGTACAAGGAGCTCCCGATGGCGAGGACCGGGATAATCAGTGCCTGGAGGGGGAAGGCGCCCGCCTTCCAAATCGAAATCAACTACTCGAAGATCCCCGACATCCATCCGGACGACATCGTGATCATAGCCGACCCCATGCTCGCGACCGGACACACGCTACTGAAGGTCGCGAGGAAGACCTTGGAGAGAGGGAAGCCAAAACGGCTCGTCTTCTTCTCCGTTATCTCGACGAAGAAGGGAATCCGCCACGTGGGAAAGGAGTTCCCGGAGGCCGAGTTCTACACCTGCGCAATCGACCCGAAAGTCGACGAGCATGGCTACATAGTGCCCGGTCTGGGTGATGCTGGGGACAGGGCCTTCGGGTCGCCTCACTGACGCCCAAACCCGGACGCTCCACCCACTCGGTCGAGACCACCTCATCCGCTTCCGAGCGAGCGCCCCCGGTCCTAGTCAGAAACTGCAGCTGTCCTTCGTGCGTTGCGCAAACTCTGTCGAATTCCAATTGACAGTTGAACAGCGCTCCATTATGGGCCAGTCAGGTCTACAACGCAAGTAGTAAGTCAAACTACATGATGATCGTCGACCCTTTGCCAATCGGCATGATTCAAGCGCTATCCTGCACACCCTTTCTCGTCGGAGAGAGAATCTTCATTGGTGTAGCCGGCCCTCCCGGACCCAGTAACAATGAACAAGTCCGATTCATGCCCTTTCATTCCAAATAAGGACGGACCGGCCTCTCCCACCAAATTCAGCCACATCACCCCGTTACCCTACTCCAACCGCCCTCTGTTTGTGCGTTTTCGACAGAATATGAGTGAATATAAGGCCCTTTTTTGCGGCCGGGGCTTGGAAACTTTGGAATCTGGAGCGCTTGACTCGTTTCATCGAGAAGCCCGTTTGGACCAAACCAATGAATTCTCTGAAATCCTGAGCGTTTCTCAAAGTGGACAGATACCGAGAAGTGTTCACCCAGTAACTGAGAGGCCATCCCTGCAACAAAGAGCGAGATGCGCATGAACAAGATATCAAGCGCAGCCGCAATTGTATGCCTGGTCTTTCTGGCCACAGCTCTCACCCCATTTCCATTTGTGAGTGCAGATTGGCCAACCTTCCATGGTAATCCATCCCACAGCGGCGCCGGGACAGATAACATGACCGCGACATCCACGTTGCTTTGGAACTTCAGCACCGGCGGACAGGTTTGGTCGTCCCCCGCCGTCGTGGGAGGCGTAGTTTACTTCGGATCGAATGATGCTAACGTCTATGCTCTAAATGCTACCACCGGCGCCAGAATATGGAGATTCACGACCGGTTCCGCGGTCGTTTCTTCTCCCACCCTAGTCAACGGCGTGGTCTACATAGGGTCTGGGGACGGCAGAGTCTACGCCCTGCTAGCTGATGACGGCGCCGCGGTCTGGAACTTCTCTACCGGCGCCGCAATCAACTCGTCTCCTACGGTCGTTGGAGGCGTGGTCTACATCGGATCCGATAGTGGCAGCATCTATGCTCTAAGCGCCAACACCGGCGCAAAAATCTGGAGCTACCCAACCGGCGAGCCGGTCGCTTCGATTCCTGCTGTAGTGGGGGGCGTAGTCTACGTAGGCTCTGAGAACGGCATCGTCTATGCGTTGAATGCCAATACCGGCACAGAAGTCTGGAGCTACACCACTGGAAATGCGATCTGGTCACCGCCCGCTGTCGTTGGCGGCGTAGTCTACGTGGGCTCTTGGGATGACAATGTCTATGCCTTGAGCGCCAACACCGGCGCCAAGATATGGAGCTACACTACTGGCGGCTATGTTGATTCCTCTCCTGCCGTTGTCGGGGGGACAGTCTACGTAGGCTCGCTGGACGGCAACGTCTATGCCTTGAGCGCCAACAATGGCGCGAGGATTTGGGAATTCACTACAGGCAATGGCGTCGGGTCATCTGCCGCAGTTGTCGGGGGTGTAGTCTACATAGGCTCTCACGATGGCAGTGTTTATGCCTTGAATGCGAGCACGGGTGCCAAAGTCTGGAGTTATGCCACCGGTAACGAGATCAGGTCATCTCCAGCTCTTGTTGGTGGTGTGCTCTTTGTTGGTTCTTGGAGCGGCGACGTCTATGCCATCGGCAGTTCTTCTACGTCAAGTTCATCCACTACGGGCAGTAGCACATCCCCAACGAATAGCACTTCATCTGTGAGCAGTTCATACACCACCAGTTCATCTTCGAGCAACTCGACTGCGGTAGATCTCCTGCAGCAAGTCTGGGTACCAAAGCCAGCGAGCGCGGTGGCGGCGGTGGCGATATTCGCAGTGTTAGCAGAAGCAGTTTCACTTGCTTACTCTTTTGTTGATAATCCACTTGGGGAACTTGATGGGAAAGCCGGCGGAAAGACCAAGGGATTTCTTCCCGACAACATAAAAGACTGGCTTGAGGAGAACATTTCTTCCAGGCGTGAAATTGAGGCGGAGGCGAAGAAAGAACTTACGCTAGTGCCCACAAAGCCTGAAGTCCTAGCGTACATTACTTCAATCGTCGTTCTGGCACTTTCCTTCTCCTATGTCAAGGTCAGTGCTCTCAGCCAGATATGGGATCTGCTTCCTGTCTTCTTCGCAACGAGCATTCTGGTCGGCTTTGCACAGAAGTTCTTCTCTATTCTGTTCTTGCGAAGCCGCGGTGTGTGGAGTGAATACAAGATCTGGCCATTCGGACTTGTTCTCTACCTCATCAGCACTTTCGCCTTCAAGGTCCCTTTCTCGTCACCCACTCGCAGCATTCACCAATCCGAGAAATACACTGAACGGCTGGGCGCTCTGGCCTCAGCATCTGAAGTCGTTGTCGGCCTCGCCTTCACGGGTCTCTTCTTCCTCCTCTTCCGGGAAGGTTACGCGGCCGTCGGAGGAGCGGGCTTGGCAATGTGTGTGCTCGGCTCTTTCTCAAGCACCTTTCCCGTGGCTCCGATGAGCGGGAGAGACATCTTCGACCACAGCAAGCTTCTCTGGGTCATACTCTTCGCTGCTTCGACAGCCATCTTCTGTGGTTGGCTGTTTCTGATGTGATGAACAAGTTTGGCCTCGGCGGCCTTCCAATCCCTACGCGCCTTGCCGATTCGGACTGCCCAGTCGTGGCAAGCCCAGACTCGCTTGAATAGGGAGAGGTCTCTTGTTGCAAAGTCTGGCAGTTGCACCGTCTCGGTCACTTCGAAGAACGCCGACACGGTGGTTGCAAACTGGACCATGGGAGTAGGAGGGTGGTCTTGCCCGGATCCAATGCCTCTCGGAAGGTGTGGGCGTGCGCCTCCGCTTCGGTTCACGGATTGAGCGGAGGGGAGAGCGTGCCTGGGAAGACCGCAGGGAAGAGGCCGCCCTCGTACGCAGGCCTCTTCTCCGAGCCCTCCGTGTTCGCCGCCGGGAACTGAGCACACCTCCCGTTGACGAACGAGTCCCCGCCGAAGACCCTCCGGAACGTCGCGTTGCTCTCTGCCTGGAAGAGCCAGGTGTTGAATGTGGACGGGTTCGGTGAGTAACCTCCGAGCGTAGTCCGGGTCTGCTCGTCCCAGTCCTTCACGGCCTGAGCGTCGTAGGCTGCGCAGAACTCCCCGGACACAAGCGGAGAGAGGTCGTGCAAGCTCACTCCTGATGGTTCCATCGACGGGCCGTACCCTCCCTCGAGCATCGCCCAGGTCTGCCCTGCCGAAAGAGTGAAGACGAAGCAGACAATCGATTGAGGGAAGCTATCGAACTGTACGAGCGCCAGAGGCGGGCTGTTCCCCTGGAGCGAATTCTGGGTCAGTGGAGGTGCCCGCCCACTCCCGTCCAGGAAAGGGGTGTGGAAGGACGCGTTGTTGTAATAGACGCTCCAATACCCGTCCCCAAAGTAGTAAGAGTTCCTGAATAGCATCACCTGCCGCTCGCTCGAACTGGAGTTCTTGAAGGCCCACACGACGACGCCCCGTCTCCTGTCATACCAACCCCACACCACGTCCACGGAACCCGAGCTGTTGGCGTAGGTGGCCTCGACCCTCCCGGGTTGCTGCTTGAGCGAGGCCCTCTCCTCTCTCGTAAGAAGCCTAGGAAGGGACAACTCTCGAGATCTCCAGGTTCTGAAACGCCGGGCGGTATATCTCACTATCGAGTCCGCTGGATCGGCCTCGGTCCCGGTCTGTCCGAAGGTGGGTCGCATTGACCGCAGACCGAGACCGGATGGAAAGGGGACGGTGCGTCAAAGTTAAATACGCAGCCCGAGAATTCTTCCCCTACAGGCAAGCCTCGGTTCGACGACTCAGCGTTTTACGATTCTGATTCTCTGACAAGGATCTTCCTGTAGAAGCAAACAAGATTGAGTAATTTCGAAGATATGGAACTCGACCCCGCCCTCCTTAGGGGAATTGCGGGGATGGGGTTCAAGAAGCCGACCCCGATCCAAGAGAAGGCCATCGTGCCGCTGATGAAGGGCAAGGACGTGATAGGGCAGGCCAAGACCGGGTCTGGTAAGACGGTCGCGTTCTCGCTCCCTCTGCTGCAGACTATTGATGTGAGAGACCGTCGAGTCCAGGCGCTGGTCCTGGCGCCCACGCGGGAGCTCGCCGTCCAGATTACGCAGGAGATGAGGAAGGTCGGCGCGTACACCGGAGTAAGGGTGGTGACGATCTACGGAGGCCAGTCGATAGGTGTCCAGCGCGACGAGCTGAGGCGGGGAGCCCAGGTCGTCGTCGGGACCACCGGGCGGGTCATCGACCACATCAAGCGCAGGTGGTTGGACCTTGGAGCGGTAAAGTTCGTGGTCCTTGACGAGGCGGACACCATGCTCGACATGGGGTTCATCGACGACGTCGACTTCATCCTCGGCCTCATGGCCGATGAGAAGCAGGTGTGCATCTTTTCCGCTACGATGCCAACTAAAATCACTGACCTCTCGAGGAAGTACATGAACAACCCTGAGAAGATCCTGATAGATTCGGACGAGCCTTCGGTCGAGACGCTAGACCAGTACTTCGCAGTCCTCAAGCACGACGAGAAGCTCGAGTTCCTCACCGACCTGCTACAGAAGGAGCGACCTGCGAGCGCCATCATCTTCCGCAGGACGAAGCACGGCGCCGACAAGCTCGCGATGGACCTTCACAGGAAGGGGTACAAGGTCGTGCCGCTCCACGGGAACCTCTCGCAGAACGACAGAGATCACTACATGAACGCGTTCAGGGACGGCCGAGCCGACGTCCTGGTTGCCACCGACATAGCGAGCAGGGGCATCGACGTATCGCAGGTAGCCTGCGTAGTGAACTACGACGTGCCCGTCGACCCGCTGATCTACTTCCACAGGGTGGGAAGGACCGCCCGAGCCGGAAGGCAGGGGAAGGCGTACTCGTTCGTCTCGAAGGAGGAGTCGGGCGACTTTGCCCGGATCCTCAGGATGACCAAGGCCCCGATAGTACCGATGAGGCCCGAGGACAAGCTGCACACCTTTGACCCGAACCAGTCTAGCAGCCACGGTGGCGGAGGCCGGAGGCCGAACTTCCGGGGCCAGCAGCGCGGAAGGCAGGGCGACCGGCCGGGCTGGAAGCGCTACCGCTAGGGCGCCCTCTGCTGATATAGTCGGCGAATCCAACTACAGGCGACCCGAACCAGACTCCCCTCGAATCAAGGCGGTCGGAGTCTACAAGCTCTTCGGCGAGCCTCATCTCGAGCGTGTGTATTCTTCCGGAGGCCGACGGTCTAGAATCATTCAATCGCACGAGATGAACCTATCCCGGGCTCCCAAAGGAGAAGGGTGGCGGGCCCGGCCGGATTTGAACCAGCGACCCCCGGCTCACTTCACGGAGGGTTCCGAAGGCATGCACGAACCACGGATCGGTTCTCGATGCCCTATCCATACTAGGCGACGGGCCCGAATGCACACCCAAAACGGAGGCTATTAACCAATTGTAGCCTGAAGACTCTCCGCGACCGGCCTTGGTATCAGACCTAGGTCGGTGACGATGCCAGCCACGAGGTCCGGAGGGGTCTTGTCAAAAGCAGGGTTGGCCACGGGCACTCCCTTCGGGGCGATCCTCCTCCCCTTTACCCTGACGACCTCGTCGTAGGCCCTCTCCTCAATCACTATCTGATCGTGCGTCCTCTCGAGGTCGAAGGTCGACCTGGGCGCGGCGACGTAGAAAGGCACTGCGTGCCTCTCCGCGAGGACGGCCACCTGGTAAGTCCCTATCTTGTTGAAGACGTAGCCGTCCCGGGTTATCCTGTCCGCGCCGACGATGACCTTGTCGACCCTGCCGCTGCTCATCATGTACCCCACGGCGGTGTCCGAGATCAGGGTGCAGTGGAAGCCGTCGCGGACGAGCTCGAACGCCGTCAACCGCGAACCTTGAAGCGCGGGACGGGTCTCGTTCACTATGACCTTCACGCACCTCCCAGCCTCCCGGGCCGCCCTGATGACGCCGAGCGCCGTGCCGTACCCGACCGTCGCGAGGGCCCCGGCGTTGCACTGGGTCATGACGACGTCGCCGTCCTCGAGCAGGCCTGCACCGAACGCCCCCAGCCTCTTGTTGGCCTCGACGTCCTCCTCGGCCATCTTCTTCGCCTCTGCGACCGTGGAGTCCCGTATGCCGCTGACGGTGGGCCCCGACTTCCTTGCGACCGCGACGACCCTGTCGATCCCCCAGAAGAGGTTCACGGCAGTGGGGCGGGTCTTCCTCAGACCCTCGGCCGCCCTCTCGATCTCCTTCAGGAGCTGGTCGCGGTCCTCGGCGTGGGAGCGGTCCGCGGCTAGCGCGACCCCCATCGCGGCCGCCACCCCGATTGCAGGAGCGCCCCTCACGACCATACGCCTGATCGCGTCGGCGACGCCCTCCCACGAGTCGTAGCTCTTGTAGACCAGCCTCTGGGGTAGGGCGGTCTGGTCGATCATCTTAACGGTCCCTTCTTCCCACATAACCGTCCGGAGGGAGAAGAAGTTCTCTCTCAAGTCGTAGGCGCGGACCCTCGGCGCGTCTAAAAGAGTTTCCCGGGCTTGAAACGCTTATTATCGCACCGGAGACGCGACTTCAGGAAAATTGGAGAGTCAGGAGAAGACGGCCGAGGTCTTGGACGCCCTACTGAAGGGCGAGAAGGTCGTCGTCGAGGACAGCGGCAGGTTTGGCGAGCTCGAGCAGGTCGGCTACGGCGAGAGGGAGGGGAAGAAGCTGGTCCTCAAGGACTACGAGGCGCTCTATCTGCTCTTCAGCGGCAGGCTCAACCTGAAGGACGACCGAGGAAGGAAGGTCTCGTTCAACCAGCTTGCTGAGGTCAGCCAAGCCCGGGCCGGGGACGCCTGGACCAAGTTCATCATCTACAGGGATCTGAGGTCGAGGGGCTACATAGTGAAGGACGGGTTTGGATTCGGGACGGATCTGAGGGTCTACGAGAGGGGGGATTTTCCCGAGAAGGCTGCGAAGTTCGTGGTCTTCGCCCTCGACGAGGGCACCGAGAGGGAGGTGGAGGAGCTCAGCGACTCCGTGCGCCAGATAGTGAAGATGGGGAAGGAGGCGATCGTCGCCGTCATAGAGAGGAGGGGAGAGGTCATCTACTACAAGGTCGGCAGGGCCAACTTCCACAAGTAGTGTTACGATTGAGCCTCCGGGCCTTCGTCTCAATCTTGAGACCGATCAACTGCGCCATGATTGGGTTCGCCGTTATAGTAGGCGCGTTCGTCTCGAAGCCCCCGACTGTCGATGTTGCGGGCCTCGTGTTAGGTTTCGTCACCGGCTTCGCCATCTGCGGGTACTCCATGGTGATCAACGACTACTACGACATCGAGGTGGACAGGGTCAACCAGCCGGACCGGCCCCTGCCGAGCGGACTGGTCACGCCACGGGGGGCACTCGGGTTCGCTGTGGTCATGCTCGCTATTGGTCTCATCGCCTCGGTCGTCCTGCTGAGCTGGGGCGCCCTAGCCGTTGCCCTGGTATACGCGTTGCTTTCGTGGCTCTACAACTACAGGGCGAAGAAGTACGGGCTCTCGGGCAACCTCATCGTTGCCTCTTCGCTCGCGATTCCCTTCATCTATGGGGGCCTGGTCTCAGGGGGGAGCGTAACGAGCTCGCTCCTCCTCTTCATGGCCGGGACCGCGTTCCTCTCTGGCGTCGGCAGAGAGGTGGTCAAGGCGATGGCTGATACGGTCGGAGATGAGAAGAGGGGCATAAGGTCGTTCGCTCGGGTCCACGGGATGAGACAGGCCTCGGTCGCTGGCGCCGCGTTCTTCCTCGCCTCCGTAGTCTCGAGCCTGATACCACTACTCGTGCTCTCTGTCAGCCTGTTCTACAGGTTCGGTGTGATAATCCCCGACGTCGCATTCATCTATCTCGCCTACGAGATTCTCAGCAGCCCAACCGCCGAGCGCGCTCTGAAAGTCAAGAAGCGGGCGCTCATGGGTATGCTAATAGGCCTCATCGTCTTCATAGGCGGGGCCTTCTAGAATGTGGGTCGAGAAGTACAGGCCGAAGCGAGTCTCTGAGATGGTCGGGAACGAGGAGGCCAGGATGGCGATCGGGCTCTGGCTGAAGGAGTGGAAGCCAGGGAAGAAGGCCATGCTGCTCGTCGGTCCTCCGGGGACAGGGAAGACGACGCTGGTCACCCTCCTGGCGAAGGAGTCGGGGATGAACATGATCGACCTCAACGCGAGCGACGTCAGGACCAAGGACAAGCTCGAGAAGAGGATAGGGGAGGCCACCAAGACACTCGGCCTCTTCGGGGAGAGGTCGCTAATCTTCCTAGACGAGGTAGACGGGCTGCTCGGGAGGTCCGACTACGGCGGCGTGGAGTTCATCAAGGACGCAGTGAAGGAGACCCAGAACCCCCTCATCATGGCGGCGAACGACCAGGACGCCGACGAGATAAGGAAGCTCGGGTCGTCCTGCATCACGGTCAGGTTCAAGCCCCCGCCCCCTCGGGAGGTGGAGATGTACCTGAGGAAGATAGCCGAGGGGGAGGGGCTAGCGGTCCCCAACGATACTTTCCAGGGCTATGTAGTGCGGGCCGGAGGCGACCTGAGGCACGCGATCAACCTTATGCAGAGCGGGGGCGGGTCTGGGGAGGCGGCGTTCAAGGACGTCTCGTCTTCCGTCAGCCAGGGCCTGAACGCGTTCTTCGAGGCGGCCGACCCGGCCTCCGCGCTGGCCGGGCTCAGGAGCGTCTCCCTTCCTCCGCTGGAGAAGGTACGGGAGATTCACACGTGCGTCGTGAAGTCGAAGCTCGCACCGGAGAAGCTGGCCGCCGCCCTCGAGGTCATATCTAGGGCCGACGTCATCATGGGCGAGATAGGGGCGACCCGCGAGTGGAGGCTGCTGCGGTACCTGGACTCGATGCTCTCCCAGGAGCTCTTCCCGATCATAAAGGGCGAGAACGTGAGGTACGTCTCGGAGGACCTCCCGTTCCCCGTGCTCCTGCGGATTTGGAACGACTCGAAGAAGATCAGGGAGCTCTCTGTCAGGTACGCCAGCCGCGCCTCCACCAGCGGTGCGAGCGCCCGGACGCAGGACCTTCCCTACATCTTCGCCCTCTGCGCCTCCAAGGACTTCAGGCGACGCCTGGAACAGACCCTCGACCTCGACGAGACCTACGACAAGTTCCTGGCGAAGGAGGCTGGTCGTTGAGGATCCTCATCGGCGGCTGGTTTACTCTCCCGAGGCTCGGAAGGGAGGACTTCATGCTCCTCATGAAGCAGGGAGTCACGTACGACAAGGCGATGGGGTTCAAGATGGACGCCGGTACCGACCTGGAATCAGCCGTCAGGACCATCCGATCGGCCGTCGGCGAGGACATCGAGCTCACGGTGCGCTGCTTCGTTTGTGGGAAGGAATCCTGTGAGGGATGCTACTATTCGAAGGTCTGCGACCGGAGGAAGGTCTCCTCGATGTGCCTCTGCGCCGATCACAGTCCAGAGAAGGGCATCTTCGACCTCTACGTCAAGACCCTCTCCGAGACGGTCGTCAGTTGAACGCTATCTCGGCGGACTGTGTTGAGCCGAGCGACCTCCAGTCCGCCAGGAACCTCTGCAGGAGGGACGCCAGCGGGCTCGAGAGGTTGACCCTGAATATCCGGATCCTGTTGAACCTCTTCTCCGTGACCAGGCCCGCCTTCACCAGGAACGCCAGGTGCAGCTCGACCGACGAGTGGGATATCCCAGACCTCCGGGTTATCTCGGAGATGTTCAGCTCGTTGCTGTCCATTATCACGGACATCACCTTCACGCGCCCGTAGGACGAGAAGACCTCCTCAACTTCTAACATCGGCGACCATGCCCCTGAGTTCGTCGATGAGTTGCTCGGCCGAGACGAGCGAGAGCCCTATCATGGTCGTCCTTCCCCGAACGCCCTTCCCGGAGATCTGGGTCTCTATGATCCCCTTGCGCGACAGTTCGTTGATATCGCTCCAGACCTGCGTGTGATGGTTCGCTGCGACGCCCATGCTCTCGCAGAGCGCGTCGTAGCTCTTCTCCGCCTCGCCTATCGTGATGTAGGCCGAGTCGCTCTTCTTGAGGAGGTTGGAGATCGAGATCAGTATCAGCCTCTGGTGTCTGCCGAGGTAGGCGAGCTCCTCCTTCTTGAACTGCGGAGGGAGCGAGGCCTTCGCGCGCCTCACGTGCTCTGGCGTAATCCTTGGGGAGTCGGAGAGGTCGGCCATCCTCCCGGCCCTGTAGATCAGGTCGATCGCGTACCGCGCGTCCCCGTAGGTGCTGGCTATCTCAGCGGCCAGCTCGAGCGAGTCATCCTCGACGCAGCCGTCGTTGAACGCGTCCTGGCTCCTGGAGCCCAGGATGTCGTAGAGCTGCTGCGACGAGTACGGGTCGAGGGATATCGAGTTCCACTGGAGGGAGCTGAGGGTGCTGAGGTCCACCGCTTTCAGGTAGTCCAGCGTCTTCGATATCAGGAGCGAGGAGAAGACCTGCGAGCCTTGGGTGATCTCGCGAAGCCTGGTTATCGTGTAGAGCGAAGAGGGGTCCGAGATGACGAGCGAGTCGACCTCGTCGAAGGCCACGATGAGGTGTACCTTGTCGCCGGTCAGGGCCTCGGAGAACGACTGGAGCAGCTCCTCGAACCCGAACCCCCTGGACGGGTAGCCGTGCCCGAGGAAGTGTATGCACTTTGTCAGGATGGCCTGCAGCGAGCGGTCGATCCGGCAGTTCACGTGGAAGAACTTCACGCGGTTGCCGTAGAGGAGGGCGTTCCTCTCGAGCGTCGCGCCCAGCTTCTTGGCGAGCATACTCTTGCCCGATCCGACGGGGCCCGAGAGCAGGACGTTCTGGCTCATCTGTCCGGAGCGCTCGACGACGCCCTGGAAGTAGGCCTCGAGGGCCTTCATCTGGTCTCCTCTGTGCGGCGTGGTCAGCGGGACGAACTCGGGGACGAGCACGCTCTCATTCCTGAAGACAGAGTGATGCGAGCTCATTCCAAACGACGATTTGGTCGGTTTTCCGTATATAACCATGATATCCGGTCGAGCTCGGGGCGTCAGGGGTGGGTAGACTGAAACTGTTTCCCGCGCCTTAATTAGTCGAGGGACGGCGAGGACGATAGATGGGCTACCTTCCGAGAGGGCAGAGCCTTGCCTCGTCCATCACCTTCATCCTGCTCATCGCTAACGTGGCCGTCTTCATAGTTACCCTGGCGGGAGGCGAGGAGGCCGTCCTGATCCTGGCGCAGACCGGCGAGCTGTTCTACGCTGGGTTCCTGTGGCAGCCGTTCACGGCGATGTTCGTCCACTTCGACATCCTCCACATCCTGTTCAACATGTTCGCCCTCGTCTACTTCGGGACGGTGGTGGAGGGTAGCTACACGAGGTCCCAATACCTTACAATCTACTTCGGCGCCGGCCTGCTCGGGAACCTGGCCTCGCTCTTTCTCATCCCTCTCAACGACCCGACCGGCGGAGCCTCGGGGGCGATCTTCGGTCTCGTGGGGGCGTACGTGGCGATGGAGAGGAAGGGCCCCGGCCTCGTCGTGGCCGCGCTCTACGCCGTACTGATCTTCATCGACAGCGCCGGACCCGGTGTCAACATCTTTGCCCATCTGTTCGGCGTCCTGGCGGGATTCGGGCTCGGCATGCTCTTCCTGGCTCGGAGACGGGGCAGCGAGCTCTAGACCCCGCTGCGCCTTCACACTCTATAAAGGGCCCCGACGGTCCGGAGGGCATGAAGGCAGTACGGTTCCACGAGTACGGCGGCCCCGAGGTCCTAAAGTACGAGGATGCTCCCGACCCGGTCCGAGGGCCCGAGCAGGTGCTGGTGAGGGTGAAGGCCTGCGCACTCAACCGGTTAGATATTTGGCAGAGAATCGGCCCTCCGAGAGTGAAGGTCAACCTCCCCCACATCTCGGGCTCCGACATTTCGGGCGTGGTCGTTGAGGTCCCGGCCGGAGAGAAGGAGATCCAGGTTGGCTCCGAGGTCATAGTGAACCCTGGGGTCGGCTGTGGTCGGTGCGAGAAGTGCCTCTCGGGGAAAGAGAATCAGTGTCGGTACTACGGGATAATCGGGAGCGAGTTCGACGGGGGATATGCGGAGCTGGTCTCGGTGCCGAGGAGGAACGTGGTCCAGAAGCCGGAGAGGATGGACTTCGTCCAGGCCGCGTCGGTCCCCCTGGTCTTCATCACGGCCCACCACATGCTCGTCGAGAAGGCGGCGGTCAGGGCCGGCGAGACCGTGCTCGTCCTCGGGGCCGGGTCTGGCGTCGGGGTCGCAGCCATCCAGGTAGCGAAGGCCTACGGCGCGAACGTGGTGGCCACCGCAGGCACCGATGCCAAGCTGCGGAGAGCCGTGGAGCTGGGTGCGGACAGTGTCGTGAACCACAACACCCAGGACATCGTCCAGGAGACTAGGAAGTACACCGGCGGCAGGGGAGTCGACGTGGTGGTGGAGCACGTCGGGAAGGCCACGTGGGACAGGAGCATAAGGTCGGTGGCGAAGGGTGGCCGCATAGTGACCTGCGGTGCGACCACGGGCTTCGACGCTGCGACGGACCTTAGGTACATCTACAGCAAGGAGATCTCAGTCCTCGGCAGCTTCATGGGAGGGGCCGGGGAACTTCTCACAGTCCTCGAGCTCTTCAAGCAGCGGAGGCTCCGGCCGGTGGTCGACAGAGAGTTCCCGCTTAGCGCCGCGGCCGACGCGCAGGCCCGCATGGAGAGGGGAGAGCACTTCGGGAAGATCGTGCTGACCGTCTAGCCCTCGACTATCTCGTAGTCGTAGTCGATCTTGGCCCTGGCATTCACAGTCGCGGCGATGCTACAGTACTTGTCCATGCTGCCGTTCACGGCCTCATCGACGAACTTCTTCTCGAGGCCCTTGCCGGTGAGGACGTAGTTCAGCGAGATGGAGGTGAACGGCTTGGGGTACCCGTACTCGGGTCTGACGCCGCTGATCGTGACCCTCATCGAGGTAACCTCCTGCTTCCTCTTCCCGAGGACAGCGACGATGTCCATGCCGGAACAGGCCCCAAGCGCCGCCAGCAGGGCGTTCATCGGGGTCATCCCCCGCGGGACGCCGTCCTCGGGCGCGTCGAAGACCATCGAGTGGCCTGACTCATCGCTTCCGAGGAAGACGTAGCCTTCCAGCCAGTCTACGACTACTTCGGGCACTTTCTTAGTCAATCTTCAGCTCGACAGGGCTCGTCTTCCCGGAGAGACTTCCCTTCTCGAGATAGCTTCTTCGGCCCCAGGCCAGGTCCACCGAGCCAACTATCTTGTGGGTGCCCCTGCCGAGTGTCGTCGCCGGGATCTCGAAGAGCTTGACAACGTCCAGGAACTTGGATTTTGCATCCTCGACGCTGTCGGGGAGGATGGGCGCGCTCCCGTCCTCGTGGATAATCGCCGTCCATATCCTGTACGGAAGGTCCGGGTCGCGGCTCCAGTAAAACTTGGCCCTCCTGACCTCCTTCCCAGTAGTTGCGAGCTTGCCCCCCCGGGCGCCCCGCTTGCGGAGCGAGGCCTCCATCTTCAGCCGCACCATCTTGTCGTTGTCCTCCCATGCGACCGTCCAGACATCAGGGATGAACGACTCTCGCAGGCCTCCGATTACCCTGAACCCTAGGTTGACCCTTATCGCTTCGTCGAGCTTGTACTCCCTTGATTCCGGGATGAGCTTCAGGTCCGTGATCAAGGTCTTCCCCCAGGAGTATTCGCTTCGCCTGTTCATCAGGGACATGGTTTCGGGGTCTCGAAGAGCCCAGGGTTATAAATCTGAGAGGGCGCGCCCCACCGGCAAACGGTTCCCTGCGCAAACGCCTATAAGCCGTTTTGGAGAACTCGTCCACCTCTCATGGTTGCGGAGCCCGATTCGGCGGACCCCTCGTCCCAAAGGCCAGACGGCGGAGGGGCTACGAGGGGTCAGGGCCCCCTCAAGGGGCGCTCAGGAGAGAGGTACCAGGAGAAGCACCACCACATCCGCGGCAGGGACCTGATCTCTTCCTCGGCGCTCGGACTCGCCGACGGCCTCGTAACGAACCTCGCTTTCCTCACCGGCCTAGGCGGCGCCGGCGAGAGCCTCAATCTCGTCAGGTTCGCCGGGCTCGCGGCCGTGGTGGCCGGATCGGTGTCGATGTTCTTCGGGGGGATACTCGGCGCCCGTTCGGAGCTCGACCTCTTCCACGCCGACTCGAGACGCGAGGCGTTCGAGATAGAGAACGAGCGAGAAGAGGAGATCCAGGAGCTGAAGACGCTCTACATGGACAAGGGCCTCACGGAGGGCGAGGCGGAGATGGTCGTCACCAGGGTCTCTGAGAACAAGGAGAGGTTCCTGGAGGACATGCTCGCCAACGAGCTACACATACACAAGTCACACCTCGAGAAGCCGTACAAGGTCGGGCTGGTGA
>Ga0182014_10003250_pt1 | contig 19683 bp, 19 predicted proteins | sample 612S2DmetaG_FD_120489 | JGI IMG/M metagenome (GOLD analysis project Ga0182014, IMG submission 120489) | Permafrost microbial communities from Stordalen Mire, Sweden - 612S2D metaG | ecosystem: Environmental > Terrestrial > Soil > Wetlands > Permafrost | place: Sweden: Stordalen | collected... | reverse complement strand
GGCGCTCCTTGTCGTTGCGCCGCCTTTCCTGCTTGGCCCTCGCAGTTAGTGCGGCAGGAACTCTCCGGGCCTCCTCGGTTTCGTGCGCCACCTTCCGCGCGTGCCACGCTCTCAGACCCCGGCCGGCCCGCCACGCCCTCACCCGTTGCGGTCGTGTCGGTGTTGGGTGCCGGTGAACTGACCCCGTCCCCGCCTGCGTGGTAGTCTTTCGAGGCTGAATTGCTTAAGCCGGATGCGGGTCCCGCTTGCGGCTCGCGCCTTTCCCGGGGTACGCTTCGCGTCGGTCGTTTGGTCCGGTAGAACCAGAGGTCTGGCGGACCTCCTTCCGACTCGCAACCCTCGGTCTTGGGTGGTTGGTTAGACCTTTCCATTCTTCACTTTCGTTTCAAACTCCGGCAGCTTGGCTGCCGAACCTGAGGGACTTTCACCCTCGGTTGCGCACAACTTCACCGCGCGCACCAGTCCTCACTATTGACACTCTTGCCCCTGGCAGTGACGAACATGGTGTGTTACCGACTTAATTGCCATCGTCTTTTAAGCTGAAGTGCCGTCGTAGCGTTTTTGCCGAATAGCCGCGTTGCGGTCGTTTTTTGCAGCCCAATTGCTGCACTCCCATCGTAGCGCTGTGACCGGAGCGGTCGGTTCGGAGTTCTGGTTGTGAGGAAGGAAGGGCCGAGAGAGTTCCAGCCGCACTGGCATCGAACGGGCCATCCCCTGGGCGAACATGCGTGCCGAAAAGCCGCATTGGCGTCATAGCATGGAGACAGGGCCATTTGGGCCGCGCTGTCATCATAGTGCTATGACGCCGAGGGCTGATGTGGCGTTTCTATTGACCGGTGAGGTGGCGCATGGCGTCATTGAAGGAGAGCCCCAGCACCTTGACGAAGAAGTCAATGGCATTGCCGGCCAGGTTGCGCTCGGGCCACCGCCAATAGCTCTCCTTGATCAGCAGCCCTTTGTAAGCGGCCAACTCGAAGTTGCCGGCGGGCAACTCGATAAGTGAGAGACCGAGGCCGCGCTTTTGCAGCAAAGGAACCAGCGGGGCCATGCGGGCGGCGCGTGGTGGCGGGGCGCGAGGAGTTAGGGGATGGGGTTGTCACAGTCTTTCCTCTAGTGCGGTTGGATGAGGACATGGTTAACTTGTTTGAGATCGACGATCCGGGTTTGGTCGCGGACCGCCTCGATCAGGGCGGCCAGACAGAGGTTGCGGGTGCGGCGCAAGAGGCCCTCGGCGGAGCGAACGACCAAGGCCAAGGCGTCCTGGGTGAAGGTGTTGTGGCCCAGGCCCGCTCGGTCCAACTGGGTGAAGATGAACGCCGCGGTGTCTTCGGGTCCCAGGCGCGGCATCATGACCGAATAGGTAATGCGGGAGCGGATTTCCTCGTTGATGGTCAAGGCCAGGGATTGGAGGAGCGGCGGCTGGCCCAGGAGTACCAGGTTGTGGTTTCTGGGGAAGTCTTCCTCGACAAAGAACAACTCATCGTTGGCTTGGTTGGGCGGCAGAAAGCGGACGCGGCTACGGTCCAGGGCAAACCGGTCCAGCGGGGACATTCCCAGGACCGAATGGAGCTGCGCGTTATAGTTTTCCTCGACCCACTGGATGAACTGGCGGTTGAGCGCTTCGAGGCTGGAGAGGTCCAGTTGGCGGGAGAGGAACTGGTCGCGGGTTGTTCTGAAAAATCTCTCCACCTTTCCCTTCGCCGCTCCGTCCCGGACCGGTGTGTGGGCCAGCAAGCAGCCGACGCGCGCGCAGATTTGAATGATTTCCTTGGAGGGTTTGACATCCGGTTTTGCTGCCCCAACCCAGGCAGCAGGTCGAGCTTTTTCCGACGGCACTTCCAGCGGCGTAACTCGGTTGAGTGGAAATCAAGGAAGAGCGGAGACGGCGCTGACGGCACTATACCCGCACTGACATCGTACTTCTGCCTGGAACTACGATTCCAATTCGGCACAAAAACGCCACTTCCTACGACGGCACTGCGGCACGTAACAACTATGGAATCCTTTCAGGAATTCCGGCTATTGCCGACGCGACAATTTTTGTCGCCCCATGGAGGGTGAAAGAGGCGGCGAAGCAGGGTCAGCCGGAGGTTGGGACTAAGATGGAGTACGCTTTGGTGCGTTCTCGGCCAGCAGCAAAGAGGGCCAGATGGGCATTCACGAGCGCGAACTCCGCTCGGGGCACCGCCTCCGCCAAGGATATCCACTTCCGCCCGGGAATGGCGATGGCAACCCTCTGCGTGCGTCGCCGCGCGTCTGGCGTCTCGGGATACCGGGCGCGCACACGGGGGCGGCCGCGATCTGCCTCGCACGAGGGCTTGGGAACCCGGGAATCCGCGAACCGAAGCGGAGCCAGGATTGCAGAAAAGGCGTAATCCATTGCAAACACGGAGGAACCGGTGTAGGTGACAGATTTTGTCCACCTACAGGGTGAATGAAGATGCGTGGATTGGGACGAGAACCCCCCGCCATTCTGACGCGCTTTGTGTCGTTGAACCCGAGGGCTAAAACGAACCCCTCACCCCGGCCCTCTCCCCTTCGGAAGGGGAGAGGCGGAACCGTCGGCAGCTCTCTGGTGAAGCGAGATTCATGGAAAGGGTGGCGGTAGGCCGGATGAGGGGGTTGCGGGCCAATCCACCGGTTGTCGGTAATTGGTATGAGTACAGACTTGGTTAGGGTGACGGCAGATGAGCGGTCAGGCCGCAACGGACGAGGTCCGTCCCTCTCCGGGTGGCGAAGCGAGATGTCTGGCAACGGCTTCGGCCATGGTTGTTACGCTCTCGAGGACTCGCCGGGCATATTCGGGATCGCGGATCTCGAGCTTGTATTGCTTGTCGAGCGCCACGACCAACTGGAGGGCGTCCACCGAATCCAAACCAAGGCCGCCGGGGCCGAACAGCGCCTGTTGGTCGCCGATCTCTTCCGCGGTGATTTGCAGCATGAGGTTTTCGACCATCAGTCGCTTAATCTCCAGTTTCAGTGTCGCCGTATCATTCATTACAAAGCCGCTGCGCTGTGCTCAGCGGAGGGAGCTTAGGACACAATTGATCGTGGAGCAAGCTTCAAAGCGTTGGCGGATTTGAGCTAATAGCCGTCGAAGTTATTCCCGACATCTTCGGCCCGGGCCATTCGGCGCTGGGAGAGATTGATGACCCAGGAGGCCAGATCGGATTTGGTCAAGGGCATACGAAGACGAGAGAGCATGGAAGGCAGGCTGTAGAAGCTGCGATACAAGCCCCGCACGTTGCGCTCGAGTGTTTCGGGCGTTCCGCAGGTCGGCTTGATGTAGCAGATCTGACCCGGCCAACGATCAATGTCATGGCTGTTGAGTATCCGCTCCTGGGTATGCAGCCGCTCAAAGAGAGGGGTGCCTTTGACCGGGGTGAGGATGTTGAAGTAAGCTGCCGGGACTTTGTGGCGTTGGAGAAAGTCGAGCGTGGCGCCGAACGCGCTTTCGTGCTCGCCATCCCAGCCAAAGACGAAGTTCAAGGAGTAGCTGATGCCGCGGCGGCGCAGGTTAGCCAGCAGCTCACCGTATCGATCGGTCTTGTTAAACCGTTTGTTCATTTGGGCGAGCGTATCGGAGCTGACGCTCTCCAAGCCGATGTTGACGTGCAACAGGCCGCTGCGTTGAGCCAGGTCCAGAAAAGGTTCGTCACAGCATAAGTGCGAAGGCCAGAGTGCGGACCAGCGGACCTTGAGCGGCACCAGCGCTTCCATCAACTCCATCGCATGGCTGCGCTTGCCGCCGAAGTTGCTGTCGCCAAATAAGATGTTCCGCGACCGGCAGTGCTTTACTTCCTCCACAACTTCCAGCACGGGCCGGCACCGATAAGTCTCGCCCAGCAGAAACCGTTCGGAGCAGAACTCGCAACGGAACGGGCAGCCGCGCGAGGAGACGACGACAAAGGTTCGGAACGGCCCGTAGCAGCGCAAGTTCAGCAGGTCATAACGGGGTAGGGGCAGTCCATCCAAGCTCAACGACTCCTCGCATTGGTAAACTGGCTGAAGGCGGCCTTTTCGGGCGTCCTCAAGCATCTGAGGCCAGTATGACTCCGCTTCGCCCCGGCCGACGGCGCTACAATGCGCGCCGGCTTCCTCAGCGTGGAAGAAGGTATGCGGCCCGCCGATGATCACTGGGACGCCGCGCCGCCGGAACTCCTCCGCGATATCGTAGGCCCGGAGGGAGTTGAGAGTCCACGTCGTGATGGCGACCAGCTCAGGATGACAATCAAAGTCAATCGGCTGCAATTGTTCATCAACGAGCGTGATATCCCAATCGCCCGGGGTCAACGCTGCCAGGTAGCTGGAACTCAGCGGAACCACTGGCCGGCGCCGCAGCCGGAAGACTGTCCGGTCCGCCTTCGAGCGGTAGTAAGACGGCTGGATGATTAAGAGCTTGTCGCGCATGAGGTGCGGTCCGCGGCCAGGGTGATCCAAGCCCGGCGGACAGGTTCACCGAACTTGGCGCGATGGTACGCGGCAATGACCACAGGGTGCCTCAGAGAATCCCGCCGTCAACCTTCAGGGTGGAGCCGGTGATATAGCTGCTCTCCTCGCTGGCCAGGAAGCGGACCGCCGCCGCGACCTCCGCCGGCCGTCCAAGGCGCCGCATGGGAATCTTCATCTCGGCAGCTTTCCTCTCCGATCCGGCCAGGTGGGCCAAAGCTTCGGTCTCCACGTAGCCGGGGCAGACGGCATTGACCGTGATGCCTATCCGGGCGACTTCCTTGGCAAGCGATTGCGTGAGGGCGATGACTCCGGCCTTGGCGGCCGCGTAGTTTGTCTGCCCAGCCGGCGCCAGCAGGGCGCTCAACGAGGCCATATTCACGATGCGGCCGTTGCGCTGGCTGATCATTGTCGGCAGCACGGCCTGGCACCCGTGGAAGACGCCATCCAGGTTTGTGGCCATGACTTGCTGCCAGGAGCTAAGCGGCATGGCCCCAAGCAGCATGTCTTCGTGGCGGCCGGCGTTATTGACCAGCACATCGATGCGGCTGTGCTGGGCGAGGATTTCCGCAATCGCCCGCTTCCAACGCTCGGGGCTGGTCACGTCCAGTGCGAGGCAACAGCAGCGGTCGGGATTTGCTTTGACGAGCGCGTCGGCGTGGTCACGCCGAGTCCTGACCGCCAGCCAGACGCGGTTGGCAGGCGACTCCTGCAGGAATGCCTGGGCGATAGCCTGGCCCAAGCCGCCATTGGCTCCGGTGATTAGAATGACCCGCAAGCTCATGGTGAAGCACTGGCCGCCGAAGCGCCGGCAGGCAAATCCATAGGGCCGGCAGCCGCGCACACAAAACGCGCCCCGATTGCCTGTTGATTGGACCCGACGAGGCTGACATTGGCCGCGGTGAATCGTCCGCTGGCGACTGCTTCGCAGGCGGCGACGCACTGCCAGGCCCCACCCGCGATCAGGCCTTCACCCAAAACCCGTTTGGGGCTGAGACGCGCCCCGCGCCAGTCTTGCCAGGCGTTGCGTTCAGCAGCGTCCAGGCGCGGGCTGTTACCGATGCCGTCGCAGAGCAGCTCTTCAGAGGAACCAATGCCCAGTTGGCCGCGGACGGCGCACGCTGCCCGCTCCCGGTTAACGCGAGCGGAGTAGGTGTGCGGGTCGGTGATGGCCACCAGTTCCGCTCCGGCGGATAGTTTCGAGTCGCGGCACAGGCATAAGGCCCCGGCGCCGCCCGCGAGCACCGCAGGGCGGTCAAGGTGCCGGAGCGCATCCGCGATAATCCAATCGCTTTCCTCTGACCCGACGACGACGCAGGCGTCCACCCTATTGTCCGCGAGCCATTGAGCGGCGACGGCTACACCTTGCAGGAAGCAGGCCGAGTCGCCCACGAGGGTGTAAGTGAGAGAAACCTCTCCCAGCAGGGTTGCGACGTGGCTGGCCGGCCCCGCGTAAACGGTTTCGGGAAACAGGACCGGACTGGCGGTCGCGGGGTCTTTGAGCACTTCAGCCAGAAACCGGCAGGAGTAATTCACACAACCGGATTGAACGCAGACTACCACGCCCAGCCGGCGCTTCCCGTTTTGATTTGCCCGCAGCCTCGCCACCGATTCGAGCGCGGCTGCGGCTGCGTAGTGGGTGATCGGGCTGGTGCGCCGCAGGCGCGGATGGGCGAGGAATTGCGGAGGAACGGACGGATGGGGCACCAGGCGGGCCCGGAGGGGCTGCTTCCAGCCTGGCCGCGCGATCGGCTGAGCCGGCAGTGGCTGGCCCTTATTTAGGGCCTCGCTCAGGGCGGCGACATTCCAGCCGGCAGGGGAGACGGCGCCCAATCCCGCAATAAACACCCGGCTCATGCCCACCTCCGCATGAGCAACGTCGCATTGACGCCGCCGAAGCCAAACGCGTTGCTGAGCGCTACATCTACCTTCGCGTCCTGGCTTTCATGGACAACGAGGAAGTTGCAGGCCGAGTCGGGAGTTTCAAACACAGCTTGTGACGGCAACCATTGTTCGCGCAGAGCCATCAGGCAAGCCACCGCCCCGGCGGCGCCCGCGGCACCCAGGAGGTGCCCGATGCTGGCTTTCGTGGAACTGACCGGCAACGTGGCAGCGCGGCTGCCCGCCCAGTGACTGATGGCGATGGCTTCGGCGATGTCATTCAGCGGGGTGCCAGTGCCATGAGCGTTTATGTAGTCAACCTCTTCAGGCACAACACTTGCAACCTCACAGGCCTGCTTCATGACGGCGAGGGCGGTATTGCCCTGCGGATGCGGCTGTGTCAGGTGGTGCTGGTCGATGGACGTGGCGTATCCAATGAGTTCTCCAAGGATGATCGCATTTCGCCGGCTCGCGTGCTCGAGGGATTCCAGGGCGAGCACCGCCGCGCCTTCACCAAGCGCCAGGCCATCGCGCTGGGCATCGAAGGGACGGCAGACGGTGGGTGAGAGCGATTGCAGGGTCGCAAAGCCCGCGAAGACCAATTCGCTGAGCGCGTCATAACCACCAGCCAGGGCGCATTGGGTTTGGCCGCGACGGATCGAATCCCAAGCATGGCCGATGGCATTGCTGCCCGAGGCGCAGGCATTCGAGATAATGGTAATCGAGCCGCCGACCCCAAGCGCATCCCGCACCATTCGAGCCTGGACCTGCGGCTGATAATGAAGGGCCCGGCTGGGTTGCTGGCGATACCGGCACGGCGATTGGGTCGCCTGGCGAAAATAGGCCTCGCCCAGCGACATGCCTCCCGCAGTGGTGCCAAGGACCATCGGCAGATCGCCGTCCGGCTGCAACTCGGCCTGTTGCGAAGCTTCATGGGCTGCCAGCAACAACATGGCGCCGGCGCGGTCGAGGCGGGAAACCTGGCGCGCACTCAGGTGCGTCGGCGGGAGGGTCACCGGCAAGTCCACTTCTGCGGCAGTCTTTACGCGCTGGCGGCTGACATCGAAAAGCGATACGGGCCGGAACGCCCGGCGTCCGGCGCGGAAGCCCTCGGCGTTGGGCTTCCAGCCGATTCCCAAAGCCGTGACAATGCCCGCGCCAGTGATGACGACGCGCGGGGGCGCGGCGAGCGGCGGTGAAATGGGGAAGAGCATGGGGCCGGAGATTGCCAACGAGGGAGCTTAAGTCAATCAGGCATGCTGGAATTCGGGGGATTCCGCCGCCGCACTCGTAAACACCCGCAGGCCGAAGCGAGGCGCAGTCGCTTCTGCCACGCGCTCAGCCGAGGCAGTTTGTTTCGCGCCATCCGCCGTTAGGTCCTGGGTTTCAATGACAAATAGCATGATTGAACTAGGCCGGAGGATAGAAGAAACGCGGCAGCGCAGCAAAGCAAAACCGACAGCAAACCCGACTCGCATCGAATCCTCGGGCGGATTTTACGGTTCCCGAGGAGACTGCCCTGGCAATGCCACCAACAAGCCACCGCAACGCTAGCAGCAAGCGCATCCATTAGAGGGGGTATACAGGGGAGTAAGCCACCTGCTCAGGAACTGATTGGGAGGTGATTGGGGGGTACCCCGCAGGAGTTGCAGGCTGCAGCCAGCGTAATCCGACGAGGACTCCGGCAGCCCGACTCCGGCTCTGCCGCGTCCTGGCTTGGGAAGGAGTCGATCAGGAGGTCGGGCCGGCGGAAGTTTTCCTGGCCGCACCGGCCACGTTCAGTATGAGCTTGTCGTGTTGGACGACCAGCTCTTCACCTTGTTATCCTTGTCAAAGAGGACGATTAGATGGTGGAACTTCCCGCCGCTCACGGTATAGAAGGGAATAAAGGCTTTGGCGCGGTCGGAATAGGTCCAGGACTCTTCTCCGTCGCTGTTCACGGACGTGCCGCCTGGATCACCAAGGGCCTTGCGGACATCGTCCTTGGACATGCCGACGGTTAAGCGCTGTTCCATGGGCCGATCGTCTTTAGCCGGTTCGGTCTTCTTTGCCTGGTCAGGCTTTTGCCCCTGATCTGTGGCGCAGCCGGGGAGGCCGAGCAAGGCAGTGGAGACAAGGAGACTGGCAGCGAGCGTTCTTTTCATAGTTCTCTTATGAATGTCGTTTATTATTACTTGTCCAAGGCAACCTTCGACGTGAACGTGCTCCATCACAAGTCGGGGGTCAAGGGCTGGTGGACCATTTTTGTGGGGTTTTCAATACCGGAAGAGCTGCCCGCCCAGAATGGTTTTAACTCGATTCCTGGCGGAACTTGGCTCAGGCTGGACACATGCTTGGACCGACGACCTGCGCGGCGGTAATCCCCTGCTTCAATGAGGGGGCGACGATTGCGGGTTTGGTCGGAGCGGCGCTCCAGCATCTCCCGCTAGTGGTGGTGGTGGACGACGGCTCGACGGATAGGACTTCGGAGGCAGCCCAGGCAGCCGGAGCGAGGATGGTGAGGCACGACACGAACCGCGGCAAGGGCGCCGCGCTCAAGACCGGGTTGGCGCTGGCTGCGAAGCAAGGCTTTGAATGGGCCGTCACGCTCGATGGAGATGGCCAACACGCGCCAGACGACATTCCAGCCTTCCTGAGTTGCGCCGGACAGACCGGGGCTTTGTTGATCATCGGCAACCGCATGCACAACGCGCAGGCCATACCCTGGCTGCGCCGGCAGGTGAACTCATGGATGAGCCGGCAACTCTCGCGGCGCGCCGGCAGGCCTCTCCCTGACACGCAATGCGGTTTTCGGCTGATACATTTGGAGACCTGGGCGAGTCTTTCGCTCAAGACGGAGCACTTCGAGGTTGAATCCGAGATGCTCATGGCCTTCCTGGCAGCGGCGTACTCGGTCGCGTTTGTGCCGATCCAGACCATCGGCCGGCGCCGGAATAGTCGCATTGATCCGTTGGTTGACTCGTTGCGTTGGTGGAAATGGTGGCACGGTCTCGCCCGGGCTTCATCCCAAGGTCCTTGACCAATAGGGCGGTTCCTCGCGCCGCACGCGTAACGGGTGGGTGCCTACGCCGTGCTCGCGGCGAACGCCCGTCCGTCCCGGGCGCAGATCAGTTGCGCGACATACCGGCCGGAGAGCGCGGCCGAAGGCAGTCCACCCCCTGGCTCAACCCAGTGGCCGGCCATATAAAAACCATTCAATCCAGGCAACATTCGTGGAAAGCGCCGTCCCAGAATACGCGGCGTCGGTAGCCAGCCTTGGATACTGCCCTGCCAGTTGCCGGTGAAATGCTCGAACGTCGCCGGGGTAGCCAGATCGCTGTGCTCAAGATGATCAGCGAGGCCCGGAAATCTCTGCTCGAGAATCCCGATGATTTCGCGGAGCAATGTTTGTTTAGCCTGCGCGTAATCGCCGGGTCGGCTCCGTTTGAGATTAGACCAGTAGTCGAAGCTGCCGGCAAATCTAGCTACCAGGATGGTCTTCCCCGCCGGACAGAATTTGGAATCGCAGTCGAACATCGCGACTTCAAGCCGGTCATGCCGAGTCGTGTCGTCCACTATGAGCGGACGCGAGAGAAGCAGGCTGACCGCTCGGGGCACTTCCGGGAACGTCCGGTTGACGCCCAGAGATGCCTGGAACAACGGCGGGAAGGCCTCGCAGCGGCTGTAGGCATAGCGGAGCTGTTTGTCTAGGTAATGGCCTTGAAGCATCTTGAAGAGCGTCGTGCGGCCATCGGCGCAGGAGACCACGGTGGAGGCCGGCACCGCCGTTCCGTCTGCGCACCGCACACCGGTGACTTGGCAATTCTCGACGGTCACCGATTCCACCCGGGCGCCGTAATGCAGAACGCCGCCGAGGCGGGTGTAGCGGTCGGTGATCGCTTGTGCAAAGGCGCGCGAACCGCCGACCACGTACCCGGCGTTGTTCCGCGATCGGAAGCCAAGCACCATGACCAGGACTAGCGCCGACATGCGGGCGTCGCCGGCCAAAACCATCAACGCCTCTCGCAGGAAGGGGTTCCGGTACGCCGCCAGATAAGCGGCAACGTCCCGCCTCTTCCAACGGACAATGGTGAGCAGCATCGGAAAATAGCTGATCAGGAGCTTCATTTTCTCCAAGCCGCTCATGAGCTCCAAAGGTTTGTCTGGCGGTTCGAGGGGGGCGCAGCGCCGGGCCGCACGCACCAGAGTGTCTATGAGCCTGCTGTCTTCAGGGGCGATGCGCTTGCAGTCTCGCGCGAGTTGGTCCAGATCCGCTGACAGCGAGAGGACCTGACCGTGAGCGCCTTCGACGCGCAGGAACTCGTCTTGATTCAGGATTTTCCGTCCGGCTATCGCGCCCAGTTCGCTCCATATCTGGTGGAACGCCGAGGAGGGGTGAGTGCCGACCAGCCAGCGCAAGCAACCGTCGAAAACGTACGGTCCCCGGTCCCAAGCCACGCAGAGTCCGCCCGGGACGGTGTTCGCCTCGAGGATTTCAGTCTGGTAGCCGTTCATCTGCAAGTAACAGCCGCAAGAGAGGCCAGCCACGCCGCCACCGATAATGAGAATGCTCACCCGTGACGCACTTTCCCGCTGGAGGTCAGATCGAGGGAGGTGACGAAATCAAGAGAGGCCGGCACCTTGTGGTTGGAGAGCCGGCGGCGGCAATACAGGAGAATGTCCTCGCTCGTGGTGGGGGGGCTGCCGCTGCGCAATTGAATTTCGGCGTGGATGGCTTCGCCCAGTTGAGGGTGCGGGCGGCTGGTCACGCGTGAACGCAGCACCGCCGGATGCTGGTCCAGCACGGCGGCGACTTCCTCCGGGAAGACCTTGTGTCCGGCGATGTGAATTACGGACGAGGTGCGGCCATCGAGCACAATCCGCCCCGCGACGTCGCGGTGCGCGAGGTCGCCGCTCATGAACCAACCCTCGCGCAGCACTTCGTCACGCCGCCTCGGCGGGCTCAAGTAGCCATCGAACATGCCGGGTCCGCGCAAGGCGAGTTGCCCGGTTTCGCCGACGGACACCGGCCTCACCGCGTCGTCCAGAATAGCCGCCTCAAAACCCGGCAGGGGTCGGCCGATGGCCTCGGGATGCTCAGCCGCCTCCGCGATATTCATTATCGGCAGCCCGACTTCAATGATGCCATAGCCTTGAGCCACCGGCACGCCATACCGCGCAAGGAAGTCCCGCGCCGCCTGGGGATCGAGACGACTGGAGACAGACATGACGCGCTTCAGGGCGGACGGCAAGGTACGTCCCGATCCCTCGCCGGTCAGCATGCGCACGTGCATCGGTGTTACGTACAGGAAGGTGGTGTTGTGGCGCCAGGCCGCGTCGAGGATGCTCTCTGCCAGATAATCGGCACCGACCACGATGGCGGACCCGGCCTGCAGGTAGAGGAGGATGGAAACGTAAAAGTGATAAGCCATCGGCAAGACCCACAGCACTCGGTCTTCGGAGGTCAGCCCCAGCCCATTGTTGGCGGTTGTGATGCGCTCGATCACGGCACGGTGAGTGAGCAGCACGCCCTTGGCCGCGCCTGTCGTGCCCGAGGTGAACCGCACGAATGCTGCATCCTCGAACCCCGGCGCCAGCGGCCTCGGTGGACCGTCCAGAGGCGTAAACCGCAAACCAAGGCCGCCGGATAGTTCCAGCTTGCGGGGGTTCTTCACGGCTTGGCCTGGGCTGGAGCCGTCGTCCAGGATGAAGCCCAATGGGGCGCGAGCCAGCATGTCCGCCAATTCGTCCGGCTTCATCTGGTGGTGGATGGGCATCACCGTGGCGCCGCAGCCCAGCGCGGCTAGCGCGCCGATGACGAAGGCGCGTCCATTCCTCGCCCGCACGCCCACTCCCTGGCCTTCGTGCACCTCCAACCGGGCAAGCTGGGCTCGCAGGGACTCGATTTCGCGCCAGAGCGAGCGGTAATCCAGCGAGCCGGCGGCGTCGATGATTGCCGCGCGGTCGGGCCATTGGCGGGCCGCCTGAGCAAGGGTGTCGAAGACGTTCATTGGTTCATCTGCCGCTGGATCGTTTCCAGGGCCTGGTCGAGCGAACGGTCAAGAGCTTGGAAGGCGGCGGCGGTTCCCGCAGCCCAGCCGGTGGCCAGCGCGGTGCCGATCACGCGGGCCGAGGTCATCGCCCCCGCCGCGGCCGAGAGGCAACGACCGGCGGCAAACAAGTTGTCGAGCCCCACTGGGCGCAAACAGTCGAGCGGAATATCATAGTAGTCACGCTCGCCGAAGAAGGTCATCTCCGGTCGCGGGCCGTCCCGCCATCGCTCCATCGGCCAGCAACCGCGGGCCACGCTGAGGGCGTGCTTCCGGCTGCTTAGCACGTCCTCGTCCCCCAGTTTGAGGCGGCCTTGAATCCGGCCGCCGGACCGAAGGCCAAGCTGAGGGGCGACCGAGGCCAGGCGCGCATGCCGGCAGGTGGTGGTGCGCTCGACCAGGAAACGACACAGGTCGAGCACCAGCGCGCGGGCTTCGCGCTCCCAGCAGGTGATTTGCTGCCAGAGTGGCCGCTCTAAACCTGCGGGGGCTAAGTTGAGTTTGAGATCCAGGCGACCATCACGGCCCGTGCCGGGAATCAAGGAAAGTCGTTCGCACAACGGCGGCAAATCGCCCGTCTCAACGGCGCGGCGCAACTCTCGTCGCACTTCAAGCAGGCCGCATTCCGTCTCGCCGGTATCAACCTGCTCCAGGGAAAAAACCAATGAGGGCGCCTGATCGGCGGCTCCATTCTCGACCGCGGCGCCCGCCAACCGGGCGACGGTCGCCTCGCCGCTGCTATCCACCACGGTAACCGGATAGAGGGAGAGAGTTTCGTTCCACGCCAGCGCTTGAACCTGGACCACGCGGGAGGCTTCCGCCTGCGCGCCGGCCACGGTCGCGTGCAGCACCACTGTGACGTTACCACACTCGCTCAAGACGGCATCAGCCACGCTTCCGAAGGCGGGCACAGAGAACGGGAGCACCCAGAGTCCACGATCAAGCCGTAGCGGTTCCGTGCCCGCAGCGCGCTGCAGCCGGCCGGCGTATTCCTGGGCAAAGCCTCCCGCAACCGGCAGTGGTGTGGAACCCCCCGTTTGCCGAAGATAAAGTCCACAGGCTGTGCCTACCTGGGCGGCAGTGGCCATTCCGCCCAAAAACCCGTATCGTTCCAACAACACCACCCGCGCGCCGGCGCGTCCGGCCGCCGCGGCCGCGGCCACCCCCGCCGCGCCTCCGCCAATGACCAGCACGTCGCAGGACAGGCTGGTGGCACCCGTTGGGGAAGGCTCGGTCACTTTAACCAGCGTCTCATGTGCAGCCCGTAGCCCTGGATGTATTTCCATTGCGGCCGTACGTCGAGAAGCACCATCACCTTCTGCGCCCAGAGCATCATCGGTCGGCGCCAGTCCCTGGGCGAGGTCCACTCCGGACGTTGCCGCGAGATCCGGTCTAGCCGTTCCTCGGTGCGCTCGGCCAGCGCCGGCGAAAGGTAATAGGCTGGCTCAAACAGGTCCTGCCCCGGTTTGAGGGTGCCGTCCTGCGCGGCAAGCTTTGCCAATTGGGTGCCTTCATAGACACGAATGCCATACGAGGCGAACACCGCGCAAGCCGGCGCACACTCATTCAGGAAGGTTTGCGTTTCCTGGATATCCGCCCAAGTCTCACCCGGGCCGCCGAATAGCATGTAATTCACGAACGGCAACCCGGCATCGTGAGCGGCCTTAAGGGCAATTCGGATCTCCTCCTGTCCGAAGGGTTTACCCAAGGCCTCCAGCATCTTGGGCGTGGCGACATCCAGCCCGAACTCCACTCCCGTGCAGCCGGCATGGGCCATCGCGCGCGCCATTTCCGCATCAAATCCCAGCGGATTGCAGAACGCCGTCCAGCTAATTTTCAACCGCCGGCGGGCCAGCGCGGCGCAAACGGCCAGCGCATGTCCTTTGGGATCGTTGAAGACGCTGTCAACGAAGAAGAAATGCCCCCGTTTCAACCGGGCAGCTACCTTCTCGACTTCCTCCACGATGGCTTCCGGCGGACGCAACCGGTAGCGCCACCCTTCCAACTGCGGATAAATGCAATAGACGCACCCCAGCGGACAGCCGCGTTTCGTTTGCACACCCACAAAGCCGCCGCGCCGAAGATACCGGGGGTAGGCGCACAATTCGTGGGCGGGGCAGGGCAGCTCACTCAACTGCGCGATGACGGGCGAAGAGAGCTCGCCGACGGTGCTGCCGTTCTTGTGCGTGGTGATGACCCCTGCAATCCCATCCACGGGGCGTCCGGCCTGCAGTCGGTCTAGCACCTCCACGAACGCTCGCTCGCCCTCGCCGACCACGCCGCAATCGGCCTCCAACCGCTGCATCCAGCCTTGCGGCGCAACCGAAAACCCGGTGCCTCCCAGAATTAGCGCCCCCTTGAAGCTGGCTCGCACCGTCTCGGCGAGCAGGCGGACCTCATCAAAATATAACCGCGGCGCGAACGCCCAGCAGTTGTCAAGGTTACGAATTCCGAACGCCACCGCTTGGTAATGATCCTTGTGCAGCGCCTTGCTGAGCGTCTTGTGCGGCGAAGCCTCCAGGCCCAAATCCAGGAAATCAATCTCGTGGCCGGCCGCGCGACCGGCCGCCACGACACACAACGCTCCCAGCGGCGCCACCGGATAGGGCGACCGCTCGCGGTTGGTTGCCACCAAGAGCACTCTCACGGCACTTCCTCCGTCAGCAAGGCAGCACGCAAGCCTTGTTCCAGCACATCCACTTCCGGCGGACTCAGGCAGTCCTCCACCCAGGCCAGCAGAGCCCGCAGCTCACCGCCGAAACTCCAGAATAACACCGTCAGCCCCGGCGGCCGCCAAGTCGGCACCAGATGGGTAACGGTCTGAATCCGGCCGCCCAGGAGTTCCTTCATCCCGGCGCAGCTTTCGCCCGAATCGGAAAAGCAAAGGCTGGCGAACTTTCCCCGGGTGGGTGTTCCCAGGTGACGCACATAGAAATTCAACGGCAGGGGCTTGAACATCTCTAGAGATGCCATACAACACTCCGGAAAGCGACTGCGAACTTGATCCATCATTTGGCGGGTGAGCTCGTCAATAATCCCGCGCAGGGAGACGGCCTGGCTCGGCTCGATGCGATAGAACAGAATGGAAAGATGATTCGAGAAGATGGGGCCGGTGCCTCCCCGTTTACGGATATCATGCGGCACAGGTGCCAGGTAAGCTCCGTCTTTATTGCCGCGCGCGGACGCAACGGTGTGCAGCCCACGGAGCGATGCAGCCAGGTAGAAGTGGCTGCGCCGGAAGCCGGCGTTGAGGCGCTGGCAGCGCTCTTCGATCCGGATCGTCTCTTCCCGGCTGAACGGAATCACGCGGCATTGGCCGCGGCACGGGCCGGCTGGACGCCCCGCCGGCACAAGGCTGAACAGGGGTTCTCGACCGGAGGCGCGGAGCCACGCCATGGAGCCGCGCGCGATCTTTACGTTCGCCCACCAGCGGGACCAGCTCGAGGTCATTTGATCCGGGTTGATCAAGTCCTCCATGGTGGGCGACTCCTTGGCCCCGCCATTCGAGTTGAGGTGGCGCAAGACTAACTCGGCGCCGCGAACATCCATCAACGCATGGTTCCAGGAAAGGACCAGATGCCGGGTATCATCCGCTTGACGCACCAGGTCCAAAGCCAGCGCTGCGCCTTCGCCCGCATGCAAATCGCGCTCCATTACCTCCCGCGGCAACTGCCCCGTCCCAGCTCCGTTAACCTCGGGCCCGTCGTGCTCGTATAGAACCGCCCCCGGCTGATCGACCGTGCGCCAGACGGCGGGAAACACCGGCAGCGGACGCGTAATACGCACGCGCGCGAGCCAGTTCAGCATTGGAGAAGCCGTCACGCGCTCGCGCAGCAGCGCTGTATTGAAGCCGCCGTCCAACCGGAGCGCCACGCGGCAAACGTTGCCCTGCAGTCCGAGCTGGCGCATTCGAGCATCCTGGCCATGCATGAAGTAATCTCCGGCAGCCAATCGAATCTGGCGGGGCAGATCAGGCATAGGCATAAGCTGCCCGGGGTGCTTAGGATGAAGACTGACCGTTGCGGGCCAGCTCAGAGATGCAGCGGGCCATCGTCGCGACCGAGGCCAGATTGTTGCGCGTCAGGTGCGACGGCGGCACCCGCACGCCAAAAGTGCGCTCGCCATAAAGCAACATCTCGAACAGCGCAAAAGAATCGATGCCGGCCTCAGCCAGCGGACTGTGCTCATCGAAGGCTATTCCGTCAGCCACGTAATTCGTCCGCGCGAACTGGCAGAGCTGCTGGGCGATGCTCTGGGGATCCGCTGGCGAGGTCATAAGCCGGCGACCGCAGGACGGGAGAAGAAATAGCTGTCATTTCTGGTCATGCCATGAATTATGGCCGTGCCATTAGAGGCGGGTCAAGCCCGGAACCTTGTGAATTTAGAGGCGCAAGGACACAAGGCTGCAAGAGAGCAGATGCGAGCGCTAACGGCCCCAGTGCCGCCTCACCGCGAGAGCGGCCCACTATCAGCACCGGAGCCGTTGGCTTGCTGCCTGGTCAGAACTTGGGCTTCAAAAGCGCCGTAACTTCTTCGCGCGCAGCAGCGTCTTTATAGAGGGGAGGATTATTGTGTGCGCGACGCAAAGCGCATGGTGGGAAAAGGGAGCCGGGAAGGCGGAGGGGCCGCTCAATCCCAGGGAAAACCATGCGAAAACCATGCGAAAACCATGCGAAAACCATGCGAAGGACACGCTGCTTACACGCGGCCTACGCGTTACCCGCACGCTGGGTACTCGCTGGAAGCGCCGGCATGGGTGGGCCTCTCTGCGTCTCGCCCGCGCTCGCCTGTTCCCTTTTTCCTCAGCAAAGTCACGCACGCCATCAAATGCGTCCTTGCCAGGTTCAGGGCGATTGTCCCCGCCTTTACATTTCCATCGGATTGCCCGAGTCTGGAGGCCGAGATAACTATGCCGACCGCAACCGAAAATAGCACCGCCCACGGGGATTGGACGCCGACCTCGTGGCAGGCCAAGCCCGCCGCCCAGCAACCGGTTTATCCGGACCCAGACGCGCTGCGCCGCGTGCTGGGCCAATTGGGTCGGCTGCCGCCGCTGGTCACCAGTTGGGAAATCGAGAACCTCAAGCACCAGTTGGCGGAAGCCACGCGCGGCGAACGGTTCCTGCTCCAAGGCGGCGACTGTTCGGAGAGCTTCGATGACTGCGAATCCGCCGCCATCGCCAGCAAGCTCAAGATTCTGCTGCAAATGAGCCTTGTGCTGGTGCAGGGCGGCAAGAAGCGCGTCACCCGTATCGGCCGCTTCGCCGGCCAGTATGCCAAACCGCGCTCAACGGACACCGAGACGCGCAACGGCGTCAGCCTGCCCAGCTATCGCGGGGACATGATCAACCGCTCCGGCTTCACCCCGGAAGACCGGGCGGCGAACCCCGACCTGCTGCTCCGCGCATACGAGCGGTCCGGCCTGACGATTAACTTCATCCGCTCCCTGATCGAAGGCGGCTTCGCGGACCTGCACCACCCGGAATACTGGGGGCTGGGCTTTGTGGCCAATTCCCCGCACGCCGTCGAATACACGCGCATGGTCGAAAGCATCGGCGAGTCGCTGCGTTTCATGGAGACCCTCACCGGGAGCGTGATGGCCGACATCAACCGTGTTGATTTCTATACCAGCCACGAGGGGCTGCACCTCTATTACGAGCAGGCCCAGACCCGGACGGTGCCGCGCCGCCCCGGCTGGTATAACCTCTCCACCCACTTCCCGTGGATCGGCGACCGCACCCGCGCGCTCGACGGCGCGCACATCGAGTTCTTTCGTGGCATCGCGAATCCCATCGGCGTGAAGGTCGGCCCTTCGGTCACACCGGACACGCTGGTAGCGCTGGCGGAGACGCTCAACCCGCACAACGAGCCGGGCCGCCTCACGTTCATTCACCGCTTTGGGGCGGACCGTGTCGAGAAGTGCCTGCCGCCGCTCGCTGAAGCGATCCGCCGTTGCGGCCAACAGGTGCTCTGGTGCTGCGACCCCATGCACGGGAACACCGAGACGACTAAGAGTGGCATCAAGACCCGCCGCTTTGAGAAGATCCTCGGGGAGCTTGAAACATCCTGCCGCATTCTCAAAGCATGCGGCGCCCACCTTGGCGGCGTGCATTTCGAGTTGACCGGAGACAACGTGACCGAGTGCATCGGCGGGGCCAGCGGGGTGACGGAGGCCGACTTGTCCCGCGACTACCGGACGACCCTGGACCCGCGGCTTAATTACGAGCAGGCGATGGAGATGGCGCTTCTGCTGGCGCGGCTCCTGGCCCAAAACCGCAAGTAGCGCGGCGCAGGAGCGTGATTTGATTGGCCCAAGCCGTCCGGAAGCGGGTATGCTGTCGGAGCGATGAAAATCTACCTAGTTATGGCCGCTTTCCTTGGATGCCTCGCGTCGGCTCAAGCGCAGCCGACCAATTCGTTCCCGCTCTGGCCGGAGGGCGCGCCGGGTGCGCTCGGCAAAGAGGACAAAGACATCCCCACGCTGACGCCTTACTTGCCAGACCCGGGCAAGACGACCGGCGCCGCCGTTGTGATTTGTCCGGGCGGCGGCTATGGCATGCTGGCCCCGCACGAAGGCGTCCAGTATGCGCAATTCCTGAACGAATACGGCATCGCCGGCTTCGTCTTGAAATACCGGCTGGGCTCGGGTGGCTACCGGCACCCGGCGATGTTGCAGGACGCCGCTCGCGCGGTGCGGCTCGTGCGCGCCCGGGCCGGCGAATGGAAAGTGGACCCAAAGCGCATCGGCATCATGGGCTCTTCGGCCGGTGGCCACCTGGCCTCCACGCTGCTGACCCATTTCGACGTTGGGCAAGCGGACGCGACGGACCCCATCGAGCGCCAAAGCTCTCGTCCCGACCTTGGTGTCCTTTGTTACGCCGTCATCAGCCTTGGCGAATTCGGGCACCGCGGAACAATGAACAATCTGCTGGGCAAGGACCCCTCGCCCGAACTGGTTCGCCTGCTCTCGAATGAACTCCAGGTCACCAAAGAGACGCCGCCCTGCTTCATCTGGCACACGTATGAAGACAACGCCGTGCCGGTCGAGAACAGCCTCCAGTTTGCCGAAGCGCTCCGCAAAGCCGGGGTCCCGTATGATCTGCACGTCTATCAAAAAGGCCAGCACGGGATTGGCCTGGGCACTAGCGATTGGAACCCCGAGAAGAGGCATCCGTGGACGCGCGACTGCATCTTCTGGCTGCAGGCGCAGGGATTCGCGAGGTAAACGGAGCAGTGGAGTGTTGGAGTAATGGAGTGGTGGGGCGATGCGGTCCATTTCGTCCCAACGCTCCAATACTCCATTACTCCAGCACTCCAGCACTCC
>Ga0182014_10003249_pt1 | contig 19691 bp, 18 predicted proteins | sample 612S2DmetaG_FD_120489 | JGI IMG/M metagenome (GOLD analysis project Ga0182014, IMG submission 120489) | Permafrost microbial communities from Stordalen Mire, Sweden - 612S2D metaG | ecosystem: Environmental > Terrestrial > Soil > Wetlands > Permafrost | place: Sweden: Stordalen | collected... | reverse complement strand
GCTCGGCCCGGACAGGCGAGGGCGCCCGTCCCTCCATCGATGAACCAGCCAAATTGACGCTTCATGCTGGGTCCGATAGAATGGTTGAGTTCGGTCGCGTGCTTTCTGCGTGGCTGGGCGGTCAGTCCCAGAGCAAGTATAAGTCTGGGAGGGCTTTGGCTACATCCGGTGTCCCTGCGAGCAAAGGCAGGGGCCGGGCCGAGACCCCGCTTCTCGACCTCGTCCGTACCGGGATAGAAAACGACTTTGAACGAGTCGTCTTTCCTCAATATCCCGAATTACGCGAGGTTAAGCGCAGGCTCCAAGGCGCAGGCGCGATTTATGCCTCGCTGTCCGGTTCCGGTTCCGCGACTTACGGGTTGTTCGCATCTCGGGCGGCGGCGGAGAAAGCTGCGGCTCGGTTGCGAAAGGACGGCATCCCGGCAACGGCGACGACCACGCTGACGCGCCCGCAGTACTGGAAGAAAATTTTCGATGACGATTTCCGATTGCCGATTCTGGGCGGCGAGTTACACTAGAAGAGCCAGCCGATCGTCAACCAACAATTGAAAGTCGTTATTCAGGGATACTGGGCCGTAGACTAATGGTAGGTCAAGTGCCTTTGGAGCACTTTGTCTAGGTTCGAATCCTAGCGGCCCAGCCAGAAAACCGCTTCTAGCTCCTAGCTGCTGGCTAGGGTGGAAGCCAGTGGCTAGGAGCTAGAAGCTCTTATGGCAACTCTTGCGACAGTGACAGAAAAGAAGGCGCAGAACGCGGCCGACGAGAAACCGGAGCGCAAGCCGCAACGCGCCCGCGGGGACGATAAGTTCAAGATCTTCTCCGGGACCGCCAATGAGGCGCTTGCCGATGAAGTCTGCGCCTTTCTGGGCATGAACCGCGGCCAGGCGCTGGTGACGCGCTTCGCCGATGGCGAGGCTTACGTTCAGATTCAAGAGAATGTGCGCGGGGGGGACGTCTTTGTGATGCAGCCGACGTGCCGTCCGGTTGACGACCATTTGATGGAGTTGCTGTTGATGCTGGATGCGCTCAAGCGAGCCTCGGCGCGGCGGATCACGGCGGTGATTCCCTACTACGGCTATGCGCGGCAGGACCGGAAAGATAAACCGCGGGTGCCGATTTCGTCGAAGCTGGTGGCCGACTTGTTAACCACTGCGGGGGCGCATCGGGCGTTGGTGATCGATCCGCATACGCCGCAGTTGCAGGGCTTTTTTAATATTCCGGTGGACCATTTGTTTGCGTCGCCGGTGCTGGTGGACTACTTCAGGAAGTTGAATTTGCCTAGCCTGACGGTGGTCTCGCCGGACGCGGGAGGTGTGGAACGCGCCCGCTTCTTCGCGAAAAAGATCGACGCTCCGCTGGCCATCGTCGACAAACGCCGCGTGGAAATGAACGTGGCGGAAGTCATGAACGTAATCGGCGACGTGCGGGATCGTACCTGCCTGGTGATCGATGACCTGATTGACACCGCCGGCACGCTGGTGAAAACAGCGGCTGCGCTTAAGGACAAGGGTGCTCGCGAAGTTTATGCGTGCTGTTCGCATCCCGTGCTTTCGGAACCGGCGCTGGAAAACATTGCCGGGTCTTTGCTGAAGGAAGTGGTGGTGACAAATACGATTCCCCTTAGCTTTCAAGCCAAGGCTGAACCGAAAATCAAGGTGCTTTCCATCGCCGGTTTAATCGGGCGCGCAATTCAGTCGATTCACGAAGAGACTTCGATCAGTAAATTATTCTCGTAATCAGGAATCAAATTTATGGCAACTGCAACCGAAAACAACCTACTGGAAGCGCAACCGCGCGCGGCTGGGAATAAGAACGCGGCACGCCGGGTGCGCCAGGGCGGCAAAGTTCCGGCGGTGCTGTATGGCGCCGGCAAAGAAGCTTTGTCGGTAAGCCTCGATCCGCGGCAGGTTTCGCGAATTCTGCGCTCGGAGACTGGCTACAACACCATTTTTGATCTGGCTCTGGATGGTGGCGAGCGCACCAAGGCGATGATCGTGGACTGGCAGTACGAGCCCATTAAAGGGGCATTGCTGCACATCGATCTCAAGCGCATCGCCATGGACAAGACGTTGACCGTCAATGTTCCGATCGTACTGAAGGGCGAAGCGGCGGGCGTGAAACAGCAGGGCGGAATCCTTGAGCAGATTCTCCGCGAGGTGGAAATCGAGTGCCTGCCCAGCGACATTCCTGCGTCCATTGAGGCGGATGTTTCCGAACTGGTTTTCGGGAAGGTGTTCCGGGTTTCCGATCTGCCGCGCAATGAAAAGCTCAAGTTTCTCACCGACCCGAACCAGCCGATCGCTACGGTCATCTCGGTGAAAGAAGAAGTGGTGGCAACGCCGGAGGCGGTTGCGGCCGAAGCGGGAGCGGTTGCTGCCGAACCCGAGGTCATCAAGAAGGGCAAGCAGGAGACCGCCGAGGAAGGCGCGGAGCCTGCCGCCGAGAAGCCCGAGAAGAAAGAGAAGAAGTAGATTTCACCACAGAGTCACAGAGACACAGAGAACGCTTGGATTGCGGATGAAAAAATGGGCCTAGATTTTCTCTGTGCCTCTGCGGTGAACGCGTGAAGCTTATTGTTGGGCTGGGCAACCCGGGAGTGGAATACCAATTCACGCCTCACAATCTGGGGTTTCTTGTCGTTGACCGGATTGCGAACGAGTACGGAGTTGAAGTCAGAAATCGTCAGTGCCGGGCGCTGACGGCGAGAGCGGTGATTGGATCGGAAACGGTTCTCCTGGCCAAGCCCGAGACCTTCATGAACCTGAGTGGCATCTCGGTGCGGGAGTTGGTCAGCGAGCATGAAGTCAGGGTGGAAGAGGATCTAATCGTCATCCAGGATGAACTGGATTTTCCGCTGGGCACGCTTCGCCTTCAAAGGCGGAGGAGTTCGGCGGGGCATAACGGGATCGAGTCCATCATCGGCGCGCTGGGCACACAGGATTTTTTGCGCGTCCGGATGGGGGTTGCGCCGGATTACAAGGTCGAGGACGGGATGGGCTATTTGCTTGCGCCTCTCCGGAAGGCACAGCTCAAGGTTGTGGACGAGATGATCGAGGTTGCCGCCGAAGCGGTGAAAGCAATTCTGACCGACGGCGAGGCCGCAGCCATGAACCGCTTCAACCGCAAGGCGGAGACGGAAGATTAGCCACGGATTTGCACAGATGAACACGGATTTGAAGATACGCGAGTGATGGAGACAACGGAATGAATCGCACTTATGAACTAATGTTCATCGTCCGCCCCGACATGGCGGAAGAAGATCAGGACAAACTTATTTCCACGCTGGAGACCGCGGTGGCGTCTTCGTCTGGGCAGGTGAAGAGCGTGGAACGCATGGGCAAGCGGCGGCTGGCCTACACCGTCCGGAAGTTCCACGATGGCATTTACGTGCTGCTCACGGTCGAAGGCGGTGGTGGACTGATTCATGAACTGGAGCGGCGGCTGCGAGTGACCGAACCGGTGATCAAGTTTCTTACCGTCCGCATCGATGAAGAGCAGAAGCGACTGGACAAGATCAAGGCGATCAAGGAGGCGAAGCGCAAAGCGGCGGCGCCTCCGCCCACGCCTGAAGTTGCCGGAGAAGCTCCGGCGGCGACGGCATAGAGAAACCGTCGTTGGTCGTTGGCCTTTGGTCGTTGGCCAACACGAACCGACGGCAAGAAGCTAACGACCAACGACCAACGACAGATTTTAAGGAGCATCATGGCTGACGATACTAGATCTGAATCATCCTCTGGCGGCGACCGGCCGGATCGCGGCGAGCGCCGTCCCTCTTCTCGTCCCGGCGGACCGGGTGGCAGCCGCGAGGGCGGCGGTGGGGGACGCAAGTTTTTCCGGCGCAAGAAAGTTTGCAAATTCTGCGTCGAAAAAATTGAGGCCATCAACTATAAGGACATTCGCCTGCTGGCGCAGTTTGTGGCGGAAAGCGGCAGGATCGTGCCTCGGCGCCTGACTGGCGTTTGCACTCCGCACCAGCGGCGGCTGTCTTTGGCGATTAAGCAGGCGCGCAATATTGCTTTGCTGCCATTTTCGGGCCGGGCAGCTTAAGAGCGGCCACGGATTTGCACGGATTCTCACGGATTATTTTGTTGATTGAGATCCGCGAATCTGTCGCCTATAAACATCTTTAGAACGGGAGTTATTTATGGAAGTCATTCTTAAAGAAGACGTAGCCAAGCTGGGTTCGCGCGGTGATGTGGTGAAGGTTGCGGAGGGCTTCGGCCGGAATTACCTGTTGCCGCGGAAGCTCGCCATCGAAGCCTCTGCCGGAAACAAGGCGGTGATTGCGCAGATGAAGGCGGCATCGGTTCGCCGCTCCGCCAAGGAAAAAGCGCAAGCGGAAGAGCTGGCCAAGCAGTTCGATGGCCTCTCAGTTTCTTTTCAGCGACGTTCCGGAGAGCACGATCAGTTGTTCGGTTCGGTCACGTCCAGTGACATTGGGGACGCGCTGGAAAAAAAGGGCTTCAACGTGGATCGCCGCAAAGTGCAGTTGCATGAGGCGCTGCGGACCCTGGGTGAATTCATGATCCCGATCAAGCTGCACAAGGATGTGACCGCGCACCTGAAAGTGATTATCGAGAAGGAAGCGGTGGCCGAGTAAGATGATTGGGCGGCCTGCACAGCCCGCCCTCCAAAACCCAATGACCGTTTCCACTTAGAGCGCCTTCGCAGAAACTGTAGAGCGGCTTTCCTGAGAGGCCGAACGGGCTGGGAGAGAGTTACCGAGGGCGCAAGAAGCATACCTCGGGCGCTAAAGCGCGGGCAGACTTTCAAGCTTAACGGCACGACTGAAGTCGTGCCCTTCCCAACACCCGCGTTCTCCACGGCCTTTGCGCTTACAGCATGTTGCGCGTGTTTTCTGTCGGCAAGAATCCTGCCAAACTCCTATAATTTCTGCTCACGGTTGGGCACTTCGCCCGTCCATAGCTATGCGACCGGGAAGAACGGCAATGGCGTCCCGGGGCATTCGAGGACCAGGAAGATATATGCCGGCCGAGGCGTGGGTTGTACCCTTTGCAGTTGGCGAAAGTTCCCATCCGGTGGTAAGACGGGACCCAAGGGAAGAAGCTGGCGGAATCCAGGACCCCCAATTACGGGGCCATATGGCTGGGCAGGCTTCAGGCCGTATCGATGACACATTACTGGTCCGCGAGGCGCAGCGCGGCAATCGTGCTGCCTTCGAGGAACTGGTGCGAAACTACGACCAGGCGGTGCTGCGGCTGGCCCTTCATCTCACCGGCTCCGAACCCGAAGCCCAGGACGTTTATCAGGAAGCCTTCCTCAAGGCGTACAAGAGCATCGGCAATTTTCGCTTTGAGTGCTCCTTTTACACCTGGATCTATCGCATCGTGACCAATCTTTGCCTCGATCATTTGCGGAAGCGGCAGGTGCGGAAAGAGGACGCTCCGGTGGCGACGGATGCGTCGGGGGAGCAATACGATGTACTCGATCAAGTTCCCGACGGGCGGTCTGGCGCCAATCCCGAGCGTGATCTGATGCGCCGCGAGTTAGGCAAACGCATCGGCCGGGCGCTGGAGAAATTGACGCCTCGGGAGCGCATGGTTTTTGAGCTGAAGCACTACCACGGGCTCAAACTGAGGACCGTGGGTGAAGTTCTCAATACGACGGAAGAAACCGCCAAGAATACTTTGTTTCGTGCCACTCAGAAATTGCGTGGCGCGCTGGCGGATATGCGATGAGGGTTCCCCTGAGGGGGTGCAATTATGAAATGTGAGTGGGTTAGGGAAAACGTCCTGCTTTACGTTTACAACGAATTGCCCGATGACGCGCGTTATGAATTGGAGCAACATGTGGCGCGCTGCGGGGACTGCGCTGCCGAGCTCAAGACGACGCGCGAGTTCCACGCGGTGCTCTCCGAGTTGCCGGTGGAAGAACCTTCGCCCAACCTGGTTGCGGCTTCTCGCATGCGGTTGCAGGAAGGACTGGAAACCGCGCAGCAGGGCAGGTTTTGGCATCGTCTAATTTTCGATCCTGGGGCGTGGCTTCGTCAGATTCGTTTTGCTCCCGCTCTGGCCGCAGCGATCTTCATCGTTGGCTTTGCGGGCGGCATCGGAACTGCTTACAAGGTTTTCGGCGGCAGCGGCGGCTTTGTCTCCTCGGCCACGGGCCCGGCGAGCGCACCAGCTGAATCCTCCATCACGGGCATTCAGTCCATCACGCAGGATCCCGGATCGAACCACATCAACATCAAGTACGACACGGTTTCTACCCAGGAAGCGCAAGGCTCGCTCAACGATCAGCGCATCCAGCAGTTGTTGCTGTTTGCGGCGCGCAACAATTACAACTCGGGCGTGCGGATGGATTCGGTGGATTTGCTGACTCAGGAACCGAACAATATTCATGTTCGCGAAGCGCTCGTCTATGCCCTGCGCTATGACTCGAATCCGGGGGTGCGGCTGAAGGCGCTGGATGGCCTGGGCGCGTACGTGAAAAACGATCCGCGGGTGCGGGATGCACTGCTGGAGGCCCTGGTGCAGGATTCCAATCCAGGGGTCCGAACCGAGGCTCTGCGTCTGCTCGAACCGGTAGGGGCCGACAGCAGCGTGCGTTCGGTTTTGCGGAAGCTCGCGGAAAGCGATCAGAACCAATACATTCGTTCGCAAGCGCGTACTATGCTGGCCCAACTGCCGGAATTTGATTGAGCAGATGGTCAGAAAATACATGTGGGCGACAGCTCGTGGAAGGATCAGAAACGGAAGGTAAATGTTGAAGCAGATTTCTAAGTTCGTCGCGGTACTGTTGTTGATCTTGCCGCTGGCAAGCGCGCAGCAGACCCGGGTTTATGCTGACGGCGGAAACTGGACGCAGGAGATCGCCGGATCTCTTGCCATGGTCAAGAACCTGAAAGTCAAGGTGGATATCGGTTCGGTGCGGGTGGAAGGCGGATCGCAGCAAAGCATCAGTTATGTCATTCGCAATCATTCCTACAGCGGGTCGGAAGACAGGGCGCGGCGCGAATTCGATTCCTACAAGATCAACGCCTACGTCCACGGAGATACGGCGTGGATCGTGGGCGATTGGGAGGGTGGCCGGCCACACAAATTTTCCGGCGACTTTGTGATCAACGTTCCACGAGAGATGGATGAAATCAAGATCGAGACTGGGGGAGGCAGCGTCAGCGCCACCGGGATCACAGGCCGGCTTGATGCGCAGAGCGGTGGCGGCAGTATTCGCATTGACGACATCGGGGGTGCGGTGAACGCCGAAACCGGTGGCGGGAGCATTGATGTGGGCGAGGTAGGTTCGGACGCCAGCCTGCACACGGGCGGTGGTTATATCAAGGTGAATTCCGCAAAGGGCAAGATCGAAGCCGAGAGCGGGGGCGGAACGGTCAACATCGTTTCTGGCTTGCAGGACGCGGTGCTCGAGACGGGTGGGGGCAACATTCATATGGAGCACTGCGGCGGACGAGTGAAGGCGAGTACCGGTGGTGGAAGTATCGATCTGGGCGATATCGGCGGTGCAGCCGAAATGGAAACTGGCGGCGGCAGCATCCATCTCGCCTCGGCCAAAGGGCCGGTCCGTGCGGAGACTGGCGGCGGCAGCATCATGTTGAACGGCGTTCCATCGGCGCGTGCGGAGACCGGCGCCGGCGGAATCGTGGCAAAGTTCGTTGCGGCGAACGGCGAGCGCCACGATTCGGAACTGGAGACCTCCGCTGGTGACATCACGGTTTACCTGGCACCCAACGTGAACCTCAGCGTCCGCGCGTCGATTGAAGTGGCCAATGGCCACGAGATTCGCTCGGACTTTCCCGACATCCGAGTGACCACCGAAGGCGGCGACTATGGACCGAAGACGGTCGCCGCGGAAGGAAATCTGAACGGAGGCGGTCCCGTGCTCAAGGTTCGTACCACGACTGGGAACATTTGTTTCCGCAAGGCAAGCCACTAGCGGGCTTTTGCGGGTTGGAGGGCTAGATATGCGAAACTCAATTCTGTTGACGATGATCGTGCTGCCACTTATGGCAGTGGCAACCTGTGCCACCAATAATTCCTCAATTGCTTCGGCCAGCGACGCTTATGGTTTCTCCAGTGAGGATTGGGGCAGCGGTTCTTACCTCGGAGTGGACACGCGGGACATCGCTTCGGACCGCCTTGCGGCTTTGCACTTGAAAGACGAGCGCGGCGTAGAAGTGACCATGGTGGATCAGGATGCTCCCGCGGGCAAGGCTGGACTCAAAGAGCAGGATGTGATCTTGTCTTTGAATGGCGCCGATGTGCAAAGCGTCGAACAGTTGCGGCGCATGATCCGCGAAACTCCGCCCGGCCGGACGGTAACACTCGGCGTGAGCCGCGGCGGCCAACTCATGACCATCAAGGTGGAACTGGCCGATCGTAAAAAGGATTACTCCGACAACTTTGGTCCCAACGGCAAGCAGTTCAAGTTCAATATGCCGGCCCTGCCGGTGCTGCCCGACATGGATCTGCCGGTTTCCATCGTGGTGGTGCACTCTTCCGCGCGCAGCGGTTTGATGGTGGAGAACCTTACGCCGCAGCTCGGAGACTTCTTCGGCGCCAAAAATGGCCAAGGGGTGCTGGTGCGTTCCGTCGAGAGGGGCAGCCGGGCAGACAAAGCTGGTTTTCGCGCCGGGGACGTGATCGTCAAGATCAATGGTGAACCCATTCACGACAGCGGCGACTTCAGTCATGCCTTGCGCTCACGCAAGGACAACACCGCCAGTATCAGCGTGATTCGCGACAAGAAAGAACAGACAATTACCATCACTTTGCCGGAGCGCAAACAATCGGATCTATTCCGCGAAAGTATGGACTTGGAAATTCCCGAGATCGACGCTGCGACGCGAGATGAAATGAGCAAGCTCCAATCGGAAATGGCGCACCTCAAACCGGAAATGGAAGAAGCCATCAATCGCGAACTCAAGCCGGAGATCGAACGCCAAACCCGGGAAGCCCAAAGGCGTAGTGCAGAGATCACGCGGCAGATGCGCGATGTGCAACGGGAATGGCAGGACCGCCAGCGTGAGATCGAGAGAGAGCTAAGGCAAGAATTTGGAGGCCCCGGCAGCGAATTCTGATCGCGCCGTGGAGCTACCTTTGGGCGCCGTGCGCCAAACTGAGTTTCGGAGCCGGCGCCAGGCACACCCGATTCCTGCCCGCCTGTTTTGCGGCGTACAAACCGGCGTCGGCCGCCTTCACCAATTCATCGCGCGTGCTACCGTGTTCGGGATAATTCGCAGTTCCGGCGCTGATGGTGACCGGACGGGGAACACCGGGGAACTGCCAGGTTTCGACGGTCTTGCGCAGTTTCTCCGCGACTCCCAAAGCATGTACCGCATTGGTCTGCGAGAGCAGAATAGCAAATTCCTCACCTCCGTAGCGGCACAGAACGTCGATCTTCCGCAGTTGCTGATAAAAAATCGAGGAAACCTGACGCAGCACCTCGTCCCCGAGCAAGTGCCCGAATTCATCGTTCAATCGCTTAAATTGATCAATATCAATCATAACTACGGCCAAACCCGAGTCGTATCGCCGTGCCCGCTCCATTTCTTCCACGATCCGCAACTCAAAAAACCTGCGATTGAAAATCCCGGTTAGTCCATCCAGGTAAGCCAATTGTTTTACCCGTTCCACATAATGGGCATTTTGGATGGCGGTGGCGCAGATGTCTGCAACGGATTCCAACGGCTGGGTATCGTTGGCGTTGAAAGCTCCTGCCCGGGCTGAGTCCAATACTAGGATGCCGAGGGTCTGTCCAAAGGAGACTAGTGGAATGCACATGCTAGATCCGGTTTCGGCGCACAACCCCAGGTCGGAGACCGCTTTCGCATCATTCTCAATCAGAGTTTTTCCCGCAGCCAAGGCTCGTTGCCAAAGTCCTTCTCCCGCCGGCAGCCGCCCCCCCTCGGGAGCGCGTCCAGTAAGCTTTCCATGGCTCGCCCGCAACACCAGATCGTCCTCATCCTTCAGCAGCACCGACACCTGAGAGACCTGGAAAGCCTGCTGGATCAGCAAACATACCTTTGAGAGCAATTCTTTCAAATCGAGTACGGCTGTCATCTGCTTAGCGATCGCGTTGATCGCTTCCAGTTGCGAGGCTCGCTGTCGCTCCAGCGAGTATAGGCGGGCGTTCTGCAGGGCCATGGACGCTTGCGTGGAAAACAGCGTCAGCAGGTCAATGGTTTCTGAATCGAAGTGGTTGAGATTTTCACTCTGGCAGTCCAACACGCCCACAACGTGGTCGCGCACCATCAGGGGAACCGCCAGCTCGGAGCGTGTGTTCTTGGTCGACAAGATGTAACGCTCGTCCTTGGTAACATCGGCGGCGTAGATGGGGCGTTTTTGATGAGCTGCGGCCCCAGTGATTCCGGTTCCTATCGGGAAGCGGAACTTGTCGTGGCCATGATCCCAGCCAACCTGGCAACGCACGTAGAGTTCCTCATCGTCTCGCAACAGGATGGCCACGTTCTGCAGGTGGAAGTAGTCGCGCGCGATGGTCAGGATCTGCTGCAGCACCTCATCCAGCTCAAAGGTGGAAAGCACTGCCTGACTCGCGTCATACAGCATGGAGATCTTCTGCATAGTGCTGCTCCAGATTCTAGCTTCCCTATCCCCGGTCACGGATGTTCCGAAAGTAACCTGGCGTGGATGAAAGTCTTGGACACTGATGAAAGTCTTGGACACTTTTGACGAAGCACCGGAGGGCCCCGTGCCGAAAGCGGGCGTTCAGGAAAACAATTGGCCTTAACCCTTTGGCCGATGGGAGGCACGCTTGCAGGCGGCGAGCGTCTTGATCAGGCCGAATACCACCAGGCAGAACCAGAAGTCTATCAGCGATCCCAGATCGATGTGGAAGGGGACATGCCGCGCCCCTGGCGGCAGATACCTTGCAAGAAGAAAATATGCCGCGTTGCCCAACAGGATCGCCACCAGGGCGTGAATGAAATTGGCTGCCGCTTTAGACATGGCTTTCATGTGTCCGGTCTTAAGGCCGAAGGCTACGCAGACTGCGGGCGTGTAGCGGCTCCTGCTAACATCCCTTCAGATGCTGCAACCGAGCACCTCCGTTCAGTATGTCAAAGGCATCGGCCCAAAGCTCGCCGAGGTGCTGGCGGCCAAGGACATTCAGACTCTCGACGACTTGCTGCACTACCTCCCGTTTCGCTACGAGGATCGGCTGAATCCCCGGGGCATAACTGAACTGCGTCCCGGCGAAATGGCCACCGTAATTGCCGAAGTGCGGACCTCGGGCCTGTTCCGTACCCGCCGCATGCCCATCTTTCAGATGACCGCCGGACAAGGCAGGACGCGGCTGAAGTGTATCTGGTTCAACGCCGCTTATCTTCGGGACAAGTTCAAGCCGGGCCAGATCGTCGCGCTTTATGGCAAGGTGGAAGAGGATTACCGCGGCGGCGAACTCCAACTCACCCAACCGCAGTTCGAGATCATCGGGGAGGCGGATAGCGCCTCGGATTCCGCGGACCAGAAACTGGCAGCTTCGCTCGAAATTGGCCGCATCGTGCCCATCTACGAATCGGCCGGGCAAGGCCGCCTGACATCGCGATGGTTTCGTCGCATCATCCATAGCGCACTGGAGAACCTCACGCCGGATTTGCCCGACCCCATCCCGACCGTGGTTCGCCGTCATTTGAGTCTCATCTCTCCTCGAGAAGCATTGCAGAAGGTTCACTGGCCCGAACCCGGCGAAAGCCTTCAGGACCTGCAGTCTTCCCGCACCCCGGCTCATGTCCGCCTCATCTTCGAAGAGCTTTTTTTTGTCGAGCTCGGACTCGAATTAAAACGTCGCGAACAGAAGGCACAAACCGGTATTCCTTTCCGGTTGGACGATCGTGTACGTACAGCCATCAAGAAGATTCTCCCCTTCCATCCCACGGGCGCGCAGAAGCGAGTGTTGAAGGAAATCGCTTCCGACATGGAAAAACCGTTTCCCATGCGCCGCCTGTTGCAAGGCGATGTCGGCTCCGGCAAAACCATCGTGGCCTTCGAAGCCGCCATCGTTGCCATGGAAAACGGATACCAAGTCGCGCTGATGGCGCCCACGGAAATTCTTGCACAGCAGCACTACTTTTCCGCGCGCCGCATTCTGGAAAGCGCGGGCTATCGGGTCGTGCTTCTCACGGGCTCGATGGAAGATGACCGCAAGCGCGAAACCCGCCGTCACATCGCACAGGGCAATGCCCAACTGGTAATAGGAACGCATGCTTTAATCGAGCAAAAAGTCGAGTTCGCCAAACTGGGCATGGTCATCGTGGATGAGCAGCATCGCTTCGGAGTCTTGCAGCGCTTCAAGCTGATGAAGAAATCAGATCGTGTGGGGACTGGCGATTCGCTCGTCCAGGTTGAACATTCAGCGGATTCCCCGGAGCCAGATGTTCTAGTCATGACCGCAACCCCGATCCCGCGCACTCTCGCCCTCACGCTTTACGGCGATCTGGACGTGAGCGTGATCGACGAGATGCCACCCGGACGTACTCCCGTCGTCACTCGCTGCATATCGGATGAGCGTTCCCCGGAGGTCTGGGAATTCGTGCGCAAGCAGGTGAAGGCAGGTCATCAAGTTTATGTCGTCTATCCCGTGATCGAGGAAAACGAAGAGACCGAACTAAAGGCAGCGATGAAGATGTACAAAGAGCTGAGCAAGCGCATCTTTCTCGACTTGCGGGTGGGCGTGCTGCACGGCCGCATGGAACCCGACCTGAAAGAGCACGTCATGCGCCTGTTCCAGAAGGGCGAACTGGACATTCTAGTCGCCACGACGGTGATTGAAGTTGGCGTGGATGTTGCCAACGCCACGATGATGGTCATCGAACATGCCGAGCGCTTCGGGCTGGCCCAACTCCATCAGCTTCGCGGACGCATCGGCCGCGGCGCCGCCAAGTCGTACTGTGTTCTCATGACCGGCGGCAAAGTGTCTGAAGACGGAGAACGCCGACTCGATGCTATGGTGCGCACTAGCGACGGATTTCAGATCGCAGAACTCGATTTAGAACTTCGCGGCCCAGGCGAATTCTTCGGCACGCGTCAGGCGGGCATGCCCAGCTTTCAAATGGCCAACCTGATTCGCGACCGCCAATTGCTGGAAGCCGCCAAGCGCGAGGCCGCTGCAGTGCTGGCTGGTCCGAACGCCGACATCACGCAACCAGAAATCGACGCGGCGCTGCGGCACATGCGCACTCGCTGGCACAAGAGCTACGGGTTGGTAGAAGTTGGGTAGCGAAATCCGAATGGTTCGATTGAGACGGGCGCCTTGCATGTCGCTCGGCATTCTCCAGAATGACGTGGGATAATCTTCACCGGTGAAAATCCAAGCCAACCCCGGCCTATATCGTAAACTCCCATCGGTCGACGAACTCTCGCGCAGCCAGGAGTTGGTGATGCTCGCTTCGAAAGAGGGCCACGCCGCGGTCACCGATGCTGCTCGGGTCGTGCTGGCCTCTCTGCGGCAGGAAATTAGCGCCGGGCGGCTCGACGAGAACGGGATTGATCTGGCGCTTTCCGGACTCGAAGAAGCCGTGGCGCGGCAGGTTCAGCGGGCGTTGCAGTATTCGCTGCGAGCTGTCATCAATGCCACCGGAGTCATTCTGCACACGAATCTCGGGCGTGCCCCACTTCCGGCTTCAGCGCTGGAGCACGTTCGCGAGATCGCCGGCGGTTATTCCAATCTTGAGTTCGACGTGGAAACGGGCGAGCGCGGCAAGCGCGACGTACACGTGGACCGTTTCTTCCGCAAACTCCTCGATGAACACGTGGGGACAGTCGCCGCTGGCTGTCCAGGTGAGCAAAGCTTGCCAGTTGACGCAGACGCGGGCGCCTCTGCTCGCGAGGCCAAGCCAACCGTCTCCACCATCGTAGTCAACAACAACGCCGCTGCCGTCCTCCTCGCGCTCAACACTCTGGCGGAAGGCGGAGAGGTCATTGTTTCCCGCGGCGAACTGGTCGAGATCGGCGGGTCGTTTCGCATTCCGGATGTGATGTCGAAATCGAATGCGATCCTGCGCGAAGTGGGCACGACTAATCGCACCCGCATCGCCGATTACGAACAGGCGATCAACGAGAAAACCCGGCTGCTGCTGCGCGTGCATCGCTCCAACTTTCAGATCACCGGATTCACCGAGCAACCGCAAATTGAACAACTAGTGAGCCTGGCTCGCAAGCGCAATATTCCGCTCTTGGAAGATCTAGGCAGCGGCGCGCTGTTCGATCTGCGCTCGGTTGGCATCAATGGTGAGCCGAGTGTGCTCGACAGCTTGCGACAAGGCGTGGACGTGGTCACTTATAGCGGAGACAAATTGTTAGGCGGCCCTCAAGCGGGGATGCTGAGCGGCCGAAGTGATCTCATCGCTCGCATGCGCTCGAATTCGTTGTTTCGTGCGCTTCGCGTAGATAAATTGACCTACGCAGCTCTCGAAGTGACATTGCTCGCCTATGTAAAAGGCGAGCACGACGCGATTCCAACTCTGCGCATGATGCGTTTGTCGAAAGAAGAGATTGGAGGGCGCGCGCAAGCTGTCGCTGAAAGACTGCGGTCCTCCAGGTTATCGGTGGAGGTGTTGGACGGCGAATCCGTGATTGGTGGCGGCGCTGCGCCTTCGGCGGTGCTGCCTACGCAGTTGCTGGCGCTCACTTGCGGGGCTCTGAGCGCCGACGAACTGGCGGCGCGCTTGCGCGCCTACGATCCACCGATCATCGCTCGGGTTGAAGACGAGCGCGTGCTCATTGATCTGCGAACCGTATTTCCAGAGCAGGACGAAACTGTTAATTCGGCGCTGCAAGGGCTATTAGGAAAGGCTTAGACTTTCAGTTGCACGGAAAAAGAGGTGACTATGGCCGAACGTTCTCCACAGACTTTTGCCAATCACGTGAAAATTGATCCACCGTTTCACTACTTTGTGTTGCCGGTCTTCGCAATCTCGTGGATCATAAGTGTTGTTCTGGTAGTGAGACATCCCGGGTTTCTGCATTTCTGGATCGTGATCTTCAACACCGCGCTAATTGTCGCGGTAGTCAGGTTTCGGCAATACGCGCTCAAAGTGCAAGATCGCGTCATCAGACTGGAAGAGCGGCTGCGGCTAGCCGCGTTGCTGCCCGATTCCCTGCGCCCGCAAGTCGCGAAGCTCAGCGAAGGTCAGCTCATTGCTCTGCGCTTTGCCCCAGATGCAGAAGTGCCAGCGTTGGTCGAACGGACGTTGTCCGCGAACCTGGCGCCCGCCGACATAAAAAAAGCCATCAAGAATTGGCGGCCCGACTATTGGCGGGTCTGAGAGGAATTCGGCTGGCCGTAGATTTAGCGGATGCGAGACCGCTAAACTGTCTGAATGATTGTTGGCACCGGCATCGACATCGCGGAAGTGCCGCGCATCGGAGCGTCCATCGCGCGCTTCGGCGACCGCTTTCTGCGTAGGATTTTTACCGAGGCCGAGATCCGCTATTGTGAATCGAAGGCCAACCGCATCGAGCGTTACGCAGCGCGCTTCGCCGCCAAGGAAGCCGCGATGAAGGCTATCGGTACCGGCTGGAATCGTGGCGTCAAGTGGCGTGACGTTGAAGTCTGCCGCCAGCCCGGAGGCCGACCCGCCATCGCGTTCCATGGCAAGGCTGCGGAATTCGCGGTAAAACTGGGCGCAGTGCATGCTGCGCTTTCACTTTCCCACACCGAAGCGTACGCCATCGCGCAAGTGATTTTGGAAAGCTGACGGATTCAGTTGATCGGACTGAACCAGCGAGCCGTCCGTTCCCACACGATCCTTCGGTTGCAGACGGCTGAATGCTGACTGCTTCTGTTAGACTGTCGCAGCTGACATCGAATGCCAGTTATAAGCGAAACTACCCCAATCAGCCGTGCGAAGGCGGACACAGGCCCCGATCGCGCTCTATGGGCCGGCGTGGCCCTTAGCAGCTTCGCCGCGTTGCTGCTGGAATTAGCGCTCACCCGATTATTTTCTGTCGTGCTTTTTTATCATTTCGCCTTCCTGGCGATTTCAATCGCACTGCTCGGCCTTGGTTCCGGCGGAGTGTTCGCATATTTAGGAAAGAGCTGGTTGAGCCGGTTCTCTACCCGTGCCCTGCTCTCATGGCTCTGTGTTGCCAACGCTGCAGTCGTTCCTATCGTGCTGGAGATCGTGCTGCACGTTCCGGTCTCGCTGAGCTTGTCGCGAGCCAATTTTCTGCGGCTGACGGCGATCTATCTGGCTTCCGCGGTGCCATTCTTTGTTACCGGGCTTGAGTTCTCCATTCTCTTTGCTCGCGAATCACGTCACATTTCGCGGCTCTACGGAGCGGACTTGCTGGGTGGCGCGCTGGCATGTCTGGGAGTTGTTCCTCTGCTCAACTGGCTGGGCGGCCCAAACACAGTGCTGTTCGCGGGTGTGATGGCCGCAGTCGCAGGGGCCGCGTGGGCGGCAAGCGTCAATCTGCGGAGACTCACGCTCGGCTTGGCTGCAGTTCTCCTGCTGGTGATCTCCGCGAACTATTCGGGAAAGCTGATCGACGTTATTTATGCCAAGGGATTGTTTCGCGATAAATCCTGGGTTGAGTTCGCCCGCTGGAATGCGATCTCGCGCGTGGAAGTGGATCGCCAGGGCGGGGCAAAAGCGATCGTCATAGACGCCGACGCGTCCACCTACATCATGAACGCCGATCTCAGCCAATGGCAGGGCACGGTATGGCAGAAGAATTTGATGTCCGCGCCCCCCGCGCTGGCTAACATTCTACGGCCGCACGGCGAGTACGCCATCATCGGGCCGGGGGGCGGGGTCGATGTATTGCGGGCCGTGGCGAATGGAAGCCCCAGCGTCACTGGAATTGAAATCAATCCGATCATCGCCAACACGGTGATGCGCGAACGCTACGCGGATTATTCCTATCACCTATACCAGCGGCCCGAGGTGCACATCGAAGTCACCGACGGGCGATCGTTTGTTCGCAATGCGAAGCAGAATTTCGACGTGGTTCAGATGACTCTCGTCGACACCTGGGCTTCGACCGCCGCGGGGGCTTTCGCCCTGAGTGAGAACAGCCTCTACACCGTAGAGGCATTTCGAGAGTACTTCGAACACTTGAAACCCGACGGGTTGGTGGCCATCACTCGCTGGGAGTTCCGCCAGCCCCGGGAAGCCCTGCGAGTAGTTTCTGTCGCGATGCAAGCGCTGCATGAGCAGGGAGTGCAAAATCCTGCTGGAAATTTCATCGTGGTTTCTGAGGGAGCTCTGGACGAAGACGGAATTCCGGTCGTGGTACTCGCCAAGAAAAGTGCTTTCACTGCCGAAGAAGAGCAAGAGGTCCGCGACCACTTGGGCAGGAACCCCGCGCTGGTGGCGCTGTATCTTCCTTCCGACCCGAAAGATAATCCGTTCTCTGCCCTGATCGCGCGCAACGATCCCTACGCTTTTGCCCAACGCTACCCATACAATGTTGCGCCGGTAAACGATAATGCGCCCTTTTTCTTTTTCACCCTGAAGCTGGACCTGTTGCTCCATCACAAGGGTTTGTACCACGGCATCGACTGGAAGGTGAACCTGGGCGTTGTCGTACTGGCCGTAGTGTTGGTAATTTCTCTGGCCGCGGTGCTCGCGTTCCTGGTGATCCCTCTCGCCGTGCGTGGCGTACGCGGACAGGTGCGTCCAGTCCGCCTCTTGTATTTTGTCGCGGTGGGCTTGGGATTTATCCTGGTAGAGATCGCCTTTATCCAGCGCTTCGTCCTTTTTCTCGGGCACCCGACTTATGCTCTCACCGTAGTCGTGTTTCTACTTCTGCTTTCGAGCGGCGCCGGCAGTCTGGCATCGCGGAAATGGATGGCCCAGACGCAGCGTGCCTGGCTTCCGCTAACTTTGATAGTCGGCGCTCTTCTACTTTATGTTTTCATTTTGCCGGGACTGCTCAACGCGCTGGTAGGGCTTCCTTTCGAAGTAAAACTGCTGGTAAGCGCCGTCCTGCTGATTCCGCTGGGGCTGGCGATGGGAATGCCGTTCCCCACTGGCTTGAGGGCGTTGGCGAGCATTCGCGTCCCCGAGTTCCCCACCGCCAGCCCAAATGACTTGCAGGAAAATGCTGTGGAGTGGGCGTGGGCCATGAACGCAGGTTCCAGCGTGTTGGGTTCGGTTCTGGCGATGGTCATTGCAATTCAGTTCGGGCTGAACGCCACCTTGGCTTGCGGAGCGGTCGCGTATCTGGTTGCCATCCTGCTTTCAGGAACCCTGCAGCCAGGTCGTGCTTGATCTGAATCCCAGACCGATCGTCTGCTATCATTCTGGCATTCGCTTAGTTTTTCGGGTCGCTGCGGGAGAATTTTTGCCATGACGTTCTCAGGGAGAATCAGTGCCTAGCCAGAAACAGTTGAAGTGGTCCCAACTGAAGGTCGGGCTCACGGTGCTGGCCGCCAGCATCACTTTAGGCATTCTGATTTTACTCATGGGTGGGACGGGCGGCTTCTTTACCGAGAAGATCACGCTGAAATCATATTTCGATAATGCTGGCGGGTTGAGGGTAGGAGCGCCAGTGCGGCTTCAGGGTGTGGACATTGGCAATGTCTCCGCCATCCGGGTTGTGTCCGAACCAGCCAAGCGACTGACTCCGGTGGAAGTGACAATGAAGGTGAATACGAAATATCACAGCAATTTGCGTGAGGATTCAGTCACCTTGCTGTCCACCGCTGGGGTATTGGGCGAAACCTACATCGACATTGACAGCGCGCAAGCCAGCGGGCCAGAAGTCCGGCAAGGGGATGTGTTGGCCACCCGCGAAACTCCGCAGATCGAAGACGTCGTGCGCGCCAGCCAAAGCACATTGCAAAACCTGGACGCGCTGGAAAAACGCGTGGATCGAATTCTTGCGTTTATAGAAAGCGGGCAGGGATCCATCGGCAAGGTGATTTACGATCCCAGCCTTTACAACCGGCTGAACGCCACGGTTCTTCAATTCCAGGGCGTGGTCAGCGATGTGACCTCGGGAAAAGGCAGCCTGGGAAAGTTGCTCGTCGACGATCAGCTTTATAAGAACGCCAACGCGACAATCGACAAGTTGAACGGGATCATCGACGACCTGAACGCGGGCAAGGGCACCGCCGGCAAGTTTCTTAAGGATCCGACTCTCTACAATTCTGCTAACGACACTATGGCCAACGTCAAGAAATTAACCGACGACGTGAACGCGGGTAAAGGCGCTCTGGGCGTAATGGCCAAGAATCAGGAGTTTGCTAACAAGCTGCAAAACACCATGAGCAAGCTGTCGGATCTGAGCGACCGTCTGAATTCAGGCGAGGGCACGATAGGAAAACTGCTGCAGGATCCATCCGTCTACAACAATACCAATCAACTGCTGCAAGATACGCAGGAGCTGATCAAAGCGATCCGTCAAAACCCCAAGAAGTATCTAACCATCCATATGAAGATTTTCTAAGGTTCCCACAGCGCCCACGAAGGCCCGGACGCCTCGTCCGGGAAGTGCGCCACAATCGTCCTGACTGCTTTGTGTACCTTCGTGTCCTTCGTGGTTTTGGCACTTGTACTTCACCAACCACAAAGGACACAAAGGTACACAAAGGAAAGCACACAGAAGACAACTGCTTCGCACTGGAGTGGACCCCGAATTTGAGACAGCCAGTTAAGCCCTAAAATGCAGCGAAAGGGGAAACTGGGATGGGATCTCGAAGGAAGTTCACCAAAGAGTTCAAACTGGATGCGGTACAACGATTGC
>Ga0182014_10003247_pt1 | contig 19694 bp, 19 predicted proteins | sample 612S2DmetaG_FD_120489 | JGI IMG/M metagenome (GOLD analysis project Ga0182014, IMG submission 120489) | Permafrost microbial communities from Stordalen Mire, Sweden - 612S2D metaG | ecosystem: Environmental > Terrestrial > Soil > Wetlands > Permafrost | place: Sweden: Stordalen | collected... | reverse complement strand
TTCGGCGCCATCAAGGCAGGCGTCAAGGCCAGCGGACGCAAGGACTTTGCCATCATCGCCGCCGACGCTCCGGCCAGCGCCGCAGCCGCATTTACGGCCAACCGCGTCACCGCCGCTCCGCTCATTGTGGATAAACAGCACCTGAGCGTCACCATGGGCAAGGTGCGCGTGGTTGCCATCAATGCCGGCAACGCCAACTGCGCAGTCGGCCAGGCTGGCCTCGACGCCGCACAGGCGACCTGTGATGCCGCGGCACGCATCTTCGCCTGCCGGTCCGAGGAGGTCTTTCCCTCCTCGACCGGCGTCATCGGCGTGCCGCTTCCAGCCAACAAGCTGATTGATGTCATGCCCACACTGGCGGCCTCGCTTGGCGCCGAGTCGGACCACTTCATCGAGGTTGCTCAGGCCATTTTGACTACAGACACGGTCGAGAAGACCGCCTTCGCCCGCCTGGAAGTCGCCGGCACGGACGGCGCGCCGCTGGAGATTCGCATCGCCGCTCTCTGCAAGGGCTCGGGAATGATCCACCCCCAGCTTGTCCCGCACGCCACCATGCTGGTCTACATCCTCACCGACGCAGCAATCGAGCCCGCGGTTCTCTCCGCATATTTGAACCCTGCCATCGAGGTCACCTTCAACCGCATCTCGGTCGACGGCGACACTTCCACCAACGACACTGTGCTTTTGCTCGCCTCGGGCGCGAGCGGAGCGTCGATCGGCCCCGGCAACGCGGCTTTTTCCTCCGCGCTCACCCAGGTGTGCACTTCGCTGGCGCGGCAGATTGTCGCCGACGGCGAAGGCGTCACCCACGTGGTGGAGCTGCGCATCGAAGGCGCGGCCAGCGATAGCGATGCCCTTCGCGTCGCCAAAGCCATCGCGCACTCGCCTCTGGTCAAGACGGCCTGGGCCGGCTGCGATCCCAACTGGGGCCGCCTGGTTGCGGCGATCGGCTATTCCGGCGCGCAAGTCGATCCCGAGCGCATCAATATATGGTTCGGCGAACACCGCATCTGCCGCGACGGCGGGCGCGCCGCCGAGTTCGACGAGGCCACGGCCCACGCCTACATCTCCCAGACCGAGTTCGTCATCTCCATCCATCTCAACCAGGGCGCGGGCTCGTGCGTATTCTGGACCACCGACCTGACCACACAATACATCCACATCAACGCCGACTATTCGACCTAGGCGGCGCCTTGAGTAAATTACAATCGATCCGTTCCCAGAGGTTCCTTCAACTGATGAAGACAACACGCAAGCATAGCTCCACCCCTGTCGAAGCGCCTCCGCACAACGGATTCTCGCTGATCTCCAATGAGAAGCTCCTCCAGCTCTACACCACGATGCTCAAGTGCCGGATGATCGAGCAGCGCATCAGCACCCTCGCCAAACAAAATACTTCGATCGAGACCCTTATGGCTGCAAACGAGGAGGCCGTCGCCACCGGCATAGTCCTCGACTTGCTTCCCGGCGACACGCTCGCTCCCTCGCACGGCGGATTCATCCCCAGCTTTGTGAAGGGGCGTTCTCTGGAAGCGATCTTTGGACGGATCTTCTCCTCGCCCTCTCGCCAAAGCGCCAAGTCGCGGCCTCGCTATGCAGCCCTCAATCTCATTCCTCCTTCCTTAAGCCTCGGCGTTCAACTCGAGCGGGCCATCGGCGCTGCCGTCGACAACAAGAAGTGCAAAAAAAGGGGAATCACCGTAGCCTTTTGCGGCAGTTCCACCGATCCTACGGGCCATCTGTACGAAGCGATGCGCCATGCCGGCAAACTGAGCCTGCCCATTCTTCTGGTGTGTCACAGCGATTCTGCTTCCGAGGAGATAGGCCGACAAGCGCAGGACTGCGGCTTTCCCGGCGTCACTGTGGATAGCGACGATGCGGTGGCCGCCTATCGCGTCGCCACCGAAGCCATCACGCACGCCCGCCGGGGCAGCGGCCCCACCCTGATCGAGTGCAAGCCCTGGGTACTCTCCGGCCACTCGTCCGGCCGGCGTCCAACTGCCCGCAATCCCGTCCTCAGGATGGAGGAATACCTGACCCGCAAAGGGCTCTTCGACAGGAAACTGAAATCCGCCGTAACCGCGAGCTTCCGTCGCGAACTCGATGACGCTATTAAGATCACACAGGATTCGTAGCGGATGAACCTCCAACCAGCAGTTTCAGATTCCGCTCTCACTGCGCACGCTACTCTTCAAAGACATCGCGCAGCGTGGCCAGAGTCGCACGCAGCGTAACCGCCGTCAACGAACCCGAGCGCTTTACAAGTCGGGATTTGTCGATGGTTCGCACCTGGTCGAGCAGGATGAGTCCTTGTTTGCCGCCGTGCCGGACGGGAATGCGGAAGGACGTCGGGCGGCTGCCGGTGGTCATGGGAGCGACGATCGCCGTGCGCAAATAATCGTTCATCTCCGGGGGAGAGATGACCACGCAGGGGCGGGTTTTCTGAATCTCGCTGCCTACGGTGGGATCGAGATTCACCAGCCATATTTCACCTCGCACTGCTGAGCCGCGCTTCACCACGTCAGCTCCGCATCGCCCTCATTGGCAAACTCGGGAAGCACCAAGGCATCGTCGCCTGCCGCCGCCAGTGCCCGGCACTCCTCGGCCCAACCCGTGCGCGGGGCAGTCTTGGGCCTTCGCAGTACCAGCGCATCGCCTTCCACCTTCATCTCAGCCTGATCCACGAGCCCCACTTGTTGCAGCAGGGGCTTGGGAATCAGGATTCCCTGCGAATTTCCTAGACGCCGAATCGTTGTGAGCATAAAGCCCTCCATGTAATAACAATGTTATCACATGGGCAGGGTCCACGTTATTTGTTTTGGACCCGCATGTCACTTGCGCCAGCTACTTCGCTCTTGGATGAGTCCGGTCGTAGACAACCGTCAACTGCGAAGTTGTGAGCTGCGTGTAACGCTGTGTGGTCGAGAGCCGCTCGTGGCCAAGCAACTCCTGTATGGCGCGCAGGTCGGCCCCTTCTTCCAGCAGATGGGTTCCGAAGGCGTGGCGCAGCGTGTGCGGATGCACGTCCGAAGACAGGCCGCGCAGGACTGCGATACGCTTCACGATGCGGCCTACGCTGCGTGTCGTCAGGCGCGCCTCGCCGCCAATCTTGCCCAGCCCACGCAATTGCAGATTCACGAATAGCGCCGGTGTCGCAGGTCCCTTTCTTTTTTCTGCATCTCCCGTTCCGGCCGCAGCCAGCCTTGCCGAGCGCTCCGTCAGATAGGAACGAAGCGCCTGCGCCGCCGCATCGCCCAGTGGAACATATCGTTGTTTTTGGCCTTTGCCGCGCACCAGGATGGCTTCATTCGCCCAGTGAATGTCGGCGAGGTTCAGCCCCGTCAGCTCGGCGTTGCGGATGCCGCAGCCATAGAGCAACTCGAGAATCGCACGGTCGCGCGCCGGCCAACTGGCTGCATCCTCGCCCACCGAGTCCACCACCTGGTTCATCTGTTCAATCGAGGGGACGCGCGGCAGATGTTTGGGCAGGCGCGGCGTTGCGACCAGTGAGGCCGCGTTCTGCTCGATGTGGCCCGTCCGCGCCAGCCACTTGAACCAACTGCGAATGGCCGCCAGCGCCCGCGCCGCGGAGGCCTTGGAAAGCCCGCGGTCGTAGAGCGTGCCCAGGTAGGCGCGAATGTCGGTGTGCTCGATGCGCTGCACAGTCTTATCCGTGTTGTCGCAGGGACCGAGACGCTCCCCGAGACGTTCCCCGAGGCGCCAGTTGATCCACGCGGCAAAGCCCTGCAGCTCTCGCCGATAAGCGCGCAGGGTGTGCGTGGAAACGCCCCGCTCATTGACCAGGACCTTCAGGAACCCGGTGACCAGCGCTTCGATCGGAGCAGCGGCCGCCGGTTCCGCAGGCTCAATCGACGCCAAACTCATGCCGGCTCCTCCTCAGTCTCTGAATGAACCGGAGCCTTCCGGCTCTTGCCGCCTCTCACCATTTCCAAAACTGGCCGAGGCGCCTCTTGTTCGACCTCCGGCCTCGCCGCCGCGCGGGGATGGTGCGCGCGATGCACGGCCTTCAGCCGGCCCAGCGCCAGATGCGTATAGACCTGCGTGGTGGAGATGTCGGCATGGCCCAGGATTAACTGCACGCTGCGCAGATCGGCGCCGTGCTCCACCATGTGGGTCGCGCAACTGTGGCGCAACCGGTGGGGGCTGGCGTCGCCGTTCGAGGTCTTCACCAGATGCCACACCCATTGACGCGTGAGCGGCATGCCGCGCAACGAAAGAAACAGCCGCGCCGGGTCTTGCCGCGAGCTGTCTCTCCGAGCAGCGCTGGCCTTGCTTCTGGAACTGATGCGAGCCAGGTGCGGCCGGCCCTCGCGCAGATAGGTCTCCAGCGCCCCCAACGCGGCGCGCCCCAGCGGAACGATGCGTTCCTTGTCGCCCTTGCCGCGCACGTGCACGCGTCCGGCGTCCAGCGCCAGATCCCCCGTCGAGAGCGTGGTCACCTCGGAAACGCGCAGCCCGCCGGCGTAGAGCAACTCCAGAATTGCGCTGTCGCGTAGTGCGGTGGCCTTGGCTTGTGGATGCGAGGCAGCCATGCCGGCGCGCTCCAGCATCTCCGCCACCTCCGGCTCCGCGAGCGACTTTGGCAGCACCTTCCATGCCTTGGGCGACTCGATATTCACGGTCGGATCGTGATGCGTGCGCCGGTCGAGCAGCAGCCACTTGTAAAACCCGCGCAGGCAACTCAGCTTGCGCGCCGACGAACGCGAGTCGATGCCGTGGTTGCGCAGATGTTCGAGAAATGCCGCCACATCCTCCTCGACCGCCGTAAGCAGGATGCCGTTTCGGCTCTCGATGAACTCGGCAAAGATCCGCAGGTCGCTCAAATAAGCCTCGCACGTGAGCGGCCGTAAGCCCTTTTCCACGCGCAGATAGGCCTGATATTCCTTGAGAAGCGCGAGATTGCGCGTGCTGTCCACTGCTTCGATTATCCGCGCCTTGCAACCCGCCCGCCGCCGCTTCAGAGGTTGTCGAACCTCGTTCATCACGGAATCAACATCATTACCTCGCGACTGAAAATTCTTGACTCCCCTGAGTCTTCTTCAAACGTTAACGTGCAAAACAAAGCCGTTTCGGATGAGAATAGAATAGAGTTGGACGAATTTATTGAGCAGATTGAGGGAAGTTTGACGGCAGCGCAGTTAGACACTTGCAAGTGGACCGCCCAGGAGTTCAAGCGGCTGGTTCTCGGGAGCACTCCAAAGGTCGCCGTCTTCGATTGCGACGGAACCCTTTGGGGCGGCGACTCCGGTTATGGGTTCATGGTTTGGTCGCTTGAACAAGGGCTGGTCTCCCGTTCCACCAGCGACTGGATCGACACCCGCCACCGGGCCTACCGTTCCGGCCAGGTCAGCGAAGAGCAGATCTGCGGCGAGATGGTTCAGATCTATGCCGGTCTGCGCGACCAGGAACTGCGCACCGCGGCGGCACAGTACGTGAAAGAATTTGTACAAGCGCGCATCTATGCGGAGATGGCCGATCTGGTGGCCGCACTGCGAGCGGGCGGCGTGGACCTCTGGGCCGTCAGTTCCACCAATCGCTGGGTGATTGCCGAAGGCGTGCGCGATTTCGGCTTCCCTGAGGAGCATATTCTGGCCGCGGAGGTTCGCGTCACCGACGGCCTGATCACCAGTGAAATCCTGGACGTGCCGACGGATGCCGCCAAGGCTGCCGCGCTCAAGCGGGTGGGATTTGCCAGGCCGGACGCGGTCTTCGGCAACTCCATCCACGACCTGGCGATGCTCGAAATGGCGCGCTGCCCCTTCCCGGTCAACCCCTCTCCCGCATTGCTTGAGGCAGCTGCAAAGAACGGCTGGGGCTACTTCCGGCCGGCGGCCGCGGAAGGCGTGGAAGCGGCTGTGGCGGGAGAGTAGAAACACCGCCGGGAAGACGCGCCGCTGACCCAGTCGCTTGGCATCGCGCCTGCACAAACGGCGCCCGGTCCGGTACGTCGACTCTTTTGTTGCGTTTACACTATAGATGTGGGAGCAGCCCAGCCAAATCCCGACGCCAGGCCGAACGGGCCCGCCCTGCGCTTTGTGGCGGCGGCCCTGATCGTGCGCGGCGGCGAGGTTCTGATCGGACAGCGCCGCGTGGATCAGCCCATGGCCTCGTTGTGGGAGTTCCCCGGCGGAAAGATTGAAGCCGGCGAAAGCCCGGAGCAGGCCCTGGCCCGCGAACTCGACGAAGAACTCGGCATCCAGGCCGCCATTGGCCCTCCTGTCACCCGCATCCGCCACAACTACCGCCATGGCGGAGCGGTAGACCTGCAATTCTTTGCGGTCCACGAATTCAGCGGCGAAATCGACAACCAGATCTACCAGCAGGTCCGCTGGGTCCGGCTTGAAGATCTCACCGGCTACGACTTCCTCGCCGCCGACCGAGGCCTGATCCGCGATCTAGCGGCGGGCAAGCTGCTGTAGTGTCTCGATGTCAATTCCAGTATTCCGCATCTGGAGCGCAACAAAGAGCTGAAAGCTAGAGGCTGAGGGCTGGAAGCTGCTTTTCAATGCCCCGGCATCATCCCCCAAAGCATCACCAGCGTCATCCCGATCACAATAATGCTGGTTCCCCACGCGATCACATTCCACAGCCGCGAGTTCTTATGCTCGCCCATCAGGTCCGAGCGGTTAATCAGCAGCAGCATGAGAATAATCACCACCGGCAGCAGAACGCCGTTCAGCACTTGCGAAAGAATCGCCACATTGATCAGTTGCGCGTCGGGCAGCACGAGCACCGTCGCGGCCCCGCCAACGATGAGCAGCGTATAAAGCCAGTAGAAGAACGGCGCCTCTTTGAAGTTCTTGTCCACACCGGACTCGAAGCCCATGCCCTCGCACACCGTGTAAGCCGTAGAGAGGGGCAAAATGGATGCCGCGAATACAGACGCGTTGAAGAGTCCAAAGGCAAAGAGCAGGAAGGCGTAGTCGCCGGCCAGCGGACGCATTGCGTCGGCCGCGTCGGAGGCCACCTGGATCGCGCCCATCCCATGCACGTAGAGCGTGGCCGCGCAGGCCACCACGATAAACCACGCCACCAGGTCGGTAAAGAAGCTGCCCACGATCACGTCCAGCCGCGACGCCGCGTAGTCCTTCACGCGAATGCCCTTCTCCACAATCGAAGATTGCAGATAGAACTGCATCCACGGAGCGATCGTGGTGCCCACCACGCCGATGGCCGTGTAGATGTAGGCCTTGTCGCTCCACACCGACTTCTGCGGCAGCTTCACGGTGGCCAGCAGCGCGTCGTGCCAGCTTGGCTGCGACAATACACCGGCAAAGATGTAGGCGATATAGACCACCGACGCGACTAGGAAGATCTTCTCCGTGCTCTTGTAGCTGCCCTTCACCACCATGAACCAGACCAGCGCCGCGCAAAAGGGCACGGAGATGAACTTGGTTACATGGAAAAGGTGCAGCGAGCCGGCGATGCCGATGAACTCGGTCACCACGTTGGTGTAGTTCACCACCACCAGCAGCACCATCAGCACGAAGGTGAGCCGTAGCCCGAACTCTTCTCTGATCAGGTCGCTCAATCCCTTGCCAGTAACCACGCCCATGCGGGCGCACATCTCCTGCACCACGATCAACGCGATGGTGATGGGGAGCATAGTCCACAGCAGCGTGTAGCCGAACTGCGCGCCTGCCTGGGAATAGGTAAGGATGCCGCCGGAGTCGTTATCGACATTGGCGGTTATGAACCCCGGACCGAGAACGGCCAGAAACAGCATGATACGGATTCGCCAGCGCTTCCACATGCCCGCTCGGTCCTAAGGTGGATTCATCTTGAGTTTCCTCCCTGACCATATCAGGCGAGACCCCCGGCCGCGAACCCAGGAAGCCGAGGTCCTTGGCCCGAGGAGAACTTGTCCGGGTGAGGCTTGACGCGCGTCTGTTATCTTGGTACATTAGTACCAAGATAACAGGAGGTACCATGACACAAGAAGCGCAGCATCGTGAACCCGTAGTCGTCGAGCGCGTCCAGACCGGAGTCCGGATGGAAAAGCGTATGTTGAAAGTCCTCAAAGCCCTCGCCGAGTTGAAAGACATGACTCTCGGCGACCTGATTGAGGGCATCGTCCTTCACGCCTTCGAGGGCAAGATCGTCCCATTCTCTTCGCAGACGCTTAAGGAGATCGAGCAGTTCAAAGCCCTGTACGGCATGACGCTGAAGGCCTCCGACAGTCACAACCTGAAGGAGCGCAAGCGCTAGGCCGCAAACCGCTTGACAGCCCCCGGGGTGCAAGAATACAACTCGCTTTCACCAATCCAAAGGCAGGAGGGCTCGCTCAATGCATCCGTCCGATTCCAATGTTCGTCTGCCGCAAAGGCGCAGACTGCTTGGAGGCATGGTCTCCGCAGCCGCATTTCTCGGCTTGAATGCTGCGAGTGCCGCAGCCGGCCCACCTGCCACATCCACTGCGCCGGCTGGGGAAACTGAAGTCCCGGAGGCACTCTTCGCGCAAGCCCGCTTGCGCAACTACAAAACCCGCCGCAGCTCAAGCTGGGACCGCACCGGCGGCAATGCGGATGCATTTCCCGTCGACCCCGGCCAGGCGCTCACACTGCTGGAAACAACGGGAGCCGGCGTTGTGACGCATCTTTGGTTCACCATCAGCTCGCCGGACCCGATGCACTTGAAGAACCTCGTCCTGCGCGCCTGGTGGGATGGCGAATCGTCGCCATCCGTCGAAACCCCTATCGGCGATTTCTTCGGCCTCGGCCTGGGCGAGTACTTCGTTTACCAGTCGGCGCTGCTGGCCGTGGCGCCCGTCAAGGCGCTCAACTCCTACTTCCAGATGCCATTTTCAAGCGCCGCCCGCATCACCGTGACCAACGAGGGCGATGTCCGCACCAACAGCCTCTACTTCGCGATCGACTACATCGCTCTGCCCGCCTTGCCCGCCGATCTCGGGCGTTTCCACGCGCAGTATCGGCAGGCCGCGCCCTGCAAGAGCGTGGTCGGCGAAGGAAAGAACCTGGATGGAAAGGACAACTACGTCTTTCTTGAGGCCACCGGCAGAGGCCATTTCGTGGGGGTCTCACAGTCCGTCGTGGCGAATCAGGATGGGTGGTTCGGTGAAGGCGACGACATGATCTTCATCGACGGCGACGCGCAGCCTACAATCAACGGCACCGGTACCGAAGACTACTACAACGGCGCCTGGGATTTCGGCCTGCAGTCCTTCGGCTACCAGCACAACGGAGCGCCGTATGTGGTCGATCCAGAGCGTATTGGCGGCCGCTATTGCCTCTACCGGTGGCACACTGAGAGCCCCATTACATTTGAGAAGTCGATACGCGTCACCATCGAGCACGGTACTGCCAACGACCGTTCCGACGATTTCTATTCCACGGCCTACTGGTACCAGACCGAACCGCACGTCGCCTTCCCGGCCTTGCCCACACCCGCGGATCGGATTCCCAAAGTCTTTGCCGTGGGCGGAGAAAAGGGCCCGGCGCAGGTCCCGGCAAGTTAGGGTCACTCGCGTTGTTCCAAACCGCGCGCAAAAAAGGATGGGTTCATTTGTGTAATGAATCCATCCTTCAGTCACAACCTGAAGGAGCGCAAGCGCTAAGCTGGCGCTCCAGCATGGACGGTCCGGAGAAAACCTTCTAGCAATCGCGGCGCGTTACTTGCTATACGGGTTGTATTGGATGGCGCCGGTCTTCTGGTCGCGCGAGAAGTGCTTCATGTAGTCCCAGCCGATATAGGCGTATTCGGGATACAGCGCGTGGACCAGATCCTTGACGTAGTTGAGCGCCACCATGGGAATACCCTTGTCGTTGTTCAGATACCAGGTCTCGGAGGCGTGTTCGTTATTGAGCGTCTCCATGGTCCAGGAATCGCCCTTGAAGCCGGAGAGCTTGTAGGCGTCGAAGTCGAAGTTGACCGGCGGGACGCCATTGAAACCGGACCAACGCTTGACCTGGTTGGCCAGATTGTCGTTGATGCGGCTCATGGCAGCTTTGAGGCGGCGCACGTCGTAAGAGGAAGTTGAAAGGTAGATGGGCAACTGGACGTTGCTGAACCTGGCCACTTCCGCACCGGTGGGCTCGATGTTGCTGCCCGCGATGGGCGCGATGGCGGCGAACAAACTCGGATCGTAATAGCCGACGGTGTATGTGGCGCCGCCGCCCATCGAGTAACCGATGGCGTAGACGCGGGAGGGATCGAGCGCCGGATAAGTGGCGAGCATGTATTTGACCAGTGCAGTAAGAGCAGGACCGCGGACATCGTTGGGAAGGCTCTGATGGTCGGCCGCGACGACGGCGACACGCTGGTCGCCCGCCAGCACTAACAAACCCATCTCGTCGACGAACTGCCGCGGGTCGTCGCCGCCGCCATGGTTGCCGAGGATCAGTGGCACGGTTCCCTTGGGCGCGGTATTGTTGAGGACTTCGCTGGGGAGATACTCATACCAGGTGTCCAGATAGTCGCCCTTGGCGCTCTTCATGCCGGCAAACCGGCTTTCGCCCTGGTGGGAGATCAGGTGGATGCCGTTCTTCGTCACTCCCCCGTTCTTCGTCACTCCGATAAGCGCGTTGCGCCGGCACAGCGAGTAGGGCGCCTCGTCGAAATCGTACCCGCTGTAAGGCGTCCCCGCACTGTAGATAGACTGAGGCAATACCGGTATGCGCATCGCCTGGATGAACATGTCGTAGTAGGCCGCCTTGATCTCGGCTGCAAGATTGACCGGATGCGCGCCGGCCACGACCACCTGCTGGAGCGGCTGCGCCTGGTTGTAATGCGTGATGACATCGCCCGCAGCCTTGACAGCATTGACGCGATTGGCTGCCTCGTATTTCTCCGCCACGCCCTCGCCGGCGTTGACCAGATACACCGGAACGAACGTCGCCGGCTTATGGACCTCTTCCATGTCGCCGCCAACCAGCAGCGCGCCGGCGATGCGGCCCACGAAGTCCATGGTCGTGGCGATGTGGTTGTTGAAGAACGCCGCGCCGCCGTCGATGGCGATGAAGTAGGTGTAGCCGAAGCCGCCGAAGTACTCCCCGTCGGAGTAAGCGGCTCTGTTCGCGCCCGTCGCGAGGCCGGGGGAACCCTGCGCGAACATGGCTGTCTGCAGGGCGTAATAGGCGGCAATGTCTTCATTGCCAAACGCCTTGCCGGCGGGCGTCACCAGCACGATGCTGCCGGTTGCTTGGTTGGCAATGTCGATCAGGCCCGCGTCCTTCAGCCAGGCATAGGCCGCGTCCTTGCTGTCAAAGTGCTGCTCGACATAGACGATGAGGTTGGTGTTCATTCTTGCCGCCGCGCGGCCGCCGTACATGTTCGCCGAGCGGTAAACAAAGGTGGTTCCCTTGGGATAGTTGTCCAGGGCGGGGTGGGACTTGAAGGTCCTCAGAGGCGTGGTGGCTCCCGGCGGGGCAAAGGCCGCGGAGGCGCTGTTATCCACCGCTGCGATGGCCGCGGGACTGCTCAAGCGGGTCTCTTCCAGGGTTTCGAAGGTGGCTTTGTTTCCCTGGCTGCCAGTGAAGTTCAGCGCAGAGTCCCTGGGCGTTAACAACAGCCCCGCCATCAGCGTCAGGGTTACTATCGGGAACGACTGCTTCCTCAACATAAGTCAATCTCCTTGCTTTCTCCCGCATCCCAATCGACATCGTTGCCGTGGCGCCGCATTTCGGATCGATCGATTCGGGGACGGACGAGCGCCCGGCGCGTCCCTGCGGATAATTCATGGATAAGGGCGTCCTGATTGTCGTACGGATTGTATCTAATCCCGGCGGTCTTCCGATCAAGCACAGAGTGCTTCATGGATTTCCAGTCCAGATTCGTCTGTTGGAAGTGTGGGTAGGGTTCCCCGTGTCTTGCCCTCCGCTGCGGAAGACCGGGAAATCGCAGCCGAACTGCAGGCAATCCTGGACTGTTGGCCGCCAACTCGGAGTCCTCTATTTCGACATTTGGACTGCGACATCGGCAGCAAAACTCTGCATCGTTATGTCGAGCGTTCTTGTCCTGGCTGCGGCGTCGGGAACAAGCAAAAAGGCGGACTCATCAAATGGATGAATCCGCCTTTTTGCTCGTAGGAAACTGCGAACTTTAGTGCAATCCGGTTTTAAGCGGATACCGCCAGCTCCCGCTCGACCTGCTGCTCTTCAAAATCCACGCTCAGGCTCAGTAGCGACTCCACTACGTCCGCGGCGCTGTAGCTGTTGCGCCCCGGCGCCAGGTACTGCGCCACGGTATTCAGATCGTCGCCCACCGTAACCAGGGCCGGCTCAACCGACTGGTCCTTGCGCGTCTGCTGGTGGCCGATGTTGGCCATCAGCGCATTGCAAAGGCATTTGCGGCCTACTGTGTCTTCAACCTTGCCGCCCTTGGCCACATAATTCTCCACCGGCTCGGCCGAGCAGCGATAGGCAATCTTGCCCTCTCCGGCAGAATACGGCTCCCGCAGATAGCCCAGATCGCAAACCCGCTTGCGCTCCTGATAGATAGGGAACGCCGAAGAAGTGCCTTCCAGTTGCGCAACCTTGAACGGAAATCCTGTAGGCGAGGCCACCGGATCCGTAAATACTTCGGCAGTGCCCGTCGCGGCCTGGGCCAGCAGTGCACTCTTCAGGTCGGGGCGCAAGCCTGACTCCCGGCTGAACGCAAAGGCCGTGCCCACCTGCACGCCGGCCGCACCCTGCTCAAGAGCCTCGCGCACTTTTTCGGCGTTGCCGTATCCGCCCGCCAACCAGAAGGGAACCCCCAGTGCGCGCAGTTCCGCAATGTTCACCCGGTCGCGCTCGCCATACACTGGTTCGCCGGCGGCATTCAACTGCAGCTTGCCGCGAGGGGGCGCATTGTGTCCGCCGGCCGTCGGGCTTTCGATCACCAGTCCATCCACGCGCCCGCTTGCCCGCCGCAGCATGGTCGTGGCCAGCGTGTTTGAGGAGACAATAGCCAGAAACCTCGGCCGGTGCAGGATCGGCAGCGGACCTTCGGCGAAGTCGGCAGGATCGAGAACCATCTGCGTATCCTGCCCAGCCAATGCCCCTGTCACTTGCAGCTTGTACTCCGCGATATGATGAGCCGCAAAGGCATCGAGCACGCCGGGAATGTGCAGCGGAATACCCGCGCCCATCAGCACATAGCCCACGCCGGCCAGCATCGCGCCATAAATCGAAGCCAGGTGCGGCATCTGCACCTTCTCTAGGAAATTGATTCCCACCGGATTCTTATGGCCTTCCCTGGCCAGAAACACCTCGACGAAGTTGCTCACCATGCACAGCTCAATCACCTTGCGCGGGCTGTTCCGCTGGTGCATGGGAATCACCGGGTACGGCGTCCCGCTGGGCTTTCCGCCCGGAGTAAAGTACTCCTGCCAGATCCGCCTGGCCATGTCGGGAAAGGGAAAGGCATCCAGCCCCCGGCGCATGTGCCCGCCAAAATCGCCATCGGCGAGGCGGCGCACAAACAGGGAATCGAGTGCAGTTCCCGAGACCACACCCAGCTGGCCGAGTTTTGAGACAGTTTGAGCCAGGCTCCAATTGGAGACCCCTACACCCATTCCGCCCTGAATAATCTTTGGGAACTGGACCATCTATGAATTGTTTCATAGATTCAGAGAAATCCACAGGCATTCCGCTAGATTTCGCGGCCACAGGCCCAATTATGAGCAATTATGCTCATCCCGGACGCTCGAGACGTTACTTTTGGGTCAGACCGAGTATCCTCAGATCTTCTCCCGCAGGAAGCTGATCACCTGGTCGGCCTGCACCACCCCCACCATTCGGCCCATCGTGTCAACTACCGGAAGCTCGTGCAGGTTGTACTTGTCGAAGAGTTCGGCCAGCTCGTTCTGGTTCATGTCCGCCGGGCACGACAGAACCCGAGGCTCCGCAAGCACGTTCAACCGCGTCTCCGGAAGCGCCATGACAAGCCGTGCCAGCGGAATTGCGCCACGCAGAATGCGCTTCTCGTCCAGCAGGTAGATCTCGGTTACCGTCTCCGGATCGCCGTCGAAGATACGCAGTGCCTGAACCGCATCGGCTACCGTGGCTTGCATTCCCAGATAGACGAAGTCGGTGGTCATGCAGCCTGCAGCCGAGTTCTCGTCGAACTCGAGCAGTTCCTCGACCTCCTGCCGTTCCTCCGGCTCCATCTCTTCGAGAATGGCGTCGGACTGATCTTCCGGCAGCTCGGCCAACAGGTCGGCGGCGGCGCCAGGGTCCATCTCCTCGACGATGTCGGCGATCTTCTCTTCGTCGAGCTTTTCCAGCAGAGCCTTTTGCAGCTTCGGCTCCACTTCTTCCAGCGTGTCGGCGGCCACCTCTTCGTCCAGCGAGTTGAAGACGGCTTCGCGTTCGGCCGGAGCCAGATCTTCCAGAATGTCCGCCAGCTCGGAGGGGTGCATGTCGGCCAGGCGCTCGTTCTCGATGCGCAGCTTCACGCGCCGCGCCGGGTCCACCTCAATCACGTCGACAAAATGCCATGGAATGACGCGGGCGCCGAATTTGCGCGAGATCGATTCCAGCGTGGCGCGCGGCAGCACGCCCTTGAAGACGCGGCGGAAGGCGCCGCTCATTCCGATCTCGACCTCGGCCACGCGCAGCAGATGGACGGCGCCATGGCCCATCCATTCCAGGTCCACATCGTTGACGCGGACCACTTTTCTTCCGTTGATGTCGATGATCTGGCGGTCCACCAGGTCCTGCAGGAGATAGAGATAGTTGCCTTGATCCTGAAGCGGCACGAGCGCGCCTGAAGAGCGCAGCTCGAGTGTGCCCGCCGGCGTCTCCATCACATCCTGAGACGGTACGATCGCCAGCCCCGCGCGGGTCTTGAGCACCAGGCCGGCCACCTTGCCCGCATCGGGTCCGGTGGCCACGGCAATGTCCTTGAGGCGGCCCCGCAGATGGCCCTGCGCATCGGTCACCGGGGTGCCGAGCAGCGCGGTCAGACTAATCCGGGCTGTAGTGCGAGGATGCATGAGTTGAGTTTATTCCCCGTAGGCAGTTTACGCGCCCAGGCGAATTCGGTTTTACACCAGTGCATCTCCTCACTCGCGACGAATTCGGACATTGTTCGTCCAACTCTCACATTTGAGGAAACGGATCCTCCTCAATTTCGCGCTTATCTAATTCATCCTTCTCCCATTTCCACGCTTTTTCTTTGTCCCATCCGTTCTTTTGAGCATCTGAGAACTACAAGGGGATGACGCATTGCTGAGCAAGTTGCTTGAGAATATCCGCATTGAAAGATCTATTTCCGTGAAGGGATCGAGATGACGACCGCATACATCAACCGCATCGTCACCGCAGTCCCGCAACACGATGTCCACAAGGCCTTCATCGATTTTGCGGCTGGCCTGCTCGACGAGGGCACGCCCCGCAATCTCTTTCGTCGCATGGCCCGCCTGTCGGCGATCGAGCACCGCTACTCGTTTGTGAACCCCAGCTCCACCGTGGACGGCGAGTGGCGCGATGAGGAACAGGTTTATGTGCAGGGAGCTTTCCCTCCCACCGCCCGCCGGATGAAGTTGTTTGAGCAATACGCCCCGCGCCTGACTCACTGCGCGCTTGACAAGCTTACGCTCACCGCCGGACAGCGCCGCGCCATCACCCACGTGATCGTAACCTCCTGCACGGGTCTCTACGCGCCGGGCCTTGACTTCGAGGTCGTCGGCCATCTAGGCCTGGCCCCCTCGGTCGAGCGAACCATGATTGGCTTCATGGGCTGTTATGCCGCCATCAACGCTCTCAAGACGGCGCGCCACATCGTTCGCTCCGAGCCCGATGCGACGGTTCTGATTCTCAATCTCGAACTTTGCAGCCTGCACTTTCAGGAGACCCACGAGCTCGAACAGGTGCTCTCCTTCCTGGTCTTCGCGGACGGCTGCGCCGCCAGCCTGGTAAGCGCCGAGCCGCTGGGACTGGCCATGGACAGTTTTCTGGCCGTCAAAATTCCGGACACAAGCCACCTGATCACCTGGCGCATCGGCGAACTCGGCTTCGATATGTATCTCTCCGGCGAAGTTCCGGGAGAGATCGGCCGTGCGCTGAAGGAATCGGGCAGGGATATCACGCGCGGCCAGGCCCCGGAGTCCATCGGCATGTGGGCGGTGCATCCCGGGGGCCGCTCCATTCTCGACTCGGTGGAAAAGGGCCTCGGCCTTGGCGCCGATGCGCTCGCCTGTTCGCGCGATATCCTGGCGCGCTATGGCAACATGTCTTCGGCGACAGTGATGTTTGTGCTGCAACAGATCGCGGAGCGGGCGCAGCCGGGGCAGACAGGATGCGCCATGTCCTTCGGTCCCGGACTTACGGCAGAGACGATGCTCTTCCATGCCGCATAACCCGCCGGACTTCCGCCGCCGCGCTCAACTCAAAGAACGAATGGACGCACCGTGCAGCCGCGACCAATTGCGCGGCTGCCTCCGTGACCTTGCCTCCGTCAACCGCTGGACCTTCGCCTCCCGGCCCGTAGTTCACTGGCTCGACGGAGTCCTTAAAAGCTCCCGCTATTCGCAGCCCGCCCACGCCGAAACCCTGCGCATCCTCGACGTTGGATCCGGCTATGGGGACGGCCTGCGCAGAATCGAGCAATGGGCAAAGGCGCGCCGCATCGCCGTCGAACTCGTCGGCCTCGACCTCAATCCCGATGCCACCGCCATTGCCTCGGAGGCCACCCCGCCGTCCAGTCAAATCCAGTGGGTCAGCGGCGATATCTTTGGCTACGTCCCACCGCAGCCAATTCATCTCGTCACCAGTTCGCTCTTCACGCATCACCTTGCCGACGAAGAGCTCGTCCGCTTCCTGGTCTGGATGGAACGCCACGCCGAGCTGGGGTGGTTCGTCAACGATCTCTCCCGCGCGCCCATTCCCTACCACGTGATTAGAGTCGTCACAAAGCTCGCAGGGCTCCATCCCTTTGTCCAGAACGACGCTCCCGTCTCCGTTGCCCGCTCCTTCGTCCCCGCGGATTGGCAACCGCTCTGCTCCGCCGCCGGTCTCAGTGATAGCGACATCCTCATCCAAAGCTTCAAACCCGCGCGTCTCTGTGTGGCCCGCCTCAAGCCGCGGCAATGGAAGGCAACCAAATGACCGGCCCCGACAGCCTCGTCGACAACCTCGTCATTGGGGGCAGCCTTGCGGGCTCAATGGTTGCCATCCGCCTCGCCGCCGCTGGTCGCCGTGTCACCGTGCTTGAGAAAGAGCGCTCACCGCATCACAAAGTCTGCGGTGAATTCCTGAGCCCTGAAGCTGTCGGGTATCTGCGCCAGGTCGGCGTCGACCCGGTTGACCTGGGAGCCGCTGCCATTCGTTTCCTCCGTCTCTCGCATAAACGAACTACCATCGAATCGCAACTGCCCTTCACGGCGCTCTCGCTCTCCCGGTTCGCCCTCGACGAAGCCATGCTGAAACGGGCCGGGCAGAGCGGCTGCACGATCGAACGCGGCGTCTTCGTCGACGGCCTCACAACCAGCGGCAACCTCTGGCAAGCTCATCTTCGTGACCATAAGCCCGTGTGTGCCCGCATGGTGTTTCTAGCCAATGGGAAACACGACCTCCGCGGATGGCCGCGCCCGCACCGCGGACAGAGTGACCTGGTCGCCTTCAAGTTGCACTGGCAACTTGCACCTGCCCAGACCGAAGCATTGCGCGACTTCATCGAGCTTTTCCTGTTTCCCGGCGGCTACGGGGGGCTCTCGCTGGTCGAAGGAGATACCGCCAATCTATGCCTTGTGGTCCGCCGAGCTAGATTGCGGGCCGTTGGCGGCTGGCCCAGGCTGCTCGCTTCGATCCTCGAAGACAACCTTCTCATCCGGCAGCGATTGCAGGGCGCAAAAGCCTTATGGCCGCGCCCGCTGGCTCTCTCGTCTATTCCTTACGGTTATCTCTTCGGCACTTCCCCAGGGCTATGGTGCGTCGGCGATCAGGCGGCGGTCATCCCATCGTTTACAGGAGACGGCATGTCGATCGCCTTGCACAGCGCAACCCTTGCGGCCCAAATGCACCTGGCAGGCGAGAGCCCGGAGCTATTCTGCCGCAGGCTGCGCCATGAACTTCGCCGAGGCATGTCCCTGGCGACCTTGCTCTCGCGAGCCATGGTTACCGCCGCGGGACGAAGCTTGGCGTCCACAACCCTTTCGCTCCTCCCCTGTGCTTTGCGATGGGTTGCCGCATCGACCCGTATCCCCGAGCCGGCGCGTATTGCCAATCCCGAGCCGATGGCCCTTCGGGTTGGGAGATCCCGGAATCGCTCCGGGTGAAGCACGGCGGTACCCTCGGACGATTCCATGGAAAGCGCCTGCCCAATGGATCTGGAACAGCAGGGAACTTGACACAAGCCCCTCCAGCCATGAAACTGCCAGCAAGGTTGGTGCGGGGCGGCAGGGGCGGATTTCCGCTACCCGTTGCGGAGAGGGCGGAATACGAACCCGGTGAGCGAACCAAGGAAAGGGCGGCTCAGTTTCTGTCTTAGCTCGACGATGGAGAGCGTCGGCAAAGTGGAGGCGGCCGCGGAGAAACTTGCCGCCGAGTCGGGCCTGGACGAAGATGAGCAATTCCATGTCACCATGGCGGTTCGGGAAGCGGCAGTGAACGCGGTGCTCCACGGCAATGAATACGACCCGGCCCGACAGATCGCCGTGAGCCTGGAAAACACCGGCAAGGATCTGGTCTTCACCATCGCCGACCAGGGCAGGGGTTTCGTGCCGGAGACGGTGCCAGATCCCCTGGCGCCGGAGAATCTTCTGCGCGGCACCGGCCGCGGCATCTTCCTTATCCGTTCCCTGATGGATGAGGTACACTTTCGACAACTGCATCCCGGGACCGAACTGACGCTGGTGAAGCATTTGGCGGCGGCGGGCGAGAAGACGTGAGAGGCCGGCGCGGGGGCGCCGGCGAATCGGGGGTCGGCTGATTTAAATCTCCGGCTGGTGCTCACGATTGACGCAGACGGGTTTTTCAACAGAAATTCAGCACCTTGAAAGTGCTATAACCGTAATACCAACAAGGAGGAAATTCCGTGGCACTTACTATTGCTTCCCGTGAAGTGGACGGCGTCACCGTTCTGGACCTTAGCGGGCGAATCACCTTGGGCGAAGGCAGTGTGCAGTTGCGCGATGCCATTCGCGACCTGATCGGCAAGGGGCAGAAGAACATCCTGCTCAATCTGGGAGATGTCAACTACATCGATAGCTCGGGGTTGGGTGAGCTGGTAAGCGCCTACACCACGGCCAAGAATCAGGGCGCCGCGCTGAAACTGTTGAAGCTGACCAAGAAGGTTCACGATCTGCTTCAGTTGACCAAGCTTTACACCGTGTTCGACATCAGCGACGACGAGGCCAGCGCCATCGCGTCATTCAAGTAGGCTCCAGACGTACTGACCCCGGATCGAAACCTCCGGGCCGTGATTCTGGAAAGGCCATCCCGCTCGGCGGGATGGCCTTTCTTGTCCTTGCCCAACCTTGCCTGGAACCGGTTGCGTGAATCGGGCTCTGAAAGGGCTCGGATTCAGCTGCGTGCCCCATTCAAGCCGCGCCTTTGCGGCTTGAGTGGGAAAGCACGAAGCCGACATCCGAAGAAATCCGGCAGCGCCTTAGAGCTTATCCGTAAATAGTGTTTAGCATGATTCCTGTCGCAGATTCTGTTGTCGGGGAGTGCCATAGCTGGGCGAAAATTGCCTCAAGATGGCGCAGATCAAGTCTTGGACAGTTTCGGACG
>Ga0182014_10003243_pt1 | contig 19698 bp, 19 predicted proteins | sample 612S2DmetaG_FD_120489 | JGI IMG/M metagenome (GOLD analysis project Ga0182014, IMG submission 120489) | Permafrost microbial communities from Stordalen Mire, Sweden - 612S2D metaG | ecosystem: Environmental > Terrestrial > Soil > Wetlands > Permafrost | place: Sweden: Stordalen | collected... | reverse complement strand
GGCGCGCATATCGCCACCATGCCTCTCAAGGTGCTGGACATGCTCTTCAACCACCCACTCACCGACAAGGGCCTCGATCAATTCCTCAAGGATTGGGCCAAGGTGTTCCAGGAAGCCCCGGTCGCCGGTTAACCCCGGCTGACTCTCCGACAAGGTGTACACAACGGCTGATGGTATTACCGCGGCGCTGCTGGGCGTCCTGGTTGTCCTGCTTGTAACCATTGGTGTGCGCGCCTGGCGCCGTTCCCGGATCTCTCCCGATGAGCAAGAACGCCGCCGCCGGTTGGGGCTGCTTTCCGCTGGTAAGAGGGCCGACGCCAACCTGCTGGATATCCATGACGGCCTCCTGGTCTATTCCTACGCGGTGCGCGGCGTCGAATACACGGCCTCGCAGGACGTTTCCAGGTTGAAGGCATTTCTGCCCGGCGACATTGCTTCCCTTGGGAATATATGTGTGCGATACGACCCGCGAAACCCGGCCAATTCCATCGTCCTGGCTGAAGAATGGAGCGGGCTGCGGCCCTGACCGGCCGCTCGACGCCGGTCTCCAGCCACCTGCGCCACCTCTGTCACGCGTCCGGTGACAACTCTGTCACTTGACGCTGCCACCGATCCCCCAGGCCCGGCAAACTTTCTTGATATCGCAGCGACTTGCGTGCAGTCCTTCTTGTGGTACCCCCGATGCTTTAGAAAAGCCGTGGATCTGCAAACGAAACTCGACCAAGATTCAAATAGCGCCATAAGGAGAGAACAAGAAATGTTGCCTTCCGTTAATTACGAGCTCACCGGCTGCCAGAAACAGCCTTCCCCCGACCATGCCGTTTGGGGCGGTGTGCGCCGGCCCGCCGCGGCCTCGATTCTTCGCCAGGGCCTGCGTCTCGCAGCGCTCGTCATCTTTGTGGCATGCGGCCTGGCACTGGCCGGCTCCAGCCTGTCCGGCGACCTCCAGCAAATGCTCGGCGGCAAAGGCAACGTCGAGGTCATCGTGCAATTCAACCACATACCGACCAATGCCGATCTCCAACTCGTCGCCGCGAACCAGATCATACGGCGATTCAAGCACATCAAGGCTGTCCACCTCTTCCTGTCGCCGGCTCAAATCAGGGCGATGGCCTCCAATCCGCAGGTCACTTATATGTCGCCCAATCGCGCGTTGTCCGGCACCCTCGACGTCACCACCCAGACCGTCGGCGCCCACGCCGCCTGGCAATCCGGGTGGAACGGCACAGGCATCGGCGTGGCCGTGGTCGACAGCGGCATCTACGCGCATGACGACCTCCACACCTCCTCTGGCGCGGGTTCCCGCATCGTCTATAGTCAGAGCTTCGTTGCCGGGCTGACCGGCAACGATCTTTACGGCCATGGCACGCACGTCGCGGGTATCATCGGGTCCAATGGCAAGGATTCCACCGGTTCCCTCTTCACCCGCACCTTCACCGGCATGGCGCCCAACGTTAACCTCATCAACCTGCAAGTGTTGGATCAGAACGGGTCCGGAACGGTGAGCAACGTGATCGCGGCCATCGATCAGGCCATCAGCCTGAAGAGCACATACAATATCCGTGTCTTGAATCTATCGCTCGGCCAACTGGTCTATGAAAGCTATACGCTCGATCCCCTCTGCCAGGCCGCGGAAGCCGCCTGGAGCGGCGGCATCGTGGTGGTGGTGGCGGCGGGCAATGCCGGCCGGAATGTCCTGGGCAGCATGCCCCTCTATGGGACCATCACTTCGCCGGGAAACGATCCTTATGTGATCACTGTGGGCGCCACCAACACGCACGGCTCGACGAACGTGTCCGGTGACACGATTGCCAGCTATAGCTCCGATGGCCCTACTTCTATCGATCACATCCTCAAGCCCGACCTGGTGGCTCCCGGCGATAATATCGTTTCGTTGATGGCTCCCAACAATACGCTCGAAACCACGTATCCATCCACTCTCATCGACGACTCCTATTATCAAGCGGGCAGCCCTTCGGGCACCTCCGCCAAGTACTTCTCCTTAAGTGGAACCAGCATGGCTACGCCGGTGGTAAGCGGCGCCGCCGCGCTTCTCCTCCAGGAGTACCCGTCGCTGACTCCGGATCAAGTCAAAGCCAGGCTCATGAAGACCGCCACCAAGAGCTTTTCGCTGTACACCACCGCCCAGGACAGGGTCCACTATTTCACTTACAACAACATCTCGGACATCTTTACCATCGGCGCCGGCCAGTTGAACATCGCCGCAGCGCTCGCCAGTTCCGATACAGTCGGGGTGCCGGCTATATCGCCCCTGGCGATCATGAATTCGAACGGCCAGGTGACCTTGATGTTCGCGCAGAACATCGTCTGGGGCACCAATATTGTCTGGGGCACCAATATCGTTTGGGGCACTAATATCGTTTGGGGCACCAACATCGTGTGGGGCACTACCGTGCTTACGGGGCAGACACTGAACGGCCTGTCCACCCTGTGGGCTGGGACCGGAGCCGCCTGGGTGAACCCCTCGAACATCGTTTGGGGGACTACGACATTGCCTGCGTCCCTGATCCAGCCGATGGACGCGGACGACGGCGACCAATAGGGCGCACGATTCTCCACTCAACGTCGCATACACCGAGGTGAAACATGCCTGGTCATGCAAAACTCTATATCTACCTGGTAAGCGCGGCGGGGATAGCGGCGATGGCGTACGCCTTCCTGGACCCGCCGTGGCCTCACGATCCCTTCCGCTTTTGTGCTTACCTGCTGCTGTCGCTGCTGGCGGCGGCTCTGAAGTTGCAACTGCCGGGGCTTACCGGCACGCTGTCCATCGGCTTCGTATTCGTGCTGCTGGGCATTTCGGAATTCACCCGTCCGGAAACCATGCTCATAGCCTGCGCCGGCGTAGTCGTGCAATGTCTGTGGCGCGCGAAAATCCGGCCGGCGCCCGTGCAGGTGCTCTTCAGCGTGTCCGCGGTGGCAACCAGCCTGATCCTGGCGTACGAGTGTTCCCGGTTCGTCCGCGCGCAGTTGCATGCCGAGTCGGTCTTGATCGCCATGGCTGTGGCCACGTGCCTGTATTTCACGGCCAACTCGCTGTTGGTTTCCGGGGTGCTGTCGCTGGTAAAACGCGAGCCGTTGCGCGCCATCTGGCAGCAATGTTACCTGTTCACTTTCCCGTACTATCTGCTGGGAGGCGTGGTGGCCGGCCTGATAGCCGTCTTGAGCCGCGGGTTAGGATGGAGGGCGCCGCTCTTAGTCCTGCCGGTAATGGGCCTGGCTTTCCTGTTCGGCGGCGTCCGCGGCAAACCGAAGTTCGCCGCTGCGCGCTAAAGACCAATTCCTGTGGGGTAGGTTGTCAACGTTGTCAACCTGCAAGGCCGATTGTCAATCGGCATTTGCTTGTGGCTTGCCGCAATGTAGAGCAGTCCCTCGGTCAATGGGTGGAAGTCCCCCATTGGACCGTAATGACTGGAACCATCCGTCTCTAGGTCTCTAGGCAAGGCTGTCCGTCGCGAGGCGGAATCTGAGGAAAGCCTACGCCGAAATCGTGGATGCGACGTACAGGAAGCGGATATGAGGCCTTTGCAGCTTGGGTCACCCGGCCAGGGACGGGGAAGCCCTATCGTCATGTGGAAGCGGTGAGGTAGATCCGACGGGCCGGCGAGAAGAAGACAAGCCTTACCTGAAGAGGTCTCCGCCGTGGTCCTTACACACAGACGGCGCAGCACAGTCCTTATCGTCCTTGGGCATGGGCGGAAGATCCGGCAGTGGACCGCAGCGCACCTCACTCCACAGCGCCGCTGCGGATGAGTCCTGTCCGACCCTTGCGGAGCGGCTTCTCAGGCGCAACCGCTTCACTGACGGGGAACTGGACGGGTTGCGAGAATGATCGCTCCCGTCCCGGGGGCGAAAGCAAACATCCAATGCATGCGATCGCCGGAGTTCCCGGACTATATGTTGCGCCCGGGCGTGCCGATCCGGAAGGGAAGATGCCGCACGACGACCCACGACTGCAAGACGCGGCGGGACCACGACCCCTCTGCCAAGCTCTGGAGACGCTACAGGGCAACACCAGCCCCGAGCCCGGAAAACGAAGGCAATGAACTGTCTGGGTATTTCGCAGACACTATTGAGGCTCGCATAATACAGTGACAGCAACTTAGGCCATGTGGGGCGGGCAATGTTGCCGCACCACACTTTCAGCCGGCCCGAGCCGCCTAAAAAGGCGGCTGCGGCCAAGATTGGCCGCCCCACATCAGCCCCGACCATATTACGCGAGACTCAATAAGTCAGGGCCGCTTACTGGCCACCTGAGTCGACAGCGAAAGGCTCTCGACGTTCCAGTAAGCATACGGCCGGATCGACGCCGCCTTCACATTGTGCAGCGACGGCGACACCGCAATGAGCGTATTCTTATGCAGAAGGTACAGCAATGGCGCCTGCTCCCAGGCGATCTCCTGCACGCGGTCGAAGTATCGCTTGCGCTGGGCGGGATTCGCTTCCGACGCTTGCGCCTGCATCAGGCGGTCGATTTCCGCTTCCCAAGCCGTCGCCGGCGTCTTCTGGTTCGGGTTCCATTGATGATTACTCGCGGAACTGAGCCATAAATTCATCTGCAGATTCGGATCCAGGTCCACATTAGCCGTTCCCAGCAGACAGGCTTCGTACGCCAAAGTCTTGGTCAGCCGTTCGATCAGGGAAGCAAAATCCAGCGTCACGACGTTCAGCTTGATGCCGATCGATCCCAGGTCCTGTTGGATCATGGCGGCCATCTTCTCCCGCGCGAGGTTGCCCGCGTTGGTGACCACCGAAAACTCCACCGGGTTTGCCTGGCGGTCGCGCAGCACGCCGCCGTTCATCTGAAAGCCCTCCTGCGCCAGGCTCCGCAGTGCCGCCGCGCGGTCGAACGGCGCCGGCTTCAGGCTGGCGTTGAACCAATGGCGGTTTGCCGGCGAAATCGGCCCCGCCGCCGGGCGGGCATGTCCATGATAGACCACCCGGCAGAGATCGTCGCGATTGATCGCCTGCAGAATCGCGCGCCGGAACGCCGTGGAGCGGAACCACGCCTTCTTGAACTCCGCGAGCGGCGCGCCCGGCGCCTGGTTGAACCACAGCAGTTCCGATTCGAGTCCCGGCCCGATGTCACTGACGGAACTGGGGGCCTCAGCGGCCAGTTTCTCGAAGTTATCCGGCGCGACGCTGGCGATCAAGTGCAGTTCGCCGCGCGCAAATCGCACCATCTCCATGGTCCGGTTCTGCTGAATCGAGAGGCGAATCGAATCCAGATAGGGCAGCGCACGGCCTTGCGCGTCCCGCTTCCAGTAATGCGGATTCTTCCTCAGCAGCACTTCGGACCCGGCCATGTAATCCGCCACGTAAAACGGTCCCAGCACCGCGGCCTCTTTCTTCGGGGACTGGGACGAGAGGATCGCCACCTGATCGAAGAGCCGCTCCATACCGGACACCACCGCGGGAAACGCGATGCTGATCCTGTCTTTGCCCATTACCGCGATCTCCGCCGCGCCCGGCCCCGAGCGAAACGCGTCCCCGACCGGCGCGTGCAGTTTTGGATCCATCGCCATGCGCATCGTCCCGGCCACGTCCTCGGCCGTGAACGGCGTGCCATCGGAAAAACTAAGGCCGCGACGGATCTGGAAGGTGATGCGCTTCCCGCCCTGGTCTATCTTCCACGAGGCCGCCAGTTCGGGCTCCGCCTCTTGCGTCGACCGGTTCACGCGGATTAGCACGCCCCCTGTAAGATAGCGGACAACCTCCGACGGATCGTCCTCGACAAATAAAGGATTAAATGTCTTGGGCTCGCCTTGAAGACAGAATCGCAGCTCGCCGCCATACTGACCGTATGCCGGCGCTAATGCTGCCGTCAGCGCCAACACTATCGAACTTACTCTCATATTTGTAGGACTGGCTCCCAGCCTGCGCGGGACTCCCCGTCCCGCCTGGAACTTCCGCTATGCAATGGCCGCAATTTCGACCGTTGTCTGCGGACACATCGTCATTTTATATCTCTTTCGAAGATGTTTCGACTTATACATGCGCCTGTCTGCTTCGGCCAGCAGTTCCTCCGCGTCGGAACCGTCGTCCGGATAATAAGCCTCGCCTATGCTCATCGAAATGCCGCTTGCCGCCGGCATCCCGGTCTCGATAGCCATCTGGCGGATCTCGGCGATACGCGCTTGGACGGACCCGCGGTCGCTGCCGGGAAGCAGAAGCACGAACTCGTCGCCGCCCATGCGCGCTACATAGTCGTACTCGCGGCAACGGCTGCGCAGCGCCTCCGACACCATGCGCAACACTTTGTTCCCTTCCAGGTGGCCAAACCGGTCGTTGACCTGCTTGAAGCCATCCAGATCGCATACCACTACGCACAGCGGTTCCATGCTTCGCTTGCAGCGGGCCACTTCGCTATCCAGCCGCAAAAACAGGGAACGCGCGTTGGGCAATCCGGAGAGATAGTCGGTGGTCGCCGAGTCTTCAACCTGGCGGAAAATCAACGCGTTCTCCACCGCCAGTGACACCTTACTGCTGATGGCCAGCAGGATTCGCAGGTGGTCGCGGGAAAACGCGTCGCTCTCCCCGCGGTAAAGCGTCATCACCCCGATCGCTCCGCTCAAACCCTCCAGAGGCACCGCCAGCGCCGATCTCAGCGTGCTGTACTTAGCCGGATCCGCCAGATACGCTGGCTCCACGGACGGATTGCCATTCAAGATAGGTTTGCGGTTCTCGGCCACCCAGCCGGACAAACCTTCTCCCACGGGTATCTCGAGCGAGGAGAACAAGCGGAAATCTTCTCCATTCACGTAATGAGGAATTAGTTTCCCGTCCAACCGCACGTAGATGGCGATGGCGTCGTAGGGCACGATTTTCTTCAAGCGCGCCGCCACTACGGAAAGCGTCTCATCCAGACTCAGGGAGTTGCCCAGATCCTGCACCAACTCAAACAGCAACTGCACTTCCTGCCGGGCCGCGGCGATCGAGTCCAGAAAGTCGGTTTCACTGGCCTGGGCCGCGCGCGGCGCCGCGCCTTGATACCCAGCGCCCGGCTCCAAGCCTTTGTCGATTCTTACTTCCGTCGACAATTTGGCCGCGATCTCCGGGGTAGCCTGCGACAGCCGCTCCAACTCGGCATAATGCCGTTTCAGGACGTCGACCACAGCCGGATCGAAGCTCTTGCCGGCCAGATCGGCCACCTCGCTCATGGCCTCCTCGAGCCCCATGGCGCGCCGGTATTGGCGGTCGGAAGCCAGCGCGTCCAGGCAGTCTACCGCCGACAAAATCCGCGCCCCGAGGGGTATCTCTTCGCCCCGGAGACCGTAAGGGTAACCGCTCCCATCCCACTTTTCGTGATGTGCCCTCACAATCGGAGCCACCGGATACGGAAACGATACTCGCTCCAGAATCTCCGCGCCCACCACGGGGTGGATCTTCATCTTCTCGAATTCTTCCTGAGTCAGACGGCCCGGCTTGGATATGATGTGCTCGGGCACTGCCAGCTTTCCGATATCGTGCAGCAGCGCCGCCGCCTTGAGGGCCTCCAGTTCCGGCCCGGATAGTCCCAGTTGCTTGCCCACTTCGACCGCATACACGCGCACGCGCCGCAGGTGCTCGTGCGTCGTATGGTCTTTGGCCTCAATCGCCAGCGCCAGAGCCTCGATCGTCCGCATATGCAGCCTTCCGATGGACTCCACGTGCCGTCTCTCGTCTTCCAGGCGCGCCAGATAGATCTCGTACGAGCGGTAAATCAAATAGATGACCGGCATCAACACGATCGAAGCTTGCCAGTGCATCTGCCTGGTGAAGAGACTGATGATCCACGCCAGCGAACCGCCGACCAGGTAGAATGGAAACGACCAGAAGAAACAGCTATGCCAGGTCTCGCCAAACCGTTTGCCTTCGGCAAGAGAGATGACCGCCGCGATAGGAATGGTGTTCAGAAGATAGTAGGCTACCCCGGTCGCGATCAGTAACAAGGGACCGATGTTGTCGAACCGTTGCAAAGGGGCGTAATGGTAGAAGGCATATGCCAGCGCAACCGCGATTCCGGTGTTCGCGATGTTGAAGATCACCTGGAATGCCTTGGGCCGCTGCTTTGGCTTCCAAAGGCATTGCACCACCGTGCCCAGGCAGCCTATAATCATGGCCTCGGACGCACTCAAGTCTGCGATGCCGATGAATATAAACAGGAAGCAAACGGACATGGTCCCCCGGATCCCCGGCAGACTCACTTTCAATCCGGCTGCCAAACCCGACAGGACGAGATAGAAAACAAAGCGGTATAAGTCGTCGGAACCAAACCGGTTCAGGGTCGCCCCGATGACGCCCAAGCCGGCCAGACTGAATATCGTGACGTATAGCTTCGCCTTGATATTCATATCGATAGCACCGGGGAAGCGCACACGCCGATGTTGGCGCGGGTCTTATACTCCTTCAGTCTCCGGAGCAGCGTGCGGCGGGAGATTCCCAGCATTCCCGCCGCCAGATCCTGCCTGCCTCCTGATTTTTCGAGCGCCTCCCGGATCACTTGCTCTTCCAGTCCGCCCAATTGGCGCTTCAGCTCGGGTCTCTCCGCGTGTCCCGGAGTGGAGAGCTTCAGGTTCAGGTCCGCCGCGCAAATCTCGCAGCTCTCGGCCAGCACTGCGGCGCGCGTAACCACATTGCGCAACTCCCGCACGTTGCCGGGCCAGCCGTAATCCTCGAGCGCGTTCAGCGCGTCGTCGCCCAGGTCCAGGCGCGGGTCTACTTCGTGCAAGAAACGATACGCCAGGGGCGCGATGTCTTCCACCCGCTCGCGCAGGGGCGGCACTTGGATACTGACCTGGTTCAACCTGTGAAACAGGTCCCCGCGGAAGGCGCCGGCCTCGACGGCCTGCTCCAGGTTCTTGTTCGTGGCGGCCACGATGCGCGCGTCCACCGCAACTTTGCGCGTGCCCCCTAACCGGTAGTAAGGCACGCCGTCCAGCACGCGCAGCAGTTTCACCTGCATTTTTCCGTCGAGTTCCCCGATTTCGTCCAGGAACAACGTCCCGCCGTGGGCAAGCTCGAACATACCCGCCTTCTGCGCTTCCGCCCCGCTGAACGCGCCCTTCTCGTACCCGAACAGTTCGCTCTCTACCAGGTGATCCGGCAGCGCGCCGCAGTTGATGTCCACCCAGGGCCGCTCGCACCGCAGGGACAAGTTGTGCAACGCGCGCGCCACAACCTCTTTGCCCGCTCCGCTCTCTCCGCCAATCAGGACCGTGGCGTTAGTGCGCGCGATCTTCTCCACCAGGCGAAACACGGCCTTCATCCGCGCGCTTCTCACTACTGCGCCGCCTACGATGTGGTTGTCGTCCTGGGCCTGCGCCGCCTTGAGATGGTCCTGTGGGTACCGCGGGTCCGGCTCCCGGTCCTCCTGGTTATAGCGGGGTACGGTGCGATGCAAGTTGAAGCGGTCCGCGGCGCTGCTTCCTAATGTGTGTATCTTCGCGGACATCGCCATACCAGTAACATACGCTCTATAAGCTCTATACTCAAACCAATTATCGGGCATGCAGGTACTTTCTGTACCAAGATTCCGATAAGGTTATGGCACAGCATAGTATCCTTTGGGATAAACCAGTGGCGGTTAACGGATACAGTAAACAGAAGCGTGCTAACTTTAGGCAACTTGTGGGGCGGACCTCCAGGTCTGCGCGAGTCCTCCAGGACTCGCTCTTCGCAGATCCGATTAACGAAAGGTAACTTGCCGTGACCACCCATGGCCAGCCATCGTGGAAGGGGTAGACCCGGTGACTGACCATCCTATCGACGACGCGCCCCTGCTATCCGTCCATATCTCCGCCGGCTATGGCGCGCGTGCGGACGTGCTGCGCGGCGTCGCGTTCGAAATCGAGGCCGGAGAAATCGTAGGCCTGGCCGGCCAGAGCGGGTCGGGCAAAAGCACCATCGCCCTCGCCATCATGCGGCTGCTGCACCTCAAGGGCGGCGCCGTGCGCGGCCAAATCCGCTTCCGCGGCTGCGACCTGCTGCGCTCGACCGAACGCGAAATGCGCGCCATTCGCGGCCTCGAGATTTCGCTCGTGCTGCAGAATCCCGTCTCCTCCCTGAACCCGGCCCTGCGCATCGGTACGCAATTGGCGGAGGCTTGGGAAGCCCATAGCCGCGCGCCCGGCGCCAGCCGCGAGACCGCCATATTCGACGCCCTTGAGGCCGTCAGCCTCGCCGTCGACCAGCCCTTCCTGCGCCGCTATCCCAACGAGCTAAGCGTAGGCCAGGCCCAGCGCGTCCTCATCGCCATGGCCATCCTCCATCGTCCCGCGCTGCTCATCGCCGACGAGGCCACCAGCGCCCTCGACGCGCTCACCCAATCCGAAATCCTGCGCCTCTTCGCCCGCCTCAACCGCGAGCTGTCCATGGCCATCTTGTATATCTCGCACGACCTGCTATCCATCGCCTCGCTCTGCCGGCGCATGGCCATTCTGCACCAGGGTGAAATCGTGGAATTCGCACCGGTGGAGCGCATCTTCCACCGCCCCGCCCACCCCTACACGCGCCGCCTCATCGACGCCATCCCCGTTTCGCCCCTCTCCGGCCAGCCGCGGGTCTTCGCCTGACGCGGTCGCGCATGCCGTGGGGCAGACGATCGTTTTATGTCGTCTGCCAAGCGCTCCCCGAAGACGGCAGACCACAAAGTGCGATGGTCTGCCCCAGCAAAGTGAACAGCATGGGGCCCATGGGGCCAAAAAAACTTTACATAATCTTTATGGCATGCTATGCTTGCCTAACGTGTTGGCGTTGACCGCAGCCGGGGGGTTCGCGCCGTGGTGGCCGGTAGTGGTTGTGGCTGCCATAGGAATCTCCCTGGTTTGGGCGCTTCGGAGGCGGTCACCATAGGGAAAGGACTCCTGGGCAAGGGCAGGGCGGTATTCCAAATGTCTACGATGAACAACCTTCCATGCGAGGACGATGGGCGGCGCGAGCCGCGCTGGTTTCCCATTCAGCAGGACGTCCGCTACCAATGCGTGAAGGGTAGCCGGATCTCCGCCGTTGGAGTCGGCAAAACGCTCGAAATCAGCAGTAGCGAAGTCCGGTTCACCACCCAGCAGCCTCTCAAGAAAGGCCAAAAAGTGCGGCTGGCGATGAACTGGCCGGCCATGCTGGATAACACATGCCGCATGAAGCTGGAGATCGTCGGCTGGATAGTCCGGAGCGAACGGGGTGAGGCCGCGGTCAAGATCGAACGCTACGAGTTTCGCACGCGTGGCACGGAATCGGTTGCGATCCGTCCGCAGCCGTCGGCGGTCGCGGCTCTGTAACGTGAAAGCGCCACGATGCGGTGGCGCCGAATGGTAAGATCTTTTTCGGCGCCTGGAACCGTTACAACTACGCCGAAGGTCGCCTGATGCCATTCGATGTCGGCGGCGGCGTGCCCACCGGACCGCACGGCAAGCAACGTACCTGTGCGCCATCGGCAGCGGTATCCAGCCGCAGGATGACGGACTTCCGTATGGTGGCGGCTAAGTGATGGCCGATCGCGCCTTTTCCGCTTCCTACGATTCCACAGCGAAGGCCATCTCCGCGGTAGTCTGTCTGCTGCTGATGGTTGTGGCGTGGGTCGTCCCCATGGTCTTCGTTGCGCTGCTGTTTCCCTTGTCGATCTGCCTCGCCTACGCATACTCGCCCAGAGGGTACGCGATTTCGGGCGGGGCCATCGTCATCAAGCGGCTGATCGGGAACATCCGGGTGCCGCTGGCGGACGTTCGCGAGATCCGGGCGGGGACCCCGGACGATTTCACGGGCTGTCTGAGGCTGTGGGGCAACGGAGGCCTTTTCGGTTACTCCGGCATATACCAGACCGCGAAGCTCGGAAAGTGTTATTGGTACGTGACGAACCGGAGCAGGACCGTCATTGTAGCCACCCAAGCCAGGATTCTGGTGCTCAGCCCGGACGACGCGGCGGGCTTCATGGGGGCCTCGGGAGTGCCTTCCACGGGTGTCACCTCAGGCGGCGCACCGCAATTCCAGGTTGGCAGCGCCGGGGGAAATCTCACCGGCAAGTTGGTGGCGATCGGCATTGCAGGGTTGGTGTTTGCGCTGATTTCGGCGGTCTTAATCTATTCGCCTGGCCTACCGGGCTACACGCTGACCGCGGGCCGATTAACCATCCACGACCGGTTCTATCCGGTGACCTTGCAGGAAGACGGGACGGACACCGGACACGTGCGGATCGTGGACCTGGTGCGGGAGTCCGAGTGGCGGCCCGCCTTGCGCACGAATGGTTTCGCGAATGCGCATTACCAATCCGGATGGTTTCGCGCCGCCAACGGCAAGATCGTGCGCCTGTATCGCGCCGGCGGGAACCGGCTGGTTCTCATTCCGCCGAAGGGCGGCGCCGCGCCTGTTTTGTATCAGGCGAAGGACCCCGAACACTTCGTCCAGGAATTGCAGCGCCAGTGGGCCGGGCGGTAATTTGCGTAGCATCGCCTTGGAGGGCGGCCAATCGTGGCCGCAGCCGCCTTTTTAGGCGGCCAGAGCCGGCTGAAAGCCGGCTGCGGGCAGAATTGCCCGCCCTCCAATCGAACGGTCTATTGTTGGCGGAATTTCTTGCCGATATGGTTTTAGGACGGCGCTGATAGAGCGAAAATCCGAATGCCTGACAGACATCTCTTTACTTGGCGGCCCGAGTACAGCGTCCACATCGACGCGATTGACCGGCAGCATCAGGCCTTGGTGGCCATGATTCGTGAACTGCAGGAAGCCATGGAGGAAGGGCGGATCTGATGAGCGAGCACGGCTACGAATCGCTTGCCGAGCACGCCGAGCAACACCGGCTGCTGACAAGCCAGGTGGTGGAGTTTCCGAAGAAGATCCACGATGGTGGAGCGGTCTCCAATGCGTCGCTCATGTTGTTTCTGCGGACCTGGCTCACGGACCATATCATGCAGCACGACCAAAAGTACGCCCGAGCGTTCAGCATCGGCACATAGGCGCGTAGAGCCGAAGGCCGGCGTTGTGTGCGCAGTCTATAGTTCGCGGAGGTTATTGCCGATTACCCTGTTAGGGCGGCGCCGATCGAGCGAGAAGACCGAATGCGTGACACCTATTTTGTTTCTTGGAAGCCGCAATACAGCGTCCACATCGACACGATCGACAGCCAGCACAAAGCTTTGGTGGCCCTTATCCGGGAACTGCAGGAAGCCATGTGGGAAGGCAGGGGCCGCGCGTTTCAAAACACGCTAATCGACCAGTTGGTGGCGTACACCAAGGGACACCTCCGCTTTGAAGAAGCCATGATGAGCGAGAATGCCTACGAGTTTCTTGCCGAGCACGCCGAACAACACCGGGTGCTCACCAGCCAGGTGTGCGAGCTGCAGCAGCAGATTCACGATGGCGAAGCAATCTCCAATGCTTACCTGATGTTGTTCCTCCGAAACTGGCTGCTGGCCCACATCATGAAGCACGATCAAAAGTTCGCCCGCTCTTTGAGAGCTACCGCACAGCCCGAGGAGCCGGCCTCTCCCGCACCGCCGTCAGAGGTAGCGGCAAACCAGCTTCCAGCGCCATCCCCAACAATCGGGCGATCGATCTCCCGTTGACACTCACCTGATACATCTGGTCCGGCTGGGTGTGGCGGAACACTACCAGCGGATTGCGCTCCCAGTGAAACGGACTGTCAAGCTGGAACTGAATGCGGTGGTCGCGCACGTCCGCGCCGGTCAGGTTCAAACCATTCACGCCCACACCCCGTTCGGCGGCAACGTCGAACACGGCATCCCGCAAGTACTCCTCGTCGATCTCAATGCCTGCCATGCCGCTGCCGCTTCCCCAATGGAAGCTGCTCACGCCGGCCTTCGCTCCGTATCCCCCATGCGCCCAGTTCTCCGACGGCGAAATGGGGAACTGAGCGCGCAACGCTTCCACGCCGCGTTCCAGGTATTCGGGGTTGCCGGTTGCGCGGTAATAGTCGATCAGAACATTGCCCGCCAGGCTCTGGCGCGCGTCGGACCACTCGGCGTCGGAGTTCTGCGTGGTGAATCCGCCCAGCAGCATGGCGGGCCCGGTCAAACCCTCCAGCACCGGATTGGTCCAACTCTGCTGGTACAGCAGCAGGTAGTCGAGCAGCGCTTCGCCTTTATCCAGATAGGGGCGCTCCCGCGTGACCTGGTATGCAGCCAGGTAAGCCGCGGTGGCGTGGATCAGCGCTAGATCGTTGGCGGGCCACTGCCGCGTGCGTTCGTCGAATGCAATCAGCCGCGGGCTGCAGCTCCAGAACGTTTCGAAGTCATACCACTTGCGGCCGGGGATCACGTCCCGGTCGAGGAACGCGAGGCCCTTGCGCGCGGCTGCCAGATACTCGCTGTGAGAGGAAGCTCTGTATAACTCGAGCAAAAACAGAACCACGGGCGCCGTCTCGGCCTGGACCATCTTCGCGGCCCCCAACTCGACGCCGCCATCTCGATCGAAGCGTGTGGGCAACATGCCATCGGGCTGTTGCCGCGCGATCAGGAATGCGGCCAGCCGCGCGCAGCGATCCACAATCCGCTCCGCGCCAGGCAGTCCCGCGGCGCGCCACCGCAGCATCCAATAACCGGTCCAGCTCATATCGAACCCGAGGAATCCATGTTCGGTGCTGGCGCCGGAGCCGTCGCCGGCCGCCCAATTCACGGGGCCGCCATCGCCATGAGGCACGGCGATCGACTGGAACGCGCCGCCGGCGCCCGGCGCTGCGAGGGCCATCCGCAGAGTCTGCCCGGCAAGATTCATCAGCTCCGGCTTTTCCGTGCGCCGGGCGTACAGAGCCATGCCGTACGCCGTGCGCAAGCTGTTGAACCATGCGCCCAAATAAACCGACGGACGCGGCGCACCCCACCGCAGCATGCCGACCGCGCCGCCGGTCGAGCCATCGGGAAGCGCGAAGGAGAGCCAGTTTTTTGGCGATTGCTGGTCCCAGATGGCGCGCCGCCAATCGTCGAAAACGCCGCACTGCTTGTATTGCGGGTCGGTTCCAGCCTGCGCGGCGGCAGCCACATCCATTTCTTTGCGGGCGAACTGTTCCCAGTGGAATCGCACGGCTTCGCGATAAGCCTCCCGCGGCTCCGCCTCCGCGGACAGATAGATATAGTAAGAATTCTCGATGGGCCCATCCGCGCTCCAGACGCGGTCCAAGTCCTCGCGATATACCGAATGATAGGCCTGCCGCGCGGGAATGAATCCCACCGACAAGACCGCGCCGGCGGACGCGTGGAGCGAGAGCGCATGGTTCGACCGCCGCAGCACATCGCGCGTAAGGGACAAAACGTCCGGCACGATGCCCAGCGCGCGGCGGCCGGACTGAACCATTATGAGGGGAGCCTTGTACTGCGCGTCCGGAACGAAGCCACCCACCGACGGCGCATACGACCAGTCCGGCGGAATAGCGGCGTGCAGCGTGTCCGCGAACGAGTGCAGCGTGGCGGGGAAGCCGCCTTCCACGCGCGTGGTTACCTTCAGCCAGTGCGCGCGGGAGGTCAAGCTCAGCGTGCGGCGCACGTGCAGACTACCGATGGTCAAATCCTCGGACAGCGTATTCCCATCGGCGGAAAGCGCCGCCACCGTTTCGCCGTTGCTGAATGCCAGCTCCACCCAAGCCGATCCTTCCTTGGCGAGGAAGCGCTCCCGCAGCCTGCCGGCGTCGGCGGCCGCCTCCACGCGTACGCGCGCGCCGGTGAGTACAATGCGTGTCTGCGCCTGGCCATGCGCGAGCGCGACGGCCAGTAGCAGTAATGCGTTCCTCTTCAGCATGCTTCGCAACCTGTATAATCTTAGCGCTGGGAGCATTCTCGATGACACCTTCGCGCCGTCAATTCCTCTCTTTGCCGGCCCTTGCCGCGGGCCAGACCGCTGCGGGCCATACCACGAAGATCGTCTGTGTGGGCGGCCATCCGGACGACCCCGAATCGGGCTGTGGCGGCACTTTGGCGCGCTATGCCGCGCTGGGGGCCAGCGTCACCATCGTTTACCTGACGCGCGGAGAAGCCGGGATTCCGCGCAAGTCGCACGACGAAGCTGCCGCCATCCGCTCGGCCGAGTGCGAGGCCGCCTGCCGGATCCTGGGGGCCAAGCCGGTCTTCGCCGGCCAGATCGACGGCGCCACCGTGGTGGACAGCAATGCCGCGGAATCGCTGCGCAAGCTGATCTTCGCCGAAGATCCCGACGTGCTGTTCACCCAATGGCCGATCGATGCGCACCTGGATCACCAGGCTGCCGCCACGCTGGCGTTTCGCGCCTGGCTGGCCGCGCGCGGGCGATTCGAATTGTATTACTACGAAGTCGATCTGGGCGCGCAGACCATGGGCTTTCATCCCACCGATTACGTGGACGTGAGCGGCGTGCGCGATCGGAAGAAGGCCGCGCTATTCGCCCACAAGAGCCAGGACGGCGAACGCATCTACCGCGACTTCCACCAGGCGATGGAGAGCTATCGCGGCCGCGAAGCGGGCTGCGGCGCCGCGGAAGGCTTCGTGCATCTGGCGCGCGTCCACAGCGGGACGAAGCTGCCGGGCCTGGGGGCCTGATAGCGCGCCTGGTCCTGCTATAATCGGACGGCCCGCACCCAATTCGGGCAGATCATGAAGCGGGCTACCAAGAAGAATGAGCGCTTCGTGGTCGGCCGCCGCGGCGAGCCGAGCGTGGTAATCATGAGCATCAAGGACTATATGGACACGTTTGCTCCGGCTCCCCAGGAATTACGCGCCATGCAGGCCACGGCCAAACGCACGAGGGCCAACAAGCTCACGCCCGGGCAGATCGACAGAATTGTGGCAGTAGTCCGAAGAGGGCAGAAGCCCTCACCAGCTAAACGCCGCTCCAAATGATCCGTCTGGTCTTGGATACCAATGTGCTGGTGTCTGCCAACGTCAACGACGAGGGACTCGAAGCCGTATCCCCACCTGAAATTCGATCCCACGGAAATCACCCATTTTTTGGAGTGCCTTAGCTCCGCCAGCGCCCTGTTCGATCCTACCCACACGGTCTCGGCGTCTCCTGACGAGCCGGACAACCGCTTTCTGGAGTGTGCGGAAGCTGCGGGCGCCGATTTCCTGGTCACTGGCAACAAACGGCACTTCCCCAAACGCTGGAAAAGGACCGAGGTCGTCAATGCCAGAGAACTGCTTGGCATGATCGGCTCCAGCTTCCTAAAATAAGCCTACCGAGCCGTCCATCCGCCATCGATCAGCATGGTGTGGCCGGTGATCAGCGACGCCGCCGGGGAGGCCAGGAACACCACCGCGCCGGCTACATCCATAGGCTCGCCGATACGGTGCAGCGCGGCGATCCGCTCCACTACGTCGGCGCGGAAAGCCGGATCGGCCAGCGCCTCCTCAGTGCCCGGCGTGTGGATGAACGTGGGCGCGACGGCGTTCACCGTGATGTTGTACTTGCCCCATTCGACGGCCAGGCACTTAGTCAGGTGCGCAATGCCGGCTTTGGTCATGCAGTACACCGACTCGGTGGGCAGCGCGGCAAAGCCCGCCTGCGATCCGATATTCACGATGCGCCCACTGTTCTGGCGGATCATGACGCGCGCCGCGGCCTGACTGGCAAAGAAGGTTCCCTTCAGATTCACGCGCAGGGTCAGATCGAAGTCGTCTTCGCGCACGTCTTCGGCTGGATTGCCGGGCGCGATTCCGGCGTTATTGACCAGGATATCGAGCCGGCCGAAATGCTCGACGGCGGCGTCCACCGCGCGCCGGATCTGGTCGAGGCTGGTGACATCCATTTGCAGGGGCAAAGCGCGCCGCCCCAGGGCTTCAATTTCATGCGGCAGACCGCCGTGGGCATGCACGTCGCGCAGCCCCAAGGCCACGTCTGCGCCGGCGTGCGCGAGGGCCAGAGCAATGGCTCGCCCCAAACCGCGGGCGGCGCCGGTGACCAGGGCAGTTTGTCCGTTGAGGTCGAATTGAGGGAATCCGTTCATGGTATGGTCTCCACGTCAGTCAGTTACCCAGCGGCGGGCTTTCATCTCAAAGCGGGGCAGACTCCCTTGCGGCACCAGGGATACGGGGATGCGCAACGCGAAGGCATTGGTGAGGGCCGCTTCCAGGCGATGCGTCAGAGTGGAATCGTGGATGTGCGCCAGCCGAGCTTCAACCTGGACGCTCAGTTCCGGGAGTGTGCGATGGTTTTGGATTTTGACACGATACTCACTCACGGCGTCGAAGCTGCGCAGAATATTCTCGACGGCGCTGGGATACACGTTCACGCCGCGCACGACTAACATATCGTCGGTGCGGCCGAGGATCCCTCCGATCAACGCCAGACCGCTGGCGCCGCACTCGCAGCGGTCTTCCGGCGCGGCCCGCACGATGTCACTCGTGCGATACCGCAGCAGAGGGGATCCCAGGCGGCCCAGATTAGTCAGCACTAACTCGCCGGTAACTCCGCGCGGCACGGGCTGGCCGGTCAAAGGGTCGATCACTTCCGCAATGTAAGACTCGTCGATCACATGCAATACGCCGGGATTCTTCGGACAGCCGTAACTGACGGGACCGATCTCGGTCATGCCATGATGGTCCACCACGCGCGCGCCGCGCCAGAGTTCCGAAATGTGGCGCCTGGTGGCCGGCACGCTGCCACCCGGTTCACCGGCGACGATCAGGGTCCGCACTTTGGCCGCCGCCAGGTCGATGTTCTCCTCGGCGGCCACCTCGGCCAACCGGATGGCATAGGTGGGAGTGCAGCACAGCACGGTGGCCGAGGTCTCGACGATGGTGCGCAATCGCGCGGCGCTGCGCATGCCGCCTCCAGGTATGGCGAGGCAGCCCACCCGCGCGGCTGCTTCGAACCCGACCCAGAATCCGAGGAACGGCCCGAAGGAGAAGGCGAAGAAGACGCGGTCGCCCGCGCCGACGCCGGCAGCTTGGTACACGCGGGTCCAGTTGGTAATCATCCAGTCCCAGCTCTCGGGTGTGTCCAGCCAGCGCATGGGAGTTCCGGTGGTGGTCGCGCTGGTCTGGCAGAAACGAGTGTAACGGTCGAGCGAGTACGTCAGGTTAGAACCGTAGGGCGGATGCGCTTGCTGGTCTTCGATTAATTCTTGCTTGAGGGTAAAGGGCAGGCTGGCGAGCGGTGAGTCCGGGGTGGCGCCGCTCAGCTTGGCCGAGTAGAAGGGATTATCGCGGAGAACCGCTGCGAGAAGCTCGCACAACCTGGCTACCGGCATGACTCCGGAACTTCTCCAGTCGCCAGCGGCTTGCCGTGCGGGAGCGGCTCGGGCACGGCCGCGAACTTAGCTACGGCATCGAATAGCGGGCGAAAGTCGCGGAACAGGTTGCCGATCAGGCAGTCGGTCATGTCGCCCTTAAGCTGCGGAAACTCGGTGATGAACACGCGGAAGCTGAAGGCGTGGTTATAGAACGCGTAGACCAGCTTGCGCATGGCCTCCACGCCCGCGCAGACCTGCGCGCCGTACGCGGCGAAACGGGACGCGGAAGCGTCGCCGGCTTTGAGCGCCGCATCTACGGCGTCCGCGGCGAGTTCTCCGCTGCGCAGCGCCAGCAGGACCCCGGACGAGAATACGGGGTCCAGGAAACCGAAGGCGTCGCCAGTCAGGACCAGCCCGTCCGCTGCGCAGTGGCGCGAGCGATAGGAGTACTCTCCAGTGACGCGATAGGGTCCGAATTGCTGCCCGGCCGCCAGGTGCTTTTCGATCCAGGCGTTTTTCTTGACTTCACGGTGAAAGATAGCCGCCAGGTCGCG
>Ga0182014_10003241_pt1 | contig 19706 bp, 22 predicted proteins | sample 612S2DmetaG_FD_120489 | JGI IMG/M metagenome (GOLD analysis project Ga0182014, IMG submission 120489) | Permafrost microbial communities from Stordalen Mire, Sweden - 612S2D metaG | ecosystem: Environmental > Terrestrial > Soil > Wetlands > Permafrost | place: Sweden: Stordalen | collected... | reverse complement strand
TCGGCCTGATCGTCCGTTCCACCGTGTTGTTATCCACTTCCACCCTGCCATCGGTGAGGAACAGGCCGAGCCCGGCCCAGTGGCCGAGCGTATAGCGGATCGCCTTGGCCAGGGAAGATTTCGTGGATGATGTCCGCATTCGCCATCTCTGTCAGGCTGATCTCGCGGCCGCCCGTTACCCGTCGGCTCTCAATCGTCATCCGGCGCAAACGGCATCGTCGATTCGGTGAAGCCCCGGTACTCGCCGCCGACTGGATCAGCCTCTATTTTTCGTGAGTTCCTGCCCGAGGCAGCCCTGGCGCGCGGCCCTGCTTGCCCCGTTGGCAAAACTAGTAAATATGGTTACCTTACTAAACATAACTATATCACAGGCGCCTCCCTGGGCGGGCGCCTGACGCAAGTATATTTGGAGGTGCATCACGCCGCAATTCAACGACATCCCCACTGACATTGTTCAGGTCATCGCCGAGCACGTCAAACTTTATCTGACGGACGCCGAGAAGGCGCATATGTGGGACTCCATCCCGGTCAGCGTGCCCGGCCCGGTGACCACGCTGCTGCTCACCACCACCGGCCGCAAAACCGGCAAACAGCGCCACGTGCCGCTGCTTTATGCCAGACAACGGCGATTCCTACCTCATCATCGGCTCCAAGGGCGGCAACGCCACCGACCCGGTGTGGTACCTCAACCTGCAGGAAGACCCTTCCTGCGAAATCCGCGTCAGCACCCTGCAGACCAAGGCCAAGGCACGGTTTTTGGAAGGTGAGGAGCGTGACAAAGCCTGGGCCAAAATCATCGCCCGGCACCCGGTTTACCTAAAATACCAAGCCCGAGCCGAGCGCACCATTCCGGTGGTGCAGCTGGAACCCGTTGCCGGCTGAGCCGTTCGCGGTCATTGTCTGGCAAAACCATACAGGGGATACGCAAGCAATGACCGACGGCGCCATCGTAACGCTTATTTTCAACTTCAGGCCGGAAGCCGTGGAGCCGTTCTGCGCGGCTCTACCGGATATGTTGAAGGAAACCTCCAAGCGCCCCGGTTTCCGCAGCATCCGCATTGTCCGCCGGCCGGAAGAACCCAACCAAGTGCTGTTCATTGAACATTGGGACAATGCCGAGGCTTACCAAGGCTACGTCGCCTGGCGCACCGAGCGCGGGGAGATGGACGGGCTGGATGCCGTCCTCACCGGGCCGATGCAACTAACCATCTGGCCGACGCTGGTCACCAAGGCATAACAGTTACCACCGCGTAAAACGGCGGCTTTGCATCAGGTTGAACTCGCTTGGTTCAACCTGATGCGGCCTTGTTCAGTGCACCAGACTCGGCACCATGTCGTTCTGGATAATCGCCGCGGCGGCCAGCGGTGCGTTGGAGGCAATAGCCATCGGCGTGCCGTCAGCGGCATGAATGGCAAAGGCAGGGCCGTTTTCCGTCATCACCGGTTTTACGAAAGCAATCTCTTCCATCCCCAGGCTCGCCAGTTGCGACGCCGAGATGTGATGGATGTCGAGCACGGTCCCGGGCACGAAATTCGCGGTACCGTCATGTGTCTTGATGTCCATGGAATAATTCCTTCTCAAATGAGCCAGGTTAGCCGTACGCCAAGTCAGTCTCAGGTCGGTGTTAGGTCAGTCTGCGCGCATGTTGTGTCTTAATTACGGTAGCTTCGTGGCAGCTCAGCCGTTGGAATCCCTCGAGTCTCCGTCCACCACTCGAGTCGGCGCCACACTTGTTTTCGTCTGCCCGCGCGAAATGGGAATATTTTTCACCACCGGCTGCGGCACCGGCCTTACCAGGTCGACATGCAGCAACCCATTGTCGAGCCAGGCACCCTTCACCTCTATCCCCTCCGCTATGACGAACGCCCGCTGGAACTGCCGCGCGGCGATCCCCCGGTGGAGGAACACGCGCCCATGTCCGTCGTCAGTCTGGCGGCCACGAATTACCAACTGGTTATCTTCCAGGGTGATTTGCAGGTCGTCCATGGTGAAGCCGGCCACGGCCAAGGTAATACGCAGCGAAACAGGGCTGAGCTGTTCGATGTTGTACGGCGGGTAGCCGTCGGATGAGTTTTTCGCGGCGCGTTCAATCATCTGTTCCAGATGGTCGAAGCCCAGAAACAACGGCGAGGTAAAAACACGGGTATTCATAACAGTAGGCCCCCTCTGAGTGTGAGCGAAGCAGAATGCGGACCCCGAAGGCGTCCAAAGCCTATGTTGTCATAAATATAGCCGGATGCAAGGCCTGCATGGTGGCATGACGCAAGTCGAGCGTTGCAGCGGCAGAAATGCCGCACTAAGTGTCTTGCCATGTCAGCCACAGAAACCATCGCCCCGACTGCCCCGCTCCTGCCCATCCTCGTCGTCCCGGACCCGGTGCTGCGCAAACACGCCCGCGCCGTTACCCCGGCGGATTATGATGAAGTGCGCGCGCTCATCCCCTCGATGTTCGCCACCATGTACGCCGCCCCCGGCATCGGCCTCGCCGCCCCGCAGGTCGGCAAACTGTTGCGTGTCATTGTCGTCGATATCGCACCCGACAAAGTTCCGGCGCCGCTGGCCCTGGTCAACCCGGAGGTCATCGCCGCCTCCGAGGACAAATGCTCCCGCGAGGAGGGTTGCCTCTCCTTGCCGGACCAATATGCCGAGGTCGTGCGCCCCTCCTGGGTGAAGGTGCGCTACCAGGACGAAAACGGCGTGAAGCACGAGATCGAGGCCGACGGCCTGCTCGCCACCTGCCTGCAGCACGAAATCGACCACCTCAATGGCGTGCAGTTCGTGGATTACCTCTCTTCGCTCAAGCGCAACATCCTGCTCCGCAAACTCGCCAAGGAGATAAAGGAACAGAAGGAGCGCCGGGGACGCAAATAATGAAGCTCGCCTTCATGGGCTCGCCGGAATTCTCGGTCCCAGCCCTGCGCGCGCTTGTGGATGCCGGGCACGAGGTTGCCGTGGTTTACGCGCAGCCGCCCAAACCCGCCGGCCGCGGCCAGCGCGAAATGCCCTGCCCGGTGCATCAGGCAGCGCTGGACCTTGGCCTGCCGGCGCGCACGCCCAAGCGCCTGCGCGGCAATGCCGAGGAAGCTGCCCACTTCAAATCCCTCGGCCTGGACGCTGCCATCGTCGCCGCCTACGGCCTCATCCTGCCGCCGGAATTTTTGCAAGCGCCCGTGCGCGGCTGCCTGAATATCCACGCCAGCCTGCTGCCCCGTTGGCGCGGCGCCGCCCCCATCCAGGCCGCTATCCTCGCCGGGGACGTCCTCACCGGCATCACCATCATGCAGATGGACGAAGGTTTGGACACCGGCGACATGCTCCGCCGACAGGCCACCGCCATCGGCCCGCGCGATACGGCGGGCGATTTACACGACCGCTTGGCGCAAATCGGCGCGGACCTCATCCTTGAAGAACTCGCCGAGCCAAGCCTTCCCCAAAAGCAGCCGCCCGCGCCCGCCAATGACGAAGACGGCGGCTACGCCCGCAAACGCACGCGCGAGGACGCGCGGTTGGATTTCACCAATCCCGCCGTCGCGCTCGAACGCCAGATCCGCGCCAACAACCCCTGGCCCGGCTCACTCGCCCTGCTGAATGGCGAAACGGTGCTGAAATTCCTCCTTGCCGAAGTGGCCTCGGCGGAAGGTGCGACAGAAGCTACCCGTCCCGGCGACGTGCTCGATGCCGGCATGACCATCGCCTGCGGCGGTGGCACCGCGCTGCGGCCCCTCGAAATCCAGCGCCCCGGCAAAGCCGCCATGCCCATCACCGATTTTCTGCGCGGTTTCACGCTGCCGGAAGGTGCGCGCTTCTTTTGATCTCCTGGGCGCTAGAGGTTGAGTACGACGGCACCGGCTTCATGGGGTGGCAACGGCAGAAACACGGGCTGGCGATTCAGCAGGTGATGGAGGAAGCCGGCGCCAAACTCTGCAATGGCGTCATTCCCGCCGCCGTCGCTTCCGGCCGCACCGATGCCGGAGTGCATGCGCTGGGCCAGATTGTGCAGATGGAGCTGCCGGACTTCTCCCCGCACCGCCTGCGCGAGGCGCTGAACTACCACATGAAGCCGCACGCCGTGGTGGTGGTGCGCGCCGCCCCCGCGCCGGCCGGATGGAGCGCGCGTTTCTCCGCCATTTCGCGCAGCTACCGCTACGTCATCTCCAACCGCCCGGCGTTCCCGGCGCTTGAGCTTAATCGCGTCTGGCATGTGCGCCAGCCGCTCGACGCCGCCGCCATGCACCGCGCCGCGCAAAATCTGCTCGGCCACCACGATTTCTCATCCTTCCGCGCCTCCGCCTGCCAGGCCAAATCACCGCTGCGCACGCTGGACGAGCTGACCGTGACGCGCGAGGGCGACCACCTCATCATCCACACCAAGGCACGCAGCTTTTTGCACCACCAGGTTCGCAACATGGTGGGCTCCTTAAAAATGGTGGGGGAGGGGGTTTGGCCGGAATCCCGCGTGGCAGAAGTTCTCGCCGCGCAAAACCGCGCGGTGGCTGGTCCCACCGCGCCCGCAGAGGGGCTCTATTTCGTCAGCGTCGGCTATGAGTTCGACCTCGGATTAACTTGATCCACCAGTTGTTTTAGCTGAACCTGAGCCGCCTCACCGGAGTCGCCATGCCTTACGAGAATTTCGTCCACCTGCGGGTCCATTCGGCGTTTTCCCTCTCGGAAGGCGCGATCAAACCCGACAAAATCGCCGCTTTGGCGCGCGAGATGTCCATGCCCGCGGTGGCGATCACCGACAGTTCCAACCTGTTCGGCGCGCTGGAGTTCTCGCAATACTGCACATCCGCCGGCGTGCAGCCCATCATCGGCTGCCAGCTTGGCCTGACGCGCGGCGGCGTCAATCTGCTGCCGGACCCGGTGGTGCTGCTCGCGCAAACCCCCACCGGCTTCGCCAACCTGCAAAAACTCTCCTCCGCCAGTTATTTACTCTCGGACGGCGCGCCCAAACCGCAAATCACCCTGGAAACCCTGCTCGCCCACGCCGAGGGTCTGTTCCTGCTCACCGGCGGTGCCGGCGGCCCCATCGGCCGCCTGCTCGCCGAGGGCCAGATGGCGGCGGCGCAAGCCTACCTCGCCCAACTCGCCGAAGCCTTCCCCAACCGCATCGCGGTGGAACTGCAACGCCATGGTGAAAAACTGGAACAGGCGATCGAGCCCGGCCTGATAACCCTGGCCGATGCGCGCGGCCTGCCGTTGGTCGCCACCAACGAATGCTTCTTCGCCAAACCCTCAATGTACGAGGCGCATGACGCGCTGCTCTGCATCGCCGAGGGCCGCGTGCTGGCCGAGGCGGAGCGCCGCCGTGTCACGCCCGAACACTGGTTCAAACCCGCCGCCGCTATGCGCGAACTATTCGCCGACCTGCCGGAAGCCTGCGACAATACCATCGCCATCGCAAAATCCTGCGCGGTGATGGCTGAATCCCGCAAGCCACTGCTCCCCACCTGCCCGAAAATCCGCCCTGGCAAAACCGAAGCCGAAACCGTGCGGGAAATGGCCGAGGAAGGTCTGGAAGGACGGCTGGATGCGCTGGGCCTGCCCGAGGCCGAGCGCGACCCCTACCGCAAACGCCTGGAATTCGAGCTTGGCACCATCATCCAGATGGGCTTTCCCGGCTACTTCCTCATCGTGGCGGATTTCATCCAATGGGCGAAGGAACAAAAAATCCCAGTCGGCCCCGGCCGTGGTTCAGGCGCCGGCTCCGTCGTCGCCTGGGCGCTGCTCATCACCGACCTCGACCCGCTCCGCTACGGCCTGCTGTTCGAGCGGTTTTTGAACCCTGAACGTGTGTCCATGCCGGATTTCGACATCGATTTCTGCCAGGAGCGCCGTGACGAGGTGATCGCCTACGTCACCCGCGAATACGGCGCGGACCGCGTTGCGCAGATTATTACGTTCGGTAAACTACAGGCCCGCGCGGCGGTGCGCGACGTCGGCCGGGTGCTGGGCTTGCCTTATGGCCAGGTCAACAAGGTTGCGGAACTCATCCCCAACAACCCGGCCAAGCCGGTCACGCTGCAACAGGCCATCGACGGCGAGGTAAAACTGCGCGACCTGCGCGCCTCCGACGAAGGCCTGGCGCGGCTGATGGAAATCGCCCTGCAGTTGGAAGGATTGTACCGCCACGCCAGCACGCACGCCGCCGGCGTCGTCATCGGTGACCGTCCGTTGAACCAGCTTGTACCACTCTACAAAGACCCGCGCTCGGACCTGCTGGTCACGCAATTCTCGATGAAATACGTCGAGCAGGCCGGGCTGGTGAAATTCGACTTCCTGGGCCTCACCACACTAACGGTGCTCGACCGTGCCTTAAGATTCTTGAAGCTGCAAGGCATCGAAATCGACCTCGCTGCGATCCCGATGGATGATCTGAAAACCTACGAAATGATCGCGCGCGGCGACACCGGCGGCGTGTTCACGTTTGAAACGCAAGGCTACCGCAGCGCCTTGCAGCAAATGCGGCCGGACCGTTTCGAGGATCTCATCGCCATCCAGGCGCTGAACCGCCCAGGCCCGATGGCCAACATTCCCGACTACTGCGCGCGCAAGCACGGTGCTTCCTGGACCGCACCGCACGAGGCAATTCACGATATTCTCGCTGAAACCTACGGCGTCATTGTGTACCAGGAGCAGGTGATGCAGATCGCCCAGGTGATGGCCGGGTACAGCCTGGCTGGCGCCGATTTGCTCCGCCGCGCCATGGGTAAAAAAATCCGCGCCGAGATGGACGCGCAGCGTAAAATTTTCTGCGACGGTGCCGTTGCCAAGGGCAATACGATCGAAAAAGCCAACGAGATTTTTGACTTGATGGCAAAGTTCGCCGACTATGGCTTTAACAAATCACACGCCGCCGCCTATGCCTTGGTCTCCTACCAAACCGCCTACCTGCGCGCCAACCACCCGGTCCCCTTCCTCGCCGCCTGTATGTCGCTCTCCATCGCCAACACCGACAAACTCGCCATCCTGCGCGCCGACGCGCTGCGCATGGGCATCCAGGTGCTGCCGCCCGACGTGAATTCTTCCGATGCCGACTTCAAACCGGAGACGCTGCCCGACGGCACGCTCGCCATCCGTTATGCGCTCGGCGCCATCAAGCGCGTCGGCATCGCCGCCATGGCGGACATCGCCAAGGCGCGGGCTAATAAACCGTTCAAGGATGTCTCGGATTTTTCCGCGCGTATCGACGCAAAATCCTTAACGCGCGGCCATGTCGAAATCCTCGCCAAAGCCGGTGCGTTCGATTCCATCGACCCCAACCGCGCGAAAATCTTCACCGCGGCGGAAACCATCGTCCGCACCGCGCAGGCGCAGGCGGAGGAAAAACAATCCGGCCAGATCGGCCTGTTCGGCGGCGTGGAGCCCGAGAAAATCCGCCTGCCCAACATCCCCGACTGGCCCGAGACCGACCGCTTAAGCTCCGAGGCCGAAGCCATCGGCTTCCACGTCAGCGCGCACCCGCTGGACATGTACGCCATCGCCCTCAAACGCCTCGGCGTCGTCTCCTCGGCAAACATCGAGCGCCGCGCGCAGGCGGGCGCAACACGTATAAAACTCGCGGGCACCGTGGGTGCAAAAAAAGAACGCATCACCCGCACCGGCAGCCGCATGCTCTGGCTCACGCTGTCGGACATGGAAGGCAGTTTCGAGGTCACGCTCTTTTCCGAAGTTTTAAGCCGCGTGCGTGAAATCCTGGTGGAAGGCACCGCCCTCCTCGTCACCGCCGACGTCAAAATCGAAGGCGAATCCTTGCGCATCACCGCCTCGGATGTCACCATGCTCGATGACGCCGCCGCCAAAGCCGGTGCCAGTTTACGCATTTGGCTCGACCGCACCGAGGCGCTACCGCATATCCGCGCGCTGCTCGACCGCGAAGGCAAAGGCCGCGGCCGCGTCACGCTGGTTCCAAAAACCGGGCTGGAGCGCAACCTCGACGTCATCCTCCCCGGCGGCTTCAACGTCACCGCCAAACTCGCGCAGGCGATGAAATTGGTGCCGGGGGTGGAACTGGTCGAGGATATGTAAAATTCAGCCGCCGCGCCTTGACCCAGGGCGGCATCCGGGGATGATGCCGCCGACGGACCTCAAGGATAACCATGCCCCATCTGACGCGCCGCGCCCTGCTAGCCTCCACCGCCGCCGTTCTGGCCGCCCCCCGCCTGTCCTTTGCAGCCGCCGCCACCCCACCCGTGGCCCCCGTCCGCCCCGTCACGGAGATCTTGTGGGGCGAGAAAGTCACCGACCGCTACCGCTGGATGGAATCTGAATCCCCGGAATGGCAGGCCTATGTCCACGCCCAGGGCGCCTACACCGCGCAAGCGCTGGCAAAAATTCCAGGCCGGGACGCCCTCGCCGCGGCCATTTCGCGCAATACCAGCCAGCTCGTGTCCGTCATCTCAATTCAGACCGGCGGGGATAAAATCTTCGCGGAAATCCGCCCAGCCGGCGCCGCGCTCTCGCAACTCTTTGTGCGTGACAGCCTCACCAGTCCCAACCGCCTGCTCATCGACCCCGCCACCTTCGCCACCGCCACCAGCCACGCCGCGCTGGACTGGTGGGCGCCCTCGCCGGACGGCAGCCATGTCGTATTCGGCATTTCCACCGGCGGTTCCGAGCAATCCACCCTGCGCATACTGGTCACGGACACCGGCGCCCTGCTGCCCGAGGGCATAGACCGCACCGCCGAGGCCAGCCCAAGCTGGCTGCCCGATGGCTCCGGCCTGTTCTACAACCGCTATCAGGATGTGCCGCCCGATAGCGTGGAGTACGAGGAAAAAAGCCTCTGCTGGCTGCACAAACTCGGCGCGGACCCGGCCACCGACATCAAAATCATGGGCCAGAGCCTCAACCCCGCCGTTAAAGCCCAGGACATCGACTTCCCCAGCGTCACCGCCGCTTCCGGTTCGCCCATCGCCGTCGGAACCCTGGCCGCGGGCGTACAGAATGAACTCTCGCTCTACGCCGCCCCCCTGGCCGCCGCCGCCGCGGGCCCGCCGCCATGGGTTGAAATCTGCGCCCCGGCCGACAACGTCACCGCCTATGCGCTCCATGGCACCGATATCTACCTGCTCACGCACCAGCACGCCCCGCGCTACAAAATCGTCAAAACCACGGCTGCCGCTCCCGGCATCGCGCAAGCGGTGGAGGTCGTGCCGCAATCCGCCGCCGTCATCCGCGCCATCGCCGCCGCGCGCGACGCACTTTACATCCTGGACCTCGATGCCGGCATCGCCGGCGTCCGCCGCTTAACCCCGGACGGCAAAATTACCAGCATCAAACTCCCCTTCGCTGGCGCCATCGACGAAGACGCCTTCTATGCCGACACCGCGCATGACGGCGCCTGGTTTATCCTGGAAGGCTGGGTCCACCCGCCGGTGGTCTGCCATCTCGGTTCCGACGGCACGGTCATCCAAACCAATATCGCCCCCCTGCCGCCCATCAACCTTGCGCCCTACACCTCGGAAGAAATTTCCGCCCCCGCGCGCGACGGCACCAAAATTCCGTTATCGCTGGTCTACCGCAAGGGCCTCAAACGCAACGGCCAGGCGCCCTTGCTGCTGGAAGCCTACGGCGCCTACGGCATCACGCTCGACCCCGCTTTCCTCGCGCGCTGGCTGCCCTTCCTGGACCTCGGCGGCGTGTTCGCGGTGGCGCACGTGCGCGGCGGCGGCGAGCTGGGCGAGGACTGGCACCTCGCGGGCCAGAAACTGAAAAAATTCCACACCTGGGAAGACACCATCGACTGCGCGGAATACCTCATCAGTGAGCACTGGACCTCGCACAAACACCTCGCCGTCATCGGCGGCTCCGCCGGCGGCATCACGGCCGGGCGGCTACTCACCGAGCGCCCGGACCTCGCCGCCGTGGTCATCTCCGAGGTCGGCGTGTCAGACGCATTGCGCAGCGAATTCTCCCCCAACGGCCCGCCCAACATCCCCGAATTCGGTAGCGTCACCACGCACGAGGGTTTTCTCGGCCTATATGCCATGGACGCCTACCAGCACGTCCACGACGACGTGAAATACCCCTCCGTCCTGCTCACCACCGGCCTGCACGACCCGCGTGTGTCCTCGTGGGAGCCCACAAAAATGGCCGCGCGCCTGCAAGCCGCCACGGCCTCCACCAACCCCATTTTATTGCGCGTGGAAGGCGACGCCGGCCACGGCATCGGCTCCACCCGCGCCCAGCGCGATGCGGAAACGGCGGACATCATGGCCTTCATCCTGTGGCGGACGGGTGATCCGCGGTATCAGCCGGAATGACAACTGCCCGCCGGGGGTACTTGCCTCCAAAACGCAACACGGCTACACACCGCCGCGGATATGGGCGCGTAGCGCAGCGGTAGAGCACCACCTTGACATGGTGGGGGTCACAGGTTCAATCCCTGTCGCGCCCACCACTTAAATCCCTGATAAATCCGGGCTTTTCGTGGCACAAAAAACCAATCCAGCCGGACTCTCGAGGGGACAAAATCCATATGACCAATCAGGACGCAGTCCCCGTTCGCCAGGCCGCCACCGTGCTCCTCGTACGTGACAACCCCTTCGCGGTGCTTATGGTCGAGCGCCACGCCAAAGCCTTCCACGGCTCGGCCATGGTGTTCCCAGGCGGCGTGGTGGACAAGCCAGATTGGTCGCCGGACTGGCTTCCCTACCTTGAAGGTGCGCAGGGTCTCGCCGACGCCGAACGCGCCTCGCGAATCGGCGCCTGCCGGGAGCTGTTCGAGGAGGTGGCAATCCTCCTGGCCACCATACCCGCGCACAACGTTAACCCGGCGCTGGATTTCTTCGAGATGATCCGCACCAGCGGTGGCAAGCTACGGCTGGATGCGCTGCACCCCTTCGCCCACTGGGTCACGCCCGTGGGGGTGCCCAAACGCTTCGACACGCGGTTTTATATCTGCCACGAGCCAGAGGGCCATGATGCCGTGTGCGACGGCGTGGAGACGGTGCGCCTGGAATGGGTCGCCGCGGCCACGGCGCTGGAACTCCCGCTTTCCGGCCCGCGCATGGTCGCCTTCCCCACCAAGCTGAACCTGCAACGCCTCGCCGAAAGCGCCAGCGCGCAGGAGGCCATCGACGCCGCCCGCGCCCGCCCGGCCTTCATCACCCAGCCCGTCATGGTGCAGACGGATGACGGCCCGCGCGTGCGCATTCCCGCCGAGGCCGGCTACGCCGTAACCGAGGGACTGCCCATTACCCATTGATGTTGCCGGGGCGAGACTATAACAGGCCAACCGTCCAGGAATCCCGCAACATCCGCCTCAAACACCCGCCTCAGTGTGCCGCCGTCTGCGCCAGCACGTACTGGCAATCGGCCTGCGACGGATAAAAGGTGAAATCCAGAAACGGCGTCCCGTTTGTATCCTTAATGTGCATGACGACAATCGGCGCGCCGGTTGCATCTTTCACCTGCGTTTGGGCAACCACTTCCCCCACTGACTGGTAAAGCGTCTGGGTGCCGCTCGGTGTGGCCAGTTGCGGGTTACCTACGGCGGGTGCCTCGGCCGCCATATCCATGCACTGCGTGTTGCCGGCATTAATTTCGTACCAGTCATTTGCGTGCGCGGGCCGTACCGCCGCAAACAGGAGACCAGCCATCAGTAAGTTGCGGAACATCCAGGCTGCCTTTCGCGATCGGGCGGTTCAACTGCCCGCCCAACAAAACAACTAGCCGGGTTTTACCTTTTTACAAACGGAAATTTGCGGGCAGGCACATGCCGCCGAGCAAATCTTGCCGCGTTTTACGTATTCACCAGTGCAACAAGTTCTGGAAGCTTGCGTAAAATCGCCGCCAATTTAGGCTCCGCCACCAGCCCCGCCGCCTCTGCCGGGTTGAACCAGCGCGTCTCCCGCTGCGCCTGCTCGGGCCATTTGGCCAGTTGGCGCTCCACATGCAGCAGGAAGACTTTGACCTTCAGGGGCAGTTCGCTCGTCCCGGTATTCTTCGCATAGGTGTATTTGCCGACAGGCGTGGCGGGCCGGATCACGCCCTGGACTCCCGCCTCCTCATAAGCCTCATGCGCCGCCGCGCCGCCGGGCGTCAGCTTGCGGATGGGCCAGCCTTTCGGGATGATCCACCGCTTGGTCTCCCGCGACGTAACCAGCAACACCTCCACCGCGCCGTCCCCGGTCAGGCGCACGGGCAGGGCGGCATACTGCAAACTCTTACTGGCCGGCCGGGCCTTCTTCGCTGTTTTTAATTTTGACATGAGCGGTTTGAACGTTCGACTCCAGGAGACGCATTATTATTACAGCAAAGAGACATACAGAACCCAACCCCCACTGCATAGCGCCTGCCACCGCCCCCTAAACCTTCTTCGAATTACCCTCTACTGGCTGGCCCAAACAATCCGGTGCATCCACATAATCTCCTGCACCGCAAAGCGTAAATCCGGATACGCCGGGTTCAAACTCGTCAACTCAATCCGGCTCGCCGTGCGGCGAGACAACAGTTTCGCCATCACCGCGCCATCCATCGCGCGCGCCACCACCCTGTCACCCACCCGCACGGGCGCTGCCGGGGACACGATAATCGAATCCCCCGCACGGTACACCGGCTCCATCGAATCCCCGGCAATGGAAAGCGCATAGGCATTGGCATCCGCCGTGCTCGGCAGTTCCACCTCATCCCACCCGGCCCCCGCCGGATACCCGCCATCGTCGAAAAACCCTTCGGCCCCCGCCTGCGCCATGCCGATCAGCGGTATCCTGTTGCGCCCCTTCGGCCGTGCCTCGGGCATCGCCCGTGCACCCATCACCAGCGCGGTAAAATCCTCCATGCCCGCACCGGTCGCCAGGAAAACTTTCGCCAGGCTCTCGGTGGAAGGCCAGCGCGACTTGCCCTCGGCACTCCGCCGTTTGGAGATATTAAAACTGGTCGGATCCAGCCCGGCCCGGCGCGCAAGGCCCGAGGGCGAGAGCCCATGCTCCGCCGCCAGGGTATCAATTGCCCGCCAAATATCCTCGTGCCGCATCCTAAAGTTGCCAATCCCGTAATTTCAGCAGTTTACACAGTTTTCTGCAGAACAAAACGGTAAAATAGGAATTTTTTCGTAAAAATTATGTCATGAGGGGTTGTTTGTTCTTGTTATGTTCGATGTGTAGGAATATAAGCCTGAACGCAACACAACCTTAAGTAATCAACAGACCGCACAAAAGGAACACTGCCCATGACTTTCTCACTGCGTAACCTCTCCGTCCTCGCCTATGCCAACGGCTTCACCCTGTGGCACTACAAAGCCGGCGCCTTGGCACAGGCCCGCCAAGCCGGCTTCTTCGCCGACGCCGCGGACCTCATGGCCGCCGGCGACATGGTCATGCTCACCGCCGCAGAGGGCGGCACCATCACCACGGTCACCGGTGCTGGCAAGCAGATCACCCTGGCGCCGCTATGTTAAGGCGGGTGCTATCCCTCGAAATTATCCGCCACCAGCCGGTCGAGCAGCCGCACGCCATAAGCAGTGGCGCCCTTCGGGGTGGTGGGCAGATCCTTCGTGGCCCAGGCCATCCCGGCAATGTCCAGATGCGCCCAGGACTTGCCGTTCACGAACCGCTGCAAAAACTGCGCGGCGGTAATGGAACCACCAGCCCGCCCGCCGCCGATATTCTGCATATCGGCAATCGGGGACTTCAAATTCTTGTCATAGCTCTCGCCAAGTGCCGCCAGCGGCATGCGCCACAGCTGCTCGCCGGTGGCCTTGCCAGCCGCGATCAGTTTTTCGCAAAGTTCATCACTATTGCTGAAAAGTCCCGCATACTCATGCCCCAGCCCAACGATGATCGCGCCCGTCAGCGTCGCCAGATCAATCATATACTTTGGCGCAAAACGCTCCTGCGCATAATACAGCACATCCGCCAGCACCAATCTTCCTTCCGCATCCGTGTTCAAAATTTCAATGGTCTGGCCTGAATAACTTTTAACCACATCGCCCGGCCGCACGGCGCTGCCCGATGGCATGTTCTCCACCAGCCCGATCAACCCCACCGCATCCACGCGCGCCTTGCGCCCCGCGAGTGCCGCCATCAGCCCTGCCACCGTGCCCGCACCGGCCATGTCCCATTTCATATCTTCCATGCCGGCGGCTGGCTTTATCGAAATTCCGCCGGAATCGAACGTCACACCTTTGCCGATAAACGCAATCGGCTCCTTCGCCTTCTTCACCTTCTTGCCATCCGGCCCCACGCCGCCGGAAGCCCCCAGCCACTGCATCACCACCATGCGCGGCTCGCGGGCACTGCCCCAGCTCACGCTCAACAGCGAGCCAAACCCCAGTTTCTCCAGGTCCTTTTTGTCAAACACCTCGACCTTAACGCCAAGCTTGCGCAGCCCCTCCACCCGCTCGGCGAATTCCGCCGGATACAGCACATTCGCGGGCTCGGTCACCAAATCGCGCGTCAGTTCAACGCCATCGGCCACCGCGGCCAGCGGCGCATAAATCGCGCGCGACTTCACCGCATCGGCCGCCAGAATGGTCAGCTTGGTAAACTTCGCCTTCTCGTCCTCTTTTTGCGTCGTGCGGTATTTGTCGAACCTATAGGCCCGCAACCGTGCCCCCAGCCCCACATGCGCCGCCAGCGCCGGGTCCAACCCTTCACCCAGCACCACCACCTCGGCCTCTTTAGCTAGGCTGGAAGCGATCGCCCCGCCCAGCTCCTCGGCCCGGCGCGCGTCAAACCCCTCCGCCTTGCCGGTGCCCAGCACCAGTACCCGTTTGAACCCTGGCTTGGGTGCCAGCAGGCTCGCCTGGCTTCCCTTTTTGCCGGTAAATTCGCTGGCCTCCATCGCCCGCTTCAGCCCGCCCGTCAGCGCTTTATCCAGCGCCAGGGCCATCCCGCTCAACGCTGCCCCTTCCGCCAGCGGCACCACCAGCACGCCGGATTTCGGCAACACGGCTTTGGCAAACGCAACGTCGAGCATTTTGAACTCCTATCATCAATCTGAAGTCACCATATCAGTCTTGCTCCGCTTGGCCAGTATCGGCCTCGGGTCTACACCAGCCGGCATGAACGATTCCTCCCTCCTCGACCTCGCCGTCTCCCTCGTCGCCCAGGCCGCCGCGCAAATCCTCGCCGTGCGCGACGCCGGGTTCACCGTGGACGCCAAATCCGACTCCACCCCCGTCACGGTGGCGGACACCCAGGCCGAAGCCATCATCGTGCAAGGCCTGCGCGCCGCCGCCCCGCACATCCCGGTCATCGCCGAGGAAGAAGTCGCCGGCGGCCGCATCACCGCCCCCACGGCGGAATACTGGCTGGTAGACCCGCTGGACGGCACCCGTGAATTCGCCGCCGGGCGTAAAGAGTTCGCCGTCAACATCGGCCTCATCCGCAACGGCGCCCCGGTGCTCGGCGCCGTCGGCTCCCCCGCCTTTGGGGAAATCCACTACGGCCTGGTAGGGCAGGGGGCTTGGCGCCGGCGCGGCACGGAGACCGTACAAATCCGCGGCCGCCGCCCCCAGCCGCAAGGCCTCACTGTCTTCGCGTCGCGCCACTACGCGGACGACCCCGCGCTGGCCACCCTGCTGGCCAAGCTCAACGTCGCCGCCCTCACGAACATCGGCTCGGCCCTTAAATTTCTGCGCCTGGCCGAAGGTGCAGCGGATTTCTACCCCCGCCTCGGCCGCACCATGGAATGGGACACCGCCGCCCCCCAGGCGGTGCTCGAAGCCGCCGGCGGCCACGTCCTCACGGAAGACGGCGCCCCCTTGCGCTACGGCAAACCCGGCTGGGAAAACCCCAATTTCTACGCCTGGGGGTTGCGCTAATTCACTGCCGTAATGACGCCACGATCCAAGCGTAGGAAACGACCAACATGAAAAAGCTCCTCCTCTCCACGGTTCTCTCCCTCGGCCTTACTGGCTGCGTCTACAGCGGCACCGCCGGCTACGGCTACGGCGGCGGCGGGCCCGGCTATTACGCCGCCCCGGCGCCCGAATATGCCCCGGCCCCAAGCTACTACCAGCCCGAGCCGGAATACGTACCCGCGCCCAGCATCGTCATCGGCATTGGCGGCGGCGGCGGATACCACGACCACGATAACCAGGACGGCAACGGCGGCTGGCATGGCGGCGGTAATGGTGGTGGCTGGCAAGGCCAACAACACGACAACGGGGGCCAGCAGCACGACCAAGGTGGTAGCCAGGGCGGCGGTTGGCAGGGCCAGCAGCACGGCCAAGGGCAGCAGCAAACCCAGGGCCAGAATCACGAGGCCCCCGCGCCGGCAGGCGGCGGCTGGCAGCATCCGCAGCCTGTCCCCGCACCGCAACCACCTCACCAGGACCAGCAGGAAAACCGCGGCCAGAATGTTCCCAACCACAGCCCGCATAGCTGGCAGCAATAAACAAGTGTAGGGTGGGTTAGCACAGTCTAACCCACTACAGACCGACCAGTGTTAGGCAGGGCCTTGCGATAAGTTAATTTTCTCGCCACCAACCAAGCATTGTTACGATTCGCCACCATGACCAAATATAACCCATGAAAATTTTCCGCGCCGTTCCCGCAGTCCTTTTCCTCTTTGCTCTCGGCCTCTCCGGATGTGTCTGGTACGGCCCCGGCGGTGGCTATAATGATCATCCTGGTTACTACGGGCATCCTGGTCCTGGCCCCGGTCCTGGGCCAGGTTCTGGTTACTACGGGCATCCGGGCCCAGGTCCTGGGCCCGGCGGGTACAACCACCCTTAGTAGTGTTGCAGGGTTAAATGCATAGGTGGAGGAGTTCTTACGCCTCCACCTTCCGCGCCCCCCGTACCCCCGCCGCCAGCGCCGCCACATCGGCCAGCACCGTCGGCACATCGCTCTTGAACAATTTCTCAATCAGCGCCGAGGCCACGATTGCCGCGTCCGCATACTTCGCCACCACGGCGGCCTGTTCGGGCGTACGCACGCCAAACCCCACCGCAATCGGCAAATCCGTCACGGCGCGAATCCGCGGAATATCCCGCGCCAGATCCGCCGCCGAAGCCGTACGCGTCCCGGTAATCCCGGTAATGCTCACATAATACACAAAGCCTGACGACCCGGCCAAAACCAGCGGCAGCCTCGCGTCGGACGTCGTCGGCGCAATCAACCGGATCACATCCAGCCCATGCTTCGCCGCATCCGGCAGCAGCAAATCCGCTTCCTCCGTCGGCAGATCGACCACAATCAGCCCATCCACGCCAGCTTCTTCAGCATCCGCGCAAAACCGCGCCACCCCGTAGGAGAGGATCGGGTTCAAATACCCCATCAGCACCAGCGGCGTCGCGGCATTGCCAGCGCGGAAGTCCTGCACCAGCCCCAGCACCCCGGCCAGGCTCGCACCCGCCTCCAGTGCTCGCCGCCCCGCCGCCTGAATCGTTGGCCCATCGGCCATCGGGTCGGTAAACGGCACGCCGATTTCAATAATATCCGCACCCGAAGCCGCCATGCCCTTCAGCAAGGCGAGCGACGTCGCCCGGTCCGGATCATACGCCTCCACAAACGGGATCAGCGCCGCGCACCCGGCTTGCTTCAGCCCGGCAAAAACCCCCGCAATCCGGCTCACAGCTCAACTCCCAGATGCTGCGCCACGGCAAAGATATCCTTATCCCCCCGCCCGCACAGGTTCATCAGCACAATTTTATCCTTGCTCATCCCGCCCGCAATCTTCGCCACATGCGCCAGCGCGTGGCTCGGCTCCAGGGCGGGAATAATCCCCTCGGTACGCGTGCAAAGCTGGAAGGCGGCCAGCGCCTCCTTATCCGTTATCGCCACATATTCCACGCGGCCGATGTCATGCAGCCAGCTATGCTCCGGCCCGATCCCCGGATAATCCAGCCCGGCGGAAATCGAATGCGCCTCCTGGATCTGCCCGTCCTCGTTCTGCAGCAAATACGTGCGGTTGCCATGCAGCACCCCCGGCCGGCCACGGCTGAGCGACGCCGCGTGCTCGCCAGAATCCAGCCCATGCCCCGCCGCTTCCACGCCGATCAGCCGCACCGAGGCATCGTCCAGGAACGGGTGAAACAGCCCAATGGCATTGCTCCCGCCGCCGATGGCCGCAATCGCCACATCCGGCAGCCGCCCTTCGGCCTCCTGCATCTGCGCCTTCGCCTCAACGCCGATAACACACTGAAAATCGCGCACCATCGCCGGATACGGGTGAGGTCCAGCGGCAGTCCCGATAATATAAAAAGTGTCGTTCACATTCGCCACCCAGTCGCGCATGGCGTCGTTCATCGCATCCTTCAGCGTCGCGGCGCCCGAACTCACCGGAATCACCTCCGCCCCCAGCAGCTTCATGCGGAACACATTCGGCTTCTGCCGCTCCACGTCGACCGCGCCCATGTAAACCGTGCACGGCAGGCCAAACAGCGCGCACACCGTCGCGGTCGCCACGCCATGCTGCCCAGCGCCCGTCTCCGCGATAATCCGCGTCTTGCCCATCCGCCGCGCCAGCAAAATCTGGCCCAGGCAGTTGTTGATCTTATGCGCCCCGGTATGGTTCAGCTCGTCGCGCTTAAAATAAACCTTTGCGCCCCCAAGCTCCTTGGTCAGCCGCTCGGCAAACCACAGCGCGCTCGGCCGTCCCACATAATGCTTCAGGTAATAATCCAGCTCGGTCTGGAACGTAGGGTCGGCCTTCGCCGCCTCATACGCCGTCTCCAGCTCCAAAATCAGCGGCATCAGCGTCTCGGCGACAAACCGCCCGCCAAATTCGCCAAACCGGCCACGCCCATCCGGGCCATTACGCAAAGAATTGGGGATAATCTCGTTCATGCCCCGCTTTAGCCGAACCCGGCAGCGGGATAAAGGCCGGGGAGGGGCTCTTTAGCCGATCTTCAGCCCCAAACCACGCACCAACGCCGCGGCCTGGTCTTTCGAGATGATCGCGCCTTTAAACCGCCCCGCATCCGCGATGCGCAAATTGCCTAAATCCGCCCCGCGCAAATCCGCGCCCTCAAACCGCGCATGCGTCACATTGGCCCCGCGCAGATCGCACCCCACCAGCTCCGCCTCACGGAAATCCGCCTCGGACAGGTCCGCGCCCTGAAAATCCAGTTGCTCCAGCACCTCCCGGCGGAAGGAGAGCCCGTGCAGTAGGGCGCTGACCAGCAGGCACCGCTCGAATTTCAGCCCCAGCGTGCGCGCATCCACAATCTGCGCCCCGGTCAATTTACAATCCTGGAACACGGCCGAACTCAGCGTCGCCCCCCGCCACCGGGCATTATTAAAATCACAGCCGGCAAACCGCGCCTCGGTCAGGTCGCAAGAGGAAAAATCCGCCGCCCCACCCCGGCAGCGCAAAAACGCGCAACGTTGAAAATCCAACCCATACAATTCTGCCCCAGCCAGAAGCCAGCCGGTGAACCGCACCGGCCGTTGCGTCAGATGCAGCGCAGTTTCAACATCCTCGCGGCTGGCGACGCCATTGGGGGCGGTAGCTTCGGTCCAATCCTGGGTCATCATGCAAGCTTTTTGAGGATCAAGCCGCGCAGACGCAAGTGTGCGGCAAATCTCAATCTATGGCTGTGGCGCGCTAAATCCGCCCCATGATCAATAGAATAACCACGATAATCAGAATAAGTCCGACCCCGCCGCTAGGATAATAACCCCAATCGCGGCTATGCGGCCACGTCGGCACGCTTCCGATCAAAATCAGAATAAGGACCACGAGAAGGATTATTCCAAGCATCACACGCCTCTTTCGGTTCAGATTACGAGATGGTATCGTACTTCATGTG
>Ga0182014_10003240_pt1 | contig 19707 bp, 10 predicted proteins | sample 612S2DmetaG_FD_120489 | JGI IMG/M metagenome (GOLD analysis project Ga0182014, IMG submission 120489) | Permafrost microbial communities from Stordalen Mire, Sweden - 612S2D metaG | ecosystem: Environmental > Terrestrial > Soil > Wetlands > Permafrost | place: Sweden: Stordalen | collected... | reverse complement strand
TTTTTTCTATCTTGGCGTTCGGCAAGAAGCTGGCGCTCGCCGTAGCAAGAAACTACTCTTGGCGGGTGAGAATGTCCTCGTTGATTCCCGCCGGATCTTCCAGTGCGATTTTTGCGCGATTGTGCTGCTGTTGCTCGAGAGCTTTCGTCTGAGCCAAAGCTTGACTTCCAGCGGCCTTGTCGCCAAGCGAAAAATACATGCGGGCAAGCCTATAATGGAGGCTTCCATCGAGATCGATCGATAGCGCCATTTTTAGTTGCTCAATGGCCTCGGGGATAAGGCCAAGGTCTTCGTACACCTGGCTCAACAGAGCGTGGACATGCGGCAGCTTCTGCGCCTTCACATTCAGGCTCTTGTTGAGGAAAGGCTCAGCTGCGGCGAAATTGTGACTGGCCACCTCGATCTCTCCCATCAGCAGGTTCACATCCGGATCGCCTGGGTTGAGGGCAAGCGCTCGATTCGCAGTCGACAAAGCGGTTTCCATTTGTGAATCAGACGCTTGCGTCTTTGCCAACCCATAGAGCGCGGCAAAGTCTTGCGGGGCGATTTTGGTGGCTTGAGAGTACTCCTGCTCTGCTTTGTCGTAAATCTTGCGGAGGCGATACATGTCGCCAAGTAGAAGATGCGTCCGCTCTGAAGATGGATCGAGTTGCTCGGCCTGGCTCAGAGCATCGGAGGCGAGCTTTTCCTCCGTTCTAACTGACCAATAGAGGCTTGCTTCAGAGAGCTGCGATTTGCGCTTCCACGCTTCAGTTGCCTGCCACGCGAGATCGTAGTCGCCGGTGAGGTAGGCGCATTGCGCGAGTAGTAGTTGCGAGGATGAGTTGAGACTGGGAATCTCGTGGCGAAGCGATGCGGCGCATTCGCCATAGTGCCCGGAACGGAAGGCCTCTTCGGCAACCTTCGATGCCGGCGCCTGCATGGCTTTTCGGGCTTTTTGTGGAGCGGTGGCTGCTGGCGAAAGCATCGGAGAAGAGGAGTGAAAGAGCGAAGCGATGCGGGCGGCAAGTTCCGCTGCATCTGGCGCAGAGTCGGCGCAGGAGTTCGCAGTGGCCGCGAATGAGGATTGCTGTGTGTCGGAAAGTCCCACGATGAGCATGGCGCCGTGGATCAGGACGAAGCCGTGGTCGCGGTTCCAAGCTTGCCGAATGAGCTGGCATGCATCCTCTGTGACACCTTGGCGAAGGCGCATGTTCGCCATGCCAAGCAGCGATAGGTTGCAACTCGGGTTCTCGTGTTCTTGTGCGGCGAACTCCGATGCCGCCAATGCCGTGTTGCCCTGTCGCAGATACACAAAGCCGAGTTCGGAGTGCATGCATGGCGGCATTTGAGGACTATCAAGCACGGCCTTGTAGGCGTCGATCGCCTGGTTGTATCTGGATTGACTGGTGAGTGACTCAGCCAGATCCGCCTTTGCAAATCCGGATTCCGGATCGTGCGACGAGACTGCGCGCGCATCGCTCTCCACCTGGCCGAGGTAGGCAATGCCAATGCCAAACCAGGCGGAGGAATCGTTTGGATGGATGGTCAGTGCTGCACGGTACGCTGTGACTGCGGCAGAATAATCGCGAAGAGTAACATAGGCACGCCCCAGCGCCAGTGACGGCTCTCCGTCCTGTGGATTCATCCGCTGGGCCGTAGTCAGAAACGGAATGGCTTTTTCGCTGCCGTGCAGGTGCAGATATTCGAGGCCAAGGAAGAGGCAGGGCACATAGAGTGCGGGTTTCAACCGATGGGCGACACTGAAACTCTTCAGCGCGCCGGAGTAATCCGACAACTGATCCTGCATGAGGCCGAGGTTGGCCCAGAGTTCGGGAATCTCCGGCCGCAGCATTACGGCTTGTTGATATGCTGATGCGGCGGTTGCGTAATCCGAGCGCGACCGAGCCTCCTGCGCTTTGAGCAGCAATACATCGTAGGCGGAGTTCACGTCGCTCTGGCAATAGAGTAGCGCTGATGCGGCGAGAAGCAAGACAATCGCGAATTTAGGCGCAAGGCTCATCGGCATACGGTTTGCAATCGCAGTTAGTGTTCAATAACAATTTTTGAAGCGGCGGCGGCAATGCGCAGCACGGTTACTTCTCCATAGCGGTCGTGGCCTGCACTCCACTGCGCGACGAGAAGCGATTCCTCGTTCTGACCCGGCTTCGATTCGAGAATATTCTGACCGTCGATACTCACAGCGCGCGCCTTTGGTCCGTGGATCCTGACCAGATAAGTTCTGAGCGCGGGAGTGTATGTGCCCGTGGGCGATTCAAGAGAGACCATCGCACTCTTGCCGGTTTCCTGCGCCGTAATCTCCTGCCGGAAGTAGACACCCTTCTCATACGCATAGGTATTGCCATCGTCGTCATAGTAGACGAACTGGCTTGCCTGTGAGGAAGGAAAGATGTCCAGGGTGACTTGGGAGATCTGACGTTGATCAACATAGTCCTGCACGGGCTGAGAAGCGAGGATGGATCCCTTGCGGATGAAGACAGGAATGTCAGCCCAGGTATGCAAGTCGACATTGTATTGAATTACTTGTCCGCCGGTCAGCTCGGAACCTCTAAAGTAGTCGAACCAGGTTCCGGCCGGAAGATAGATCGGCTTGACAGATTGCCCTTGGTCGACCACAGGAGAGATGAGTAGCGCGTCGCCAAACATCCATGCGTCTCCCGTGTTTGCGAGATGTGGGTCGTTGGGATAGATCCAAAAGAGCGGGCGCACAATGCCGATGCCGGTCTCGCTGGCCAGGCGTTCGTAAGAATAGATGTACGGCAGCAGTAGATAGCGAAGCCGGATCGCGCTTGCCGCCGCCGCTTCCGCCACCGGCCCATACACCCAGGGTTGGCGCTTCTCTGCAAAGCCGCCATGGACGCGGTCGATGGGAACGAAGGTGGCAAATTCAATCCAGCGCGCGTAGTTCTCCGGCGACGGATGGCCGACAAAGCCGCCAGCGTCCATGCTCCAGTGCGGTTCATCCAGATCCACGGTGGCCAGCATGCGCATGCGCTGATAACGCATGCTTGCAAAACCGGTTTGAATGTCGCCCGACCACTCGGCATAGCCGTACCGCTGAGCGCCCAGATAGAAGTTCCGATTCAGTGACCAAACCCGTAGGTCGGAGGCACCACGCTGGCCGTCGTAGAGTGCGCGGCCCATGTACATAAACTGCAGATTATTGAAATAAAACTGCGGTCCGCCAGGCGAGGCGGTGCGATCTGCCTCGTCATTCCACCAGCCAACCATGCCCGTCTTGAACGATGGCAGAAGGTGCTCCCAGAACCACGCGCGGGTTTCGGGCTTCGTGAAATCAATATCGTGGAGCGGGCGTGCATCTTCCGATTCCTCAGGCTCGCCGCCATACCACAAGTGATGGTCGGTTGCGTAGCCGGCCGCATCGTCCCGCTCGGTGGTGCTACCTGGCTTGTTGACGAAAATGCGCGGCTTGAGGATGCCAGCGAGTTTGACGCCCTTAGCTCGCAGTTCCTCTGCGAAGAGTCCGTTGCTGCCGCCGGGGAATTTAGCAGGATCGTGGTTCCCAGTTCCTGCAGTGCTGTTCCAGCGCCACTCCCCATAGTTGTCTTCGCCCCATGCCTTCCAGTCGTAATCGAGTATGAAAGCGTCGAGCGGGATATGCTTTGATCGATAGGTGTCGACGATGGCACGAACCTCTTTTTCGTCTGAACCCCATTGGCTGTTCAGGAATCCGAGAGTCCACTTTGGCGGCATGGGCGGGCGGCCTGAAAGTTTGGCAAACTGGCTTAGAACCTCGAGCGGGGTGCCGGAGACGGCGAAATATTCAATGTCTTGGCGGGAGCCGCCGGAGAACTCGACGATATTATCCCGCATATCGAAGGCGCCACCGATGGTGTCAAAGAGAACGCCGAATCGTGTGGTGAAGAAGAATGGCGCGCCTCCATCTCCCTGCGCGCCGGCATCGATCTCACTTCCACCGTTGCGGAGCAAGCCTGCCGATGTATTCCAGAGATCCAGACCTTTCATTCCGTAAAGATTATCGCCCGTGCGATGAACAATGTCGGCAGCCTGCTCGCTGGCCCGCGCCAGCAAATCCTCCTGCGAGAACAAGAGCGAACCATCGAGATTATCGACGGTCAACTGGATTGGCGACTGCTTAGTTACATACACGCGCAGCTCGCTGGATCGAAGAGTGAGAACGTCCCCAGCATCCTCCTTGTAGATCACAGCCTCCGCGTCCGGTTTGAGAGTGGGATCGAACACCGACGTTCGGGGATCCGACTGGCCCTGTGGTGCGATGTGAACGCGCAGTGTGCGAGCGTTGAAGAATTCCACTTCCACGCTGCCAGACGAGCAATTAATCTGCAATGTTGTTTTTGAGGATTCAACAGGACGACAAACGTCAGGCTTTGACTCCGCCAGCACGGTCAAGCTGCTCGATGCGGTAATAGCTAGAATCACTGCGGTTCTGATTGACAGCAGGCGTGATTGGAGACTGAATAGGCTGAATCGCGTGGATGCTCGCCCCCGCCAGCAAGAGAAGAATGCGGAAACCTGTACAGCGTGTCCAGTTTCCAAAAAACTCTTGCAGATGATTGCTGCGCATCTATTTATTACTCGCATTCGGTCTCTGAGCTCCCCGGCTCTTATTCGATCTGGCATTCATTCTCCCATCCATTTCGGGTGCCGGCGGTTCGCGTGAACAACTGCACTAGACAGGAATATATTGCACGTTTGCCTAAAGCATCAAGGATGGCGGCGCAAACCTGGGGTCTGACGCAAAGCCGAGGTTTGGCGCAGGGCCCATGGTCAACTTCAATTCTCCCCCCAGCGCGATCTCGCTGTGATGAAACCAGGCGCGCTGCTGAACGCGTCCATTCAACGAGAAAGACTGAATGTATTGGTGACTGGGATCGGTACGTGTTACATCCACAACAAGCTGCCGCCCGATGCCCAGGCTCACGCTGGCGTGATCGAACAAGGGTGAGCCGAGAATGTAGTTTCCGCTGACCGGATCGACAGGGTAGAACCCGAGTGCACTGAGAATGTACCAGGCCGACATCTGGCCGACATCTTCATTCCCCGCTATTCCGTCAGGAGCATCGGCGTACATGGTTGCGAGCAAACTGCGCACACGGGCTTGAGTCTTATACGAAGCCCCTGCGTATGCGTAGAGATAAGCGATGTGGTGTGACGGTTCGTTGCCATGGGCGTACTGGCCAACCAAACCGGCGATGTCGGGTGGTGCGTCGGCAGGCAGCCTGGACTCCGTAGTGAAGAGTTGATCGAGCCTGGCAATGAAGGGCTCCGCTCCGCCAAACAAGGCGATCAGGCCTGCCGGATCATGCTGTGTGCCAAAGGTGGTCTGCCAGGCGTTCGATTCGGTATAGTCACGCCATTTTTCGAAGTGACCAATGTCTATAGGGTCAAAGGGAGTTGGTCCCTTTCCTTCCGAAGATCCAGCCCAACTTCCGTCCGCGAACTTCGGGCGCATGAATCCGATGGAGCGGTCAAAATATTTGCGGTAATATGTGGAACGCTCCACCAGCATTGAGGCAGCGTCGGATTTGTGAAGCTTCCTGGCAACATGGGCAATGGCCCAGTCGTCATAGCAGTACTCAAAGGTTTTGGATACGGATTCCGCTTCTAGATCCGCTGGAATGAAATGAAGTTTGCGGTAGTATCCCAGGCCGCGATACTCGTCGACCATTGCACGCTTGACCATGGCCGCATAAGCAGCTTCAATATCAATCCCCTCAAAGCCTTTATTGATCGCCTCGGCAATGACAGCAGCGGAATGATAACCGGTCATGCACCCGGTTTCGATTCCGTGGAGCGGCCAGACGGGCATCCCTGCAGGACTCTCGTGCGCCATGCGGATTAAGGTGTTCGCAAAGTGAGGAACCCGCTCCCGTTCTATGAGCGTGTATAGAGGATGGGCAGCGCGAAAGGTGTCCCACAACGAAAATGTGCTGTAATTGTGGCTTCCCCTCGGCAAGCTGTGGATCGCGCCGTCCATGCCTCGATATCGTCCATCGACGTCATCGAAAAGCGTTGGGCCAAGAGAGATATGGTAGAGAGCCGTATAGAAGATGCGCTTGAGAGTCTCATCTTCTGTGAAGACAGTGATCTTGCCGAGTTGACGCTCCCAACTCTCACGAGCATTCTGGCGAACCCGGTCGAAATCCCATCCCGGCAGTTCGCTGCGGAGATTGACGGCAGCAGACTCCGCGCTGATACCGGAGATACCGGTTTTTACGTGTATCACTTCATTGGCCACAGTGTTGAAATGCAGGACGCACTTGAGATTGGCTCCTGCAAGTGGTGCCGAAGGATCGACTTCCTGGTCGTCCTTATAGAAGACAACGCGGGTAGGTTGTTTCGAGACCTGGAGTGTGAAGTAGATCTGGCGCCCTGCGGCCCAAGCATCGGTGATGCGGCCGCCGGCGAACGTGTCTGGCGCGGTTTGTTGAAGCTCTGCAGATCGAACGGTCGGCGCGCCGTCATTCAAATACCCATGATGAAGGTCAAGGATTAGATACGCTTGATCGCTGGCCGGAAAAGTGTATCGATGAAGCCCCGCTCGCTCTGTTGCGGTCAGCTCGGCGCGGATGTTGTAGTCCTTGAGAATCACGGAGTAGTAGCCGGGCGTTGCGATTTCTTCTCCATGGTCGAATCTGGAGCGGTAGCCTGTCTCGGGATGCTCTCGCGTTCCGGGAACAATCTTTGCCGGCCCGGTTCCGGCCATGACCAGAAAGTCGAGAAGATCACCGACGCCGGTGCCGCTGAGGTGGGTATGGCTAAAGCCCATGATGGAATTGTCAGAGATGTGATACCCGCTGCACCAGTCCCAGCCGCTGTTATAGGTGTCGGGGCTGAGTTGAACGGCACCGAATGGCACCATTGCGCCGGGGTGGCAGTGTCCGTGCCCACCTGTACCGAGAAAAAGGTCAACCGATTGGAGCGGGTTGTTGATTTGGCCGCTCAAGGGAGTGTCGACCAGACTGGCGAATGCCTTGGGCGTCTCTAGAAACATAGTTGTTACTGCTGTTGCGAGCCCTTGCAGAATTTCCCGGCGCGTCGCATTAACTCCACTCTTTCCGATCATTCAACACCCTTCCGGCAGCTCAAATGCGTGGCTTTATCTCACTGCCTCAATTCACACCGTTACGCTGTGAATAACTGGGTGAAATCGGACAAATTGGGCGGCCAAGACGGCCGAAGAACCGATCCACCAGAGTGAGATCAACTCCTTCAAAAGGATTGATCTCACTCTCGGCAGGTTGCAGATGACATTGAATCGTCAAACGTTTGTTACCAGTAGAACTTCCCTGCCATCTGTACTTCGCGGCTTGGGAACGCGCTTGTGATTTGACCAAATCCGGAGGGACAATTGACGACTGCATTCGGATCGCATCCAGGGTAGCTAGTGTTGGGCGCGTAGAAGTTTGGGTGGTTGAAGGCGTTGTACATCTCTGCGCGGAACTGCATCTGCATCTCCCGGGGTAATTTCCAGTTCTTGTAGATGGCAAGGTCGAAATTCGTGTACCTGGGAGCGCGCAGGTTCGAGATATAACGCGGTGCGGTACCGAAGGTTTCGTACGCAGCATAGGAAAATGCCGCAGTATTGAACCATTCGTTCAGCGAACGTTTGCCGATGTGTGGGTCTCCAGTTACATCCGGGCGTGGGTTGCCGCCATAGGAGTTGTAATCGTTGCCGATGACCGAGAGCGGGATTCCTGACTTGAAGGTTGAGATCCCTGAAACCTCCCAGCCCCCTGCAAAGGCATCCGCAGTGCGGCTCATCTGCGAGCCCACGGCACGGCCCTTGCCGATGGGAAGCTTGTATGAGTAGCTCGCCACCAGGCTGTGCGGAATGTCATTTGCATCGACGCTCTTCTCGGCGGCAAGATCGTAGTTGTTTGCCGGCCCGTTGAAGCTCGTATAAGACCACGACTGAGCGCCTTCCACGTTGTCAATGAACTTGGAATACGTGTAGGAGACCATAACGCTGAGCCCATCTTGGAAGCGGTGATTGTAATTCGCCTGCAGGGCGTTATACAACGAGAAGCCCACCGGCGGCATCGACTCGCCAACGCCGCAGTACTGCGAATAGGGCTGAAGTAACTGCGAGTAGGGCACGGTGGGTTGATCCAGGCCGCAGCCGCTGCTGCCGGAAGCGATAATGCCAAAGAAGGGATTGGTCACCTGGCTGTCGAGCACTCCCGGCCCCAGCGGCAGGTACTTGGGATTGAGTTGGCTGCGACTGATGCCGCTGGAAAGCATATGCGTGCCGTGGTTTCCGACGTATGCAACCTCCAGCGAATCGCTTTTGGAAAATGAGTATTGCAAACCCAGCATCTCCTGCTGAACGTAGCTGGAAGCGCGCTTGCGATAGTTGGATCCAACCGTGTAGCCCACGTCCTGAAGTTCGCCGAGTGAGTTCCCGGTAATCCCGACAAATCCGTTCGGCCACAGATTGGACAGAGTGAGGCCGGGCGTGGGGTTGATGTTGCTGTTCAGCGACGAAACGATACTTGTGGTGGCCGTGAAGCCATCGGTCGAGCCGGTGAGCGCAATGATGGAGGGTGGGTAGAATATCCCATAGCCACCGCGCAGCACCCAGTTGGGCGCGATCTGATAGTTGAACCCGACGCGCGGGGAGGCGTTTTTGTAGTTTGTATCGTAGACTCCGCGCTGACTTGACGATAGAAATTGAAGTGCGCCGGGCAGAATCTCACCAACCGCAGTGGAGACAGGATTGACGACATCCGGATTAAAAGAAGAAGCGCGGTTGTGTCGATACGTGGGAGCAGTCTGAATCTCGTAGCGGAAGCCGAGATTCAGCGTAAGGTTGCGCAGTACATGCCAGTCGTCCTGTACGTACCAGCCAAGATAATGCTCGGCGATGGCGGGACTGATCGGAGTACCTGCGGCACCCCCATCGGGCAGGCCGAGTAGCGCCTGCGCCATGCCAAAGCCGGTATTTCCAGTGGGCGACTCGGGGTCCGGTCCCTGGGTAAACACGCCGCCAAAGTTAATGGAGGTAGGAAAGTCGGCGGTCTCGTCGTTTTGCAGTTCTACGCCCATCCATCCGAACGAGAGAATGTGCTTGCCGGCAGTCTTCATAAAGTCGAGCGACAGGCTCCCGATGGGACCGTGGTTGTAGAGGGACGATCCTCCGTTCTGACCCAGTGGTGCCTCGTTCTCAACGCTGATTAACGGGAAGTCAGGACTGGAGTCCAGATAGCTAGGGAGTCCGAGCGACGACGGCTTGAATCCATGCGATTGCGTCGTACCGCGTTCATGCCAGAGCTCTGCGCCAACGACGGCATTGACCATGAAGTTCTGGTTGAAGGTATGGCTCAGGCCAAGGGCAATGTTCCAGCGATTGTTTCCTGCGACGTAACCCGGGCCGGCAGGATCGCCGCTGCCGAAGAATGCGGGCGTGGAGGTTTTGTACTCCTGCTTGTAGTCGAACCGGCCGTACAGCCGGGTGGAATTGCCGATGTTTTGATCGATGCGAACCAAGTACTCGTTCGCTGCGGCAGGATCACTTCCGGTGGCGACGAAATTGTTAGCCAAGGCGGTGGGATCGGTTGCCGTTGGGTAGTAGCTCATCAACTTGGTTGCGATAGTGTCCAGCGGACCCAGTGTTGTGACGTCGTTGTTTGCGATGGGGTCGCGGATATAGCCGGTCTGCGTCGCCACCAAGCCTGTAGATGGATCTGTCACTCCCTTGGTGATGGTGCGCGCACTGAAAGGATTGTAGATTTGCCCGGAAAGAATCGGGCGGCCGAGGGCATCTGTACCGATCGATGGTCCCAGAAGCGCGGCGAACTGACCTGTGCGGAAGTCGGCGGTGGGCACAGTCACGACCGTCACTGCCGGCGTAGATGCATCGAAGTGCTCATAGAGTCCGAAGATGAAGGTCTTGTCTTTTTGCTTGTAAATTCCAGGTATGTTCAGCGGGCCGCCCGCGGACGCGCCCATTTGATAGCGATGAATGGGAGGCTTGGGGATGGCGTTGTGATCGTTGAACCACAGATTCGCGTCCATAGCAGCATTGCGATAAAACATAAAGGCGTCGCCATGGAACTTGCCGGAACCCGACTTGGTTACGACGTTGACGACGTTGCCTGTGCTCCAGCCATACTGCGCGGTAAATGTGTTGTTCTGAATTCTCATCTCCTGCACGGCGTCGGGAGATGGAACGTAAATTACACCGCCCCACGAAATGTCGGTATCCCACACGCCGTCCACCATAAAGGCCGTGCTGCCGAAGAATCCTCCTGCGAAGTTGAGGAAGGAGATGTCCTGGTCGGCGTTATCGCTGGTGTTTCCGCCGCCGCCGAGTGTCATCTGCGCCTGCGATGAGTTGTTAACCGAAGAATTTAACGTAACCAATCCGAACACATTGCGCAGATTCAGCGGCAGCTCAACGATTTCCTTGCCGTCGATGTTATTCGAGATATTCGCATCGGCGGTGTTGATGAGCGGTGCCTCCGAGGTGATGATCACCTGTTCTTCAACGCCTCCGATGGTAAGCCGCACATCGATCTCGGCGCTTTGCCCAGGGTCGAGAGAGATGCCTTTCTGGATATAGTCTTTGAATCCGGTGGCGCGAATGGTGAGCTGGTACGTCGAGGCAGGCAGTTGCGAGAAGATATAGCGTCCCGCAGAAGAGGTTACATACGTTTTCGATATGCCGTTCTCTGCCGAGGCAAGCGTAACGGTAGACTGCGGGATGATCGCTCCTGTTGGATCGGTCACTGTACCCTGGAGCGCGGCAGTAGTCACGACCAACTGCGCATGTAGCGTGGCCGACAAGCTCACTGCGGCAAGAAATAGGATGAGGCCAGAACGAATGTACTGGCAAATCCGGAAAGTTTTCATGCAAAGCCTCCAAAAAGTCCCTGAATTTGTCTTGCGGAGTGGCTTATCGCGTGAGCAACCGCCATGCCGGCAGAGTAAGAGGTTGAGGACACCTTGCGATGTTGCCAAGGAGCCCGTTTGGGTTCGTGGACAGGAAAGAATCTGCCACATGGTTTCCGCGGAGAATAAGAAGAATCCAGCTTAACCTGCTAACCGTTTCGTTCTCCTCGCGCTCTGTAAGCGGCCTGCATCTCAGCAAGCGGACATAATTTGCAGACATGTGGGAGCGCTCCCACATCAACGGCATTATTTTATACGCTTTTATTTTTAATTGTCAATCTTTTTATTTGACAAACTACGCAATTCAGCGCTACGGTCTCAATTCATACGTCGCAATACCGTAGCGGCCGGGAATCTTGATGAGCAATCCTCGCAGTCTGTCTTGCTTTTCGCACTACGGCAAGAGTGCTGCCCGCTGCCTGCCATGCAATGTTCGAAGCCGGACAAGCCGCATAGGAATCGGCATCAGGTTCGAAGTGGACTAGCGAACTCTTCCATTCACGAGCCCCAGGAGTTTCAGGACCGGCTGCGCAACTTGCCGCAATTAAAAAAAGGAGGAGCATCAAATGGACATGAAGAAGTGGATTATTCGTTTAGCGGTTCTGTGCCCGCTGGCGGTAGCCATGACAACCGTGGCATGGGCGCAAACAACCGCGGTCAAGGCCAATGACTTTCTCAATACCATCGGTGTCAACACCGCCATTTGTATGGGCGGCGATGACCCGGTAAGTGATGCCACCGTCGTCAAGCAAATGGGAATCCGTGAGATCCGGGACGACGAATTGGATGACAACAACGGAGCTTGCACGGCGGCTCTCGAAACGTTCCACACGAGCACAGGCGCGAAGGTCGTTCTTGTTGCGTCAGGATTGGATACAACATCTGTTTCCGATGATATGAATTCCAGTACGGCCCTCGCCACTGCGGGTGCGCTTCTGGCCATGGAAGGTCCGAACGAGCCCTACTATTACGCACCGGGTTATAACAATAGTCCTGTTATCTGGCAAGGCCAGGAGATGAGCAATACCTCTTCGCCCTATTGGACACCCGTAGCGGATTACCAACAGTATTTTTACAGCCAAATAAAGGCCAACTCAACGCTAAAAAGCTATCCGGTCTGGAATATATCGCTTGGCGGGTGGGAGCCAAACGATGTCGGACTCCAATGGCTGACAATTCCATCGAGCCCCCCAGACGCCGCCACTCTTACCATGCCGGTTGGCACAGTCTACGCTGATTACGCGAACATACACGCCTATGACTACAACGGCGCTTTCGGAATCAATGGCGCCACCGCACCTTCGGAAAGCGGATGCGCTAACACTTATTATTCAACTCCATATCCCAACATGATGTGGAACCAGGACAGCACCGATGCGACACTGGAGACCGACGACTGCGTCTTCGGGATCTATTTCAACAATGGATACACAGTCTCCGGTTTTCAGGGGTATACGACCAGCCAACTTGCAACATTGCCAAAGGTTATGACGGAGACCGGAATCCCTGAATCCGGCGAAGTGGGCGGCCAGGGCTTCTTTAGCCTGGCTATAACCGACGATCAGATCGGAAGATACTATTTGGACCTTTTCCTTGATGGGGTAAAGGAGGGCTGGGCCTATACATTCCTCTATGAGCTGCATGATGGCGACCAGTCCTATGGGCTGGTGGATGCTAACTACAACATTAGAACCCAGGGAACCTATCTGCAGAACTTCACGACTATTCTGGCGGATACGACATCTAATTTTACTCCCGGATCAGTGAACTACTCGGTTCCAAGCGAACCGGTAACTGTTCACGATCTGCTTCTGCAAAAAAGTAATGAAACATTTTATGTTGCGGTGTGGGACGAAGAACAAGCCGGCTCGGGAACTACTGATACCGTGACTGTCGATCTTGGCGGAAACTATAACGTGTCGGAATTTGATCCCACCGTCGGTACCTCCTCCATTAAGACACTGACGAACGTCTCCTCTGTTTCATTGACTCTCTCGCAGTCACCAATACTGCTTCAACTCAGCAGCGCATCTGCACCAGCAGCCCCAGTTGCGGCGGCAGCCACATCCACCAGCAGCAGCGGATTTACGGCCAATTGGGCGGCTTCATCGGGCGCAACCGCATACTACCTCGATGTCTCCACAAGCAACGGCTTCACTTCGTTTGTCAGTGGCTATAACAATCTGAGCGTGGGAACTTTATCCAGCGAACCTGTAAACGGGCTGGCGGCTAGCACTACTTACTACTACCGTATTCGTGCCAGCAATTCGGCGGGCACGAGCGGCAACTCCAACACGATTACAGTTACAACTTCGGCAGGTGCGCCCGCAGCTCCTGTTGCCGCAGCGGCCACTTCGATCACCACCACGGGCTTTACGGCTAACTGGGCTACGTCATCGGGCGCAACCGGCTACTATCTCGACGTATCCACCAGCGGTGGCTTCAGTTCATTCGTAACTGGCTATAACAACCTGAGCGTGGGTAATGTACTGACGAAGGCCGTAACCGGGCTGACGGCCGGCACAACCTACTACTATCGCGTTCGTGCCAGCAATTCGGCGGGCACAAGCGGCAACTCAAACACAATTACAGTTACTACTTCGGCAGCCGTTCCTCCAGCCCCTGTTGCTGCAGCGGCAACGTCTATTACCAGCACAGGATTTACAGCCAACTGGGCTGCTTCATCGGGCGCAACCGGCTACTATCTCGACGTATCCACTAGCAGCAGCTTCGGGACATTCGTGACTGGTTATAACAACCTAAGTGTGGGCAATGTTCTGACAAAGGCCGTAACCGGACTGACAGCCAGCACAACCTACTACTATCGCGTTCGTGCCAGCAATTCGGCGGGCACAAGCGGCAACTCCAACACAATTACAGTTACTACTTCGGCAGCCGTTCCTCCAGCCCCTGTTGCTGCAGCGGCAACGTCTATTACCAGCACAGGATTTACAGCCAACTGGGCAGCTTCATCGGGCGCAACCGGCTACTATCTCGACGTATCCACTAGCAGCAGCTTCGGGACATTCGTGACTGGTTTTAACAACCTGAGTGTGGGCAATGTTCTAACGACTACAGTGAGTGGGCTGACGGCCAGCACAACTTATTACTATCGCATTCGTGCCAACAATTCGGCAGGCACAAGCGGCAACTCCAACATAATAACGGTTACAACATTGGCAGCAGGTTCGCTGCCTAGTCCGTGGACAACTGTGAGCATCGGCGCCACCGGTACGGTGGGCTCTGCCAGTTACAGCAACGGCATATTCACCGTTAGCAGCGGCAACGGAGGCATGGATGGAGCCAGCGACAACTTCCGCTATGTCGATGAAGCCACCAGCGGGAATGTGACTCTAATCGCCGATGTAACCAGCGTGAGCGATCCGCAAGACGCCTGGGGTGACGCAGGCGTGATGGTTCGCGCGAGCTCGGCGGCAAACGCTGCGTATGCAGGCATCTTCGTTTCGGCTGGAAATGGACTCGTGTTCAGTTATCGGACAGCCACCGGTGCCGCCACTACCGCTGTAACGGGGAATAACTACGGTCTGTATTGGGTAAAGCTTGTTCGTTCCGGTAGCACGTACAGCGGATATTATTCAGCGAACGGAACAACCTGGACTCAGCTTGGCTCGACGGTGACGATTACCGCCATACCGACCAGCGCCACGGCCGGCATGGCTGTTTCCGGCGACACGGCAGGCGATCTCTGCACGGCTACCTTCAGCAATGTGACTTCGAATTGATGCTTCGTTGACACAATCACTGGCGCCTCTACCCGAAAGGTTTGGGGCGCCTGCTTTCACCTGGGCCAAGCTTGCAAATGAAATTCTATCCCGATTGAATGCATAGCCTATTTTGACCTCACATCGAGGACGCCGGATGGCATCCGCAGGAGCCTCGAATGATGAGCTTTGCCTCGAGTTCAATGTGCTTGACAGAGTGGCAGTTCTTCGACTCGATTTGCTCCAACAGCCGCGTTGCTGCGGATTCGCCAATTTCCAAACCCGGCTGCAGAACCGTCGTGAGAGGCGGATCTAGGTATGGACCTAATTGAATCTCGTCAAATCCTATAAAGGCAATGCGGTCGGGCATGCGGATGCGCCGCATCGAGAACGCCTGCATCAATTCGACCGACGTAAGCTCATTCAGGCTAAAGATCGCGGTGGGCGGAGCCTTGAGCGCCAGCCAGCGATCCAGTTGGCCGGCAATGCCGCCGTTCTCCGGATCGACAATCTCAAGCATGGAAGCAAGCCCTGCCCTCCCCATTGCGTCCTTATAGCCTTCCATGCGTTTCCGAATTGAATACAGATGCCCATTCACGCCGAGACAGGCAATGCGCTTGTGGCCGTGGCCGATCAGGTGATCGACCGCAATGCGCGCGCTGTGGCGATTCTTGACAAGCAGCGCATCGTAGTCTTCGTTCAGAATGGGCTGGTCAAAAGATACGATGGGAATATTCCGCAGCCGCGGGACATGAAAATGGGGTGCCGAGCTGTTGGCGGGCACAATGATGATTCCCCCGATCTGGTGCCGGATGAGATATTCGATCTCCTCCAGTTCGGTCTCTTCTTTGCCGTCCGTAAAGACAATGATCGAAGTGTATTCATGCTGGCGAAGCACTTTCTGGATGCCGCGCACGCAAGCTATCATGAACGGGCCGCCGATGTCCGGAATCACTATGCCGATTGCGTTGCTGCGCTTCGTCTTGAGGCTGCGCGCCGCCTCATTGCGCTGGTAACCGAGCTTCTCCGCGGCGGCGTGAATGCGCGCCGAAGCTTGCTCACTTACATACCCCTGTCCGCTAAGTGCGCGTCCCGCCGTGCCGCGGCCAACTCCCGCCAGTTTGGCCACATCCTCCAAAGTCGGTGTTGAGTCTGAAAGTTTCAAGGTATCTTTCATCGTTGATATAATCGTACACAATCACCGCGTTCTTTTCGAACTGACGCGCTTCGCTCAAACAAATAGGAGGGTTACGGAAATCGCGGACTTCACCGCACAACCGGTTCTGCAAGATGCTGAGAGCCTCCGCTCCGTGAGCCCGCAGGCGGCCTTTCGGCTTATTCTGGCGCTCTTCTTCCTTTGGGGATTCCTTACTTGCTTGAACGATATTCTGCTGCCTTATTCGAAATTTATCTTCGGCTTATCCTATGAGGGCGCGACTGCGATGCCAGTCGCCTTTTTTTCTACGTGTTTTGTTTTTGCTCCACTGGCTGCGAAACTGATAAGCCGCCTGGGCTATACGCGAACGATGGCAGTTGCGCTGCTAATTATGAGCGCTGGAGCCCTGTGCTTTCTGGCGGCGGCAGCGGTGCGCGAGTTCTGGTGCTTTCTCGCGGCGATCATCGTGCTTGGAGCGGGTATCACCATCCTTCAGGTGGCCGCCGCACCCTACGTCTCGTTTCTTGGCCCGCCCGAACGATCACCGAGCCGCTTCAGCCTTGCGCTCGGGTTCAATTCTCTGGGAACTATGATAGCGCCGCTGTTTGGAAGCTGGCTAATCCTGCGTGGTCAGAGCCTCGGTGGAGCGGGCGCTGCGCTGACGGGCACAGCCCTTGCCGCCGCGCGCCTCCGCGCCTTCGACCAGATCCGATCGCCCTATTTTTTTCTTGCTATCTCGCTGGCGGCACTTAGCGCGGCAGTAAGCCTTTCGCACTTGCCTCGCATGACGGTTACGGCCAGGCTGGCAAATACGATCAAAGGGATGGGCATGGTATTGCGGCACAAGCCTTTGATCTTCGGCGCAATCACGGGATTTCTCTATTGCGGTGCCGAGATTGGCATTGGCAGCCTGCTGATCAACTATCTTGGCCTGCCTGACGTGGGAGCGCTGGCGCCTCACTCCGCAGCTCTTCTTGTTTCTTTCTATTGGGGCAGCGCAACCTTGGGGCGATTCGTGGGGTGGCGGATGCTGCGTAAGTATCGCGTGGAGACGGTGCTTGCACTCTGCGGCGTGAGCGCCACCGCGCTACTGACGGTCTCGGTTTTGTCCAGCGGTTATATCGCTATTGTATCGGTGTTAGCCATCGGCCTTTGCAATGCGATGATTGTGCCGGTGGTCGTGATGCTGTCGATATCAGGGCTGGGCGAGAACGCCGCCAAAGCCTCCTCGGTGATGACCGCCGCAAATATCGGGGGCGGTTTGATGCCTTTGGCCATGGGCGCGCTCGCGGACCGGATCGGCTTGCACTATGCCTTCCTTCTTCCCGTTGTATCGTATCTCTGCGTCGTCTTCTATGCGCTCTACGGGGCCAGCTCACGAAACCTAAAACTCGTATGATAGGGCTCTCTTCGTCTTAGTAGAAGAGAAACTTGCCCTTTCGACTTGTTTGTCCTGCCGCCAAAGATTATTGCGGGTCAGGTTGATTAGCTTCCAACCCAGCGGTCACATGTGCGCAACAGATTTTCGCCCACGTTTTTGCCCGAGTTCCGCTCCGCCATCGTCGTGTTTTCGCCGGTAAATTCAGAGCAGTCACATCCGCGGACATGGATGGTAACGCGGAACAATAAATCATATAAATCCTTTCCGATGTTTGATACGCCCAGATTTATTTATCATCCAACCAATGGAGAGTCTATGCTGCTGCTGAAATTGCCGAAGCCATTCCACTGACATATAATTCTTTTAGAAATCGATTTCCATAAGGATTTACTATGCGCATTTATGTTTCACTCGCTCTCGCCTCACTGACCCTCGCCTCCCTCGCCGCCACATCCCAAACGCCAACCGCAGCGCAGGCGGTGACACTTACACCGCCTATGGGCTGGAACAGTTGGAATCACTTTGCAGACAAAGTCACTGACAAAGACATTCGCGACTCCGCCGATCAGCTTGTGGCCACCGGCATGAAAGACGCCGGTTACGTCTTTGTGAACATCGACGACACTTGGGAGGGCGAGCGCGACGCAAACGGCGTACTGCACACTAACGCCAAGTTTCCAGACATGAAGGCGCTGGTCGACTATGTACACTCCAAAGGGTTGAAGATCGGCATCTACTCCTCGCCAGGACCTAGGACATGCGGCGGCTACGAAGGCTCGCTGGGCCACGAGGAGCAGGATGCCAAAATGTACGCCGAATGGGGTATCGATTATCTGAAATACGACCTGTGCAGCTTCAACGAAGAGGTGATGCTGAAGCAGGCTCCGGGCGACAGCGCAGGGCAAATGCGGCTGATGATCGCTGCCTACTCCAAGATGGATAAGGCGCTCAAGTCCACCGGCCGGCCCATCGTCTACTCGCTCTGCCAGTACGGCTGGGATGCTGCTTGGGAGTGGGCACCGTCAGTGGGCGGCAACCTGTGGCGCACTACCGACGATATCGATTCGAAATGGGATCGCATTGCGGTGATCGGCTTTGGTCAGGCCGGCTTGGAAAAATACTCCGGCCCCGGCCATTGGAACGATCCCGACATGCTCGAAGTGGGTAACGGCGAGCTGACGCTGCCCGAGAATCGCTCGCACTTTTCGCTGTGGGCCATACTGGCCGCGCCTCTGCTGGCCGGCAACGATCTGCCCCACATGAAGCCGGAGATCAAGGCGATTCTCACCAATCGCGACGTGATCGCCATCGACCAGGATCGGCTCGGCGAGCAAGGTGCGCGCGCTTACACCGACGGCGAGGTCGAGGTCTGGACCCGGCACTTGGCCGGCGGCGCGCTGGCAATTGCCGTCTTCAACACCGGCAGCCCCCGCTACTCCACGCATCCCTTCCACCTGAGCCTGAGGAAGCTGGGCCTCAAGGACAGCCAGGCAGGCAAGGATTTGTGGACGGGAAAGACGGTGGAATTGACCGACAACATGCCGTTCGAGTTAACTTCTCACGATGTGCTGCTGGTGCGCGTGGATGCGCCCAAGGCAGCCAAGTAATCTCTAGGAAACTGCGGAGTGCGGCTAATCGCTCGCGTGAAGTTCGCGGTTTCTGCCTTTATATGGCCGGGCAGCGAGACGATCTTTCCAACATAATTTGCGCTCTGCGCGGGTGCGATGCGCTTGCTGCACTCAAACTCGATAAAATGGCGGAAAACCTCATCAGGTTCATCCGCTTGAACCTAGGCCCGCTAGAGCGAAGGGGCGCGAAGGCGAATTTGAGAAGCTGTCGGAAGATGAAGTGGCATCCATGGAGGCCATAGTCCATGGAGCTTTCGACGACTTCTAAAGCTAGCTAGCCAAACTTTCGCGGCTTGGGGCTTGCACGGATTGTTTTAAGTCGATTTTAGACTCCAAGCTGGTGAGGGCGGGAGCAAAGCCTCCGTCCTCGGTTTTGGCGCAAGGCGTTCTTGACAGTTAACGATGATTTGCCGGCCTCCTCTAGAAATTCGCCTCTACCAGCCGTCGTAGGAAGGCACACTAGGTGGCATGTGTTTTACGAAGCTCCTCCATCGTTAACTGGAAACCGGTTTCATCTTCTTGGCGAACAACCCGGTCATGCATATCCACTAACAGGATCACGGCCCGCTCGTAATCCTTCGGCTGCCGCTTCTCGATATACGCTTCCACCTGCTTCCAGACCGCTTTCTCGCGCTTCGCCAGACCTTCCAGGTAAACCGCGCGATCCGCCTCGTCCTTCGCTTTCTTCCGCGCTGCATCCGCCGCGCTCTTCGCACTCAATTGCCTTGCGCGATCATCCGCGTGGGCGCGTGATGCTGTCAAGATATCCTTGACCGTGCGCCGTTCAATTGCGCCCTGGCTCGCTGCAACGGCGTTCTGCCGTCGAAAGCGTTGCAGGAGTTCGAGCCTGCACCTATCACTGGACTCCGACAGAAAGTCGATGAGAAGGTCATCCTTTTCATTCGCAGGCAAGCCCCGAACCTA
>Ga0182014_10003238_pt1 | contig 19711 bp, 16 predicted proteins | sample 612S2DmetaG_FD_120489 | JGI IMG/M metagenome (GOLD analysis project Ga0182014, IMG submission 120489) | Permafrost microbial communities from Stordalen Mire, Sweden - 612S2D metaG | ecosystem: Environmental > Terrestrial > Soil > Wetlands > Permafrost | place: Sweden: Stordalen | collected... | reverse complement strand
TAACCGCAATCGCCACAGCCATCACCGCCTCCCATCAATCAAATCAACGGGAAACATCGAATCATAACTCACCGCGTCGGGGGAATCCCCGGAGAGTCAGAAAATTCGGCGGCTGGTATTATACTGAAAAATACTTCGCCTTTGAATTCAAAACGACAATCGCACTCGTCGATTGTTCCGGGTGCAACTGATATTCATCCGAAAGCGAAACACCGATCCTCTCCGCCCCCAAAAGCCTCAACAACTGCTCCTGATCCTCGAGCTTCGGGCACGCCGGATACCCGAACGAATAGCGTGACCCGCGATAGGATTGTTGCAACATCTTCTCCATTTCCCGGTCATCCTCAGCAGCAAAACCAAGCTCCGCGCGAATACGCTTATGCGTGTATTCGGCCAGCGCCTCCGCCATTTCCACTGAGATACCATGCAGATACAAATAATCCTGGTAGCGGTTGCTCTCAAACCACTGTCGCGCCACTTCCGAGGCACGCTGGCCAACCGTAACCACCTGCAAGCCGATAACGTCCCGCTCCGCGTCATCCACGTCACGGAAGAAATCGGCGATACACTCGCCATCCTCCTTGGGCTGACGCGGCAGCGCAAAACGCGCCACCTCCGTCACGCCATCCTCGGCAAACAGGATCAAATCATTGCCATGGCCGGCAGCCTTCCAATACCCATAAACCGCCTGCGGTTTCAAAATCTGCTCCGCCTCGCACAGGTCGAGCATGCGCTTCATCACCGGCCGCAGTTCCTGGCGCGCCCACACCAAGAACTCTTCCAGAGTTTTCCCTTGCTTGCGGAAACCCCATTGGAACTGAAACAACGAACGCTCGTTAATGAACGGCACAATCGCTTTCGGCGACGCCTCGATGATCTTACTGCCCCAGAACGGCGGCGTAATCACCGGTTCGCTCTGCGTCAGGCGGCGGCGGCGAGCCTGCACGGCCTTAACATCAACCGGCGCGAAAGCTGCAATATCCGCTTCGCCCAGCTTGCGCTTCGTATTGCGGGCCTTGCCTTTGCGCTTGGACTGGATGACGGCCAGATAATTGTCGAAATCATTACCCGTGACCTTGTCCATAAGGTGCAACCCGTCAAACGCATCGCGCGCATAGGCAACCCGGCCGGACGTATATGCCGCCACGCAATCATCTTCCACGTAGTTGCGCGTCAACGCGGCACCACCCAGCATAACCGGAATATCCAGCCCCTGCCGCGACATTTCCTCAAGGTTCTCGCGCATTACCACGGTGGACTTCACCAGCAGGCCGGACATGCCGATCGCATGCGCACGGTGCTCCTTCGCCGCCACCACCATATCGGCCAGCGGAACCTTAATGCCCAGATTAATGACCTTGTATCCGTTATTGGTCAGAATGATGTCGACGAGATTTTTGCCGATATCATGCACATCACCCTTAACGGTGGCGAGCACGATGATGCCGCGCTCCTCCCCTGCCACGCGCTCCATCAGCGGCTCCAGATGTGCCACCGCGGCCTTCATCGTCTCAGCGGATTGAAGCACAAACGGCAACTGCATCTTGCCCGCGCCAAACAATTCACCAACCACCTTCATGCCGTCGAGCAGAATGTTGTTAATGATATCCAGCGGCTTGTTGGTTTTCAGGGCCTCATCCAGCTCATCGGTCAGCCCCTTGCGGTCACCATCGACAATCCGATCCTTCAACCGCCCCTCAACCGTCTCCGCGCGCTTTTTCTTGGTGGCGTCAGCGGCTTTGCGGTCCGCGAATATTTCGAGCAGTTTGTGCAGCGGATCATAGCCCTCGGCACGGCGATCAAAAATCAGATCCTCGCAGACTTTCACCTCTTCCGGGGCAATGAGATGCATCGGGCGGATCTTGCTCACATGCACAATCGCACCGGTCATGCCGGCACGTACCGCATGATCCAAAAACACCGAGTTCAGCACCGCGCGCGCCGCTGGATTCAGCCCGAAGGAGATATTGGAGAGGCCAAGGATGATCTGAATATCCGGGAACTTGTCCCGGATCATTTTGATCCCTTCCAGCGTCCACTGCCCCAGCTTGCGGTCGTCCTCATTGCCCGTGGCAATGGTGAAGGTCAGCGGATCAATCAACAGATCGCTCTGCTGCAGACCAAACTTATTGCACGCAAAATCCACCAGCCGCGCCGCAATACGCAGCTTGTCCTCAGGCGACTTCGCCATGCCCACTTCGTCGATGGTCAGCGCTATCACCGCAGCGCCAAATTTCTTGGCTAGTATCAACCGCTCGGTGGCATGACCTTCACCGTCCTCAAAATTGATCGAGTTGATGATCGGCTTGCCGCCATGCAGCTTCAACGCCGCTTCAATCACAGGCGTCTCGGTCGAGTCGATCACCAGAGGCGCATTCACCGAGGAGGTGAACCGGGTAATCACCTGGTTCATCTCGGCAATCTCATTGCGGCCAACAAATGCTGTGCAGATGTCCAGCGCGTTGGAGGCTTCCGCCACCTGCTCACGCCCCATCGCCACGCAGCCATCCCAATCGCCGGTCTCCTGCAACTCGCGCCATTTTTTCGAGCCATTGGCATTGCAGCGTTCACCGATGGAGAAGTAGCTGTTCTCCTGGCGCAGCGGGACCGCGCCGTACAGGCTGGCAACTGACGGCACCCAGAAGAACTTGCGCGCCACCGGCACCGGCCGCGGGTTCCCCAGCCGCTTCAGCATCGCATCCAGCGCCTGAATATGCGGGATGCTCGTCCCACAACAGCCGCCGATCAGGTTCACCCCGTCCTCAACAACAAACCGCTCCACCCAGCTTGCCATTTCCGGGCCGGCCAGCGGATAATGCGTCTTGCCATCCACCAGTTCCGGCAACCCGGCATTGGGCTGCACCGAGATCAGCCCCGGCCAGTTCTGCGAAAGGAAGCGCACATGCTCGGCCATCTCCTGCGGTCCGGTAGCGCAGTTCAGGCCCATCAATGGCACATCCAGCGCATTGATAACCGTCGCGGCGGCCGCAATATCCGGCCCGACCAGCAGCGTACCCGTGGTCTCCACCGTCACCTGCACGAATATCGGCACGCTCGACCCCACGGCCGCGCGCGCGCGTTTGGCCCCGTTCACGGCGGCTTTAATCTGCAAGGTATCCTGGCAGGTCTCGATCAGGATCACATCCACGCCGCCAGCGATTAACCCTTGGGACTGCACAAACAGCGCCTCTTCCAGCGGGTCGTAAGCAATGTTGCCCAGGCTCGGCAGCTTGGTTCCCGGCCCGATGCTACCCACCACATAGCGAGTCCGGCCATCGGCAAAGCTCTCCGCCGCCTCACGCGCCAGTTCACCGGCGATCTTGTTGATCTCGAACGCCCGGTTCTCCAGCTCGAACTCACCCAGCGTGATGGGCGACCCGCCGAAGCTATTGGTCTGCACCATGTCTGACCCGGCCTCAAAATAGCCGCGGTGGATATCGCGCACGAGATCCGGCCGTGACAGGTTCAGCACCTCGGTGCAGTTCTCCTTGTCCCAATAATCTTTTTCAACATCGAGGGTGAGCGCCTGCACGCGTGACCCCATGCCGCCATCGCAGAGCAGGACATTACGGGAGAGGGCTTCTAAAATATGTGATCTGGACATGCTTGTCAGATACACTGGATTGCCCCCAAGTCCAGAGAATGGGCAATGCAACTGATATGCGAATCCAGGTCTTGTTCGGCGGGCTCCCGGGCGCGGAGGACGCCGTGCTGGTGGAAGAGGGCCTGGACCCGCCACAACAGGGCTATGCGGTTCGCTTTGCACTCGCCAAACCAGGACATTTTCCAGGCTGTTTCTGTTGCCCGCCACGCGGACCAATAGCGACCGCGCTGGGACAGCTCTTCCGGGACCGTGCGACCGGCAAAACCCCATTTTTCAAGCGGTTGGTTGTACTGGCGTCCCCGGCTGGAGAAGCCGCTGTCCGCGAAGCCATGGCCGGAGACGTCGTAACCCAGGCCCGCTACCGGCTATAATCCTTTACGAAACAGCGGGTTCCCTACGCGTGCGGGTCGCCTCTCGCTTATCGAACAACGCTGCCAACCAGCCTTTATGACGCGGCCGTTCAACCTTCTGTTCAGCCGCGGGCGCTGCGGATAACGAGATAGCCATCATCGTCACCCGATACGCAGCATCTGGATTTCGTTTGAATAAAGCCCGGATAATCGCGTCTGCCTCAACGTCCATGGGCGGTTGCTCGCCTCCCACGGCACGGCCGATAAACTCGATTATGGCTCTGTGTTCTTCTCGTGTCACAACGTGACTAAACATACCATTTCAGCCACCACGCAAGCCACAAAACCGTGAATGAAGGAGAATTCACCCAGCGGATGGGCTGCGAACAGACTGGTAAACAAGACGTATAATACCGTCACGGGTAAAACGGTCGACCTCCGCCATACCAATCGACCCCAATACCATCCGCGAGGCAAAGTTGTCCTCGCGCGCCACTGCAATCACTTTGCTTAACCCCGCCACGCCATGCGCATAGGTCAGCGCCATCCCCGCCGCCTCACTCGCCAGGCCAACCCCGCGCACTTCCGGCCAAAAGGCGAAGCGTAACGCCACACCCCGACCATCCGGCCGGTGCATCAGACCCGTCACCCCTAAAAACTTACCCCGCAGCGCGCGCACGCTCCACATGCCATAGCCATAGGCACCCCAGTCCTGAATATCCCGCGCCAACTCCTCCGCAACCTGAACCGGCCCCCGCACTCCGCCCAGCATCTGCGCAAACGCCCGCGCATCACCCTTCAACGCCACCAGATCGCGCAAATCCCAATACCCAACCGGCGCCATCCGCAACCGCCCTGTCACCAAGGACCATGCCGACAGCGCGGTCATGCCGGCCGTCTCTGCGGATGGGGTCCAGGGGGCAATGCCTCCTGGACCTTCTCGCGCGCGCCCATCCGCGTGGCGGTTGGAATTACCGGGTTAATGGCCGGTACTTGATACGGTGTGGTTCGGCTGCGTCCTGCCCCAGGCGGCGGCGCTTGTCTTCTTCGTAGGCCTGGAAGTTGCCCTCGAACCATTCCACGTGGGAGTCGCCCTCGAAAGCCAGGATATGGGTAGCCAAGCGGTCGAGGAACCAGCGGTCATGGGAGATGATAACGGCGCAACCGGGGAATTCCATCAGCGCTTCTTCCAACGCGCGCAGGGTATCCACGTCCAAATCGTTGGTCGGTTCGTCGAGCAGGATGACGTTGGCTTCGGTCTTCAGCATTTTTGCCAGATGCACACGGTTGCGCTCACCGCCGGAGAGGATACCCACCTTTTTCTGTTGATCGGAGCCTTTGAAGTTGAACGCTCCCACATAGGCGCGCGACGCGACCGTGCGCTTGCCCAGATGAATGACATCCGTGCCCCCGGAAATTTCTTCCCAGACGTTTTTGTCCGGGTCGAGCGAGTCGCGGGACTGGTCAACATATCCAAGCTTAACGGTCTCACCAATTTTCAAGGACCCGGAATCCGGCTTATCGAACCCGGTGATCATTTTGAACAAGGTGGTTTTGCCGGCACCGTTGGGGCCGATAACGCCAACAATACCGCCCGGGGGCAGCTTGAAGTTAAGGCCCTCGATCAACTCGCGGTCGCCAAAGCCTTTGCATAGGTCAATCGCCTCAATGACCGTGCCGCCCAACCGCGGGCCGGGCGGAATGACGATTTCCGCCACACCACCGGAAAGCTCCTGGGATTTCGCCAGCAATTCCTCATAGCGCTGGATACGCGCGCGGGACTTCGTCTGCCGGGCTTTGGGCGAGGAGGCGATCCACTCCTGCTCTTCGGCCAACGCGCGCTGGCGGGAGGATTCTTCCTTCTCTTCCTGCGCCAGGCGTTTGCGCTTCTGTTCCAGCCAGGAGGAGTAGTTGCCCTCATAGGGATAGCCACGGCCACGCTCGATTTCCAGAATCCAGTTGGTCACATTGTCCAGGAAGTAGCGGTCATGGGTCACCAAAATAACGGTGCCGGCGTAATTTTGCAGCGTACGTTCGAGCCAAGCCACGGATTCCGCGTCCAAATGGTTGGTCGGTTCGTCGAGCAGCAGCAGGTCCGGCTTTTCCAGCAGCAACCGGCATAGCGCCACACGGCGGCGCTCACCACCTGAGAGCGGCCCAACGGCGGCATCCGGCGGCGGGCAGCGCAATGCGTCGAGCGCAATCTCAATGCGCCGGTCCAGGTCCCAACCATCCTCGGCGTCGATTTTTTCCTGCAAATTCGCCTGCTCGGCCAGCAACGCGTCCATCTTCGCGTCATCCATCGGCTCGGCGAATTCTTCCGAGATCGCGTTGAACCGGGCCAGCGCGCCACGCAGCTCGGCAAACGCCTCTGCCACGTTCTCACCCACGTTCTTCGTCGCGTCGAGATGCGGCTCCTGCGACAAATACCCAACGCGCGCGCCCTCAGCCGCCCAGGCCTCACCGCCATACTCTTTCTCAATACCGGCGATGATCTTCAGCAGCGTGGACTTGCCGGCGCCGTTGACGCCAAGCACGCCGATTTTCACACCCGGCAGGAACGAGAGAGTGATGCCCTTGAACACTTCGCGGCCGCCTGGATAGGCTTTCGTGAGGTCCTTCATGACATAGACATATTGATAGCTGGCCATGGTACTTGCCCTTTGAAACGGTTGCGCCCGGTATAGGGGCGGCGGCGGGGAGCGGCAACTGTCATCCGCGGCACGCTGGCGGCAAATCGGCGTTAGGAATATAGAGTGCGCGATGCGAAACCTGACGACCAACCAACTCACCCTGGCGGTATTGCTGGCTTTAGCTGGATGCACCGCGCCAGCGACCCAAATGCCGTTGCATCTGGCCGCCAGTAACGCAGCTGCCCTCACAAAGCCGGTCCCAACCGCTGCCATAACCGGCCCGCGCAACGCCGCGGGACAATTTACCGTCACCTTAAGCAACGGCGCAGTACTGACCGGCGGCTTTTCAGCTCGTCCCAAACCCGGCCCAACAACGCCTCGCGGCGGCCCGGTACTGGCCAGCTATGTGCAGACAATTGATGAAATTTCGATGGTGGCGACAAACCAAGCGGCCGCCATGCGTTGCAACGGCCTGCGGACCAACGCGGCCCTCACGGTAACATGTGTTCTTTCGGACGGATCTGCCTATCAAGGCACGCAGTCTTATGAAGACAAATAGTCGAAACTGCGGCCTGATGGTGACCGCATCAAAACGGCGGCAGCTTCAACTTGGCGGCGCCGGCGTGTTGCGCGCGTGGCCTATCGGCACGGCGGCTAATAGCGTGCGGAATAATCGGGCGCGGCTTCCGGACCTGATGTAATCGAAGGCACGCCGCCGCGCGCCGGGCTATTTACTAGAGTGGCCATAGATACCAGGATAAATTGAATATCTGTATGGCTCTCACTTTTTCGCCCTTTTCGGTCGTATTCGTGATTTCAACCCCGCTCCCTCCTATCGGGCAAACAATCAGCTTATCCAGCGGCAGCCAGGTCATCGAAATTCGATTGTCGGTCGGAAATACTTGGTAAGTTTGACCTGAAGATAAAGCCAAAATGACTCCTGGGGAGGTTTGCACCCTATCACCGTGACATGGCGTGACGGCCGCCGTCTGCCCCAAAGAACATGCTGTCTCAAAACCCAGCAACAGAATTAACGATGTGGTCGCCAAGCGCTTCATTGGTAATTTATATCTGCTCATTTTCCCCCGCTGTGTGCCGGTGATTTGGAAGCCTAATCCACCTCGATAACTGAAATAACAGGACAGTGCGAGAGTCCCGCATTTTTTAGATGAAGCTCCTTTTGTGCCGCAGCACAAGAAATTCACCCGCGGAACTTAGTCCGGCGGCATCCCGAGCGCCAATTCGTCACCCCGACTCCAAGCCGCAAAACGGTGAACTGGCTGCGGCCTTTGTTGTCCCAGCCGTTGCCCCGGACGATTATTGAATTCGGGCTTGTCGAAAAACAGACGACAACCCATTGAAAATGCTGGTGCGCCGGGCAGGAATCGAACCCGCAACCAAACCGTTATGAGCGGTCCGCTCTAACCGTTGAGCTACCGGCGCCTAAAGCTGCCGCAACATAGCGGGGGAAGCCGCGTTGGCAAGATAGGCTCCGGCAGGTTATAGCGCCCCAGGAATTCAACAGGAGTTTTTGACCATGGACGTGAGCAAACTATCGGCCGGTAAAGATGTGCCGCGCGACATCAATGTGGTGGTGGAAATTCCCGCCGGCTCCGGCGTGAAGTATGAAATCGACAAGGAAAGCGGTGCGCTGATCGTCGACCGCATCGTCTTCACCCCCATGACCTACCCCGCCGCCTACGGCTTCATCCCCGGCACCCTGGCCGATGATGGCGATCCGGCCGACGCCCTGGTGCTGCTGCCCACCGCCGTCGTCCCCGGCGCAGTGGTCCGCGCCCGGCCGATCGGCCTGCTGCAAATGGAAGACGAGGCCGGCCAGGACGAAAAAATCATCTGCGTGCCGCATGACAAAGTGCATCCGCAGTACACCGACATCACCGAAGTGGCCCAACTGCCCGCGATCACGCGCGATGCCATCAAACACTTCTTCGAGCACTACAAAGACCTCGAAAAAGGCAAATGGGTCAAAATCACCGGCTGGGCCGACCGCGCCGCCGCCGAAGCCGCCATTTCCGCCAGCCTCGCCCGCGCGGCCAAGTAACACTACCGGGCCGAGCAACTGAGTCTTCACTGAATAAGGCCGGGGTTTGTTCCCCTGGCCTTACTCTCTCACCCGCTTCACCCGCCGAGGCCCAGTGTCATGCGCTTCAAGCAATGCCAGCAGGCCCTCGACGATTTGCGCCGGGGTCGGCGGGCAACCGGCGATGACAAGATCAACCGGCAGGATAGAATCCGCCCCACCGGTGATCGCGGCTGAACCTTTAAATACGCCACCGTCCACCGCGCAGTCCCCCACAGCGACCACGAGCACCGGGTCCGGCATGGCCTCGCGCGCCTGACGCACGGCCACGAGCATGTTACGCGCCGCGACACCGGTAATGAGCAATATATCCGCATGGCGAGGGCTGGGGGTAAAACTCAGCCCGTATTGCGTCAGGTCGTAGATAAGGTTTTGCGTCGCCCGCAGCTCCAGCTCACAGCCATTGCAGCTACCGGCGGCCACGTGGCGAATCGCGAGGCTGCGGCCAAGCTTTGCATCCCCCGCGTCGGCAAGCCGCTTCCTTAGTGCCGCAACGGCCGCTGCATCGGCTGTGCGAGGCGCGGCGGGGCGGGAAATAAAGTGCCGGGCGAGGGTTTTCCAGACCATTACAGGTCTACTCCTGAGTAGGAGGCATTGATGGATTTATTAATCAGCGGGAAATCCGCGAGAATCGCGGTCGTGGCCGCGAATTCCAGCAGCGGCCATTGCAGCGTGCTGGCATCGGCGATGAAGACATCGGTGATAGTGCCGGAGTCAATGTTCAGCCAGTGCCACACCGGCCCCCTGAAACTCTCCGCGACGCCAAGGGCCGTGCCACTACCCGTGGGCAGGGCAATGCCAATGGCGGTCTCAGGCAAATTCGCCAGCATATCGCGGATCAGGCGGATGCTCTCGATGATTTCCTCCAACCGGATACGGATACGCGCCGCCACGTCGCCGTCTTCCTCCACCGGCACGTCAATGCCGAAATTCTCATATGGCGCATAACCTGGCGTCACCCGCGCATCGTGGTTCTGGCCCGAGGCCCGCCCCGTAAATCCACCGGCAGCGTACGCCTGCGCCAGTTCGGGGGGAACAATGCCCGTGCCCACAAGCCGGTCCTGCAAACTGGCATAATCCTCAAACACGCGCGTCAGGCCTGGAATTTCGTTTTCCAGCGCCTGGAGGGAGCTAAGGATCGCCGCCATGCCGCCGGACAAAATATCGCCGGCAACACCACCGGGGATCACCATATCCATCATCAGCCGGTGGCCAAATGCCACCCGCGCAGCAGAACAAATGGATTCGCGGTACCACGCAAAGCGCGCATCGAGGAACGAGAAGCCGGCATCCCCGGCAATGGCGCCTATATCGCTGCCATGGTTCGCCAACCGCTCCATCTCCGCCATGATAGCGCGCAGGTAAACAGCCCGCTCTGGTGGTGTAATACCTAGCGCCGCCTCGGCCGCATGGGCAAAAGCTATGCTGTGCGCAACAGTCGCGTCACCCGAAATGCGCGCCGCGAACCGGGCCGCGAGACGCGGCGATTTACCCCGGATCAGCGCCAGCGTGCCTTTATGGGAATACCCCAGCCGGGCTTCCAACTTCAGCACTTCCTCGCCACGCAGCGAAAAGCGGAAATGCCCCGGCTCAATGATTGCGGCATGGACCGGCCCCACCGCAACCTGGTGAATACCCTCACCAGCCGGGCGCGAAAACTCCGGCCACGGCGCGGTGCCATCCGGGGCGCAGAAATGTTCAATGGCAGGACGCGTGTCAGCTGCCCCGATGGCAGTATGCCCATTTGTGTCGTGCGCCAGCCGCTGGAACCACGCCGCTCCTTTATGAGGCAACGCGGGATACGCGCCTTCCACCAGCGGCGTCACCACCAACTCCGCAGGTTGATACAGCGCATAGGCGTAAACGGCATCCGTCCACAGGGCGATGAATTTACCCGAATGCGCCTGCCAGTCTTCCGGGGAGAGCACATTCATTGCAAAGCCCCCGCGACAGTGGAGAGTAAGTGCAACAGGAACCACGGCATGGTGAAGGCAATACCGAAAGCCAGCACCAGATGCAGGCTTATCAGATTAGCGCCAATCCCGGATTTCTGATGTTTCGTATGCGGCGGCGCATGGCCGAATACTAGCGGGCCAACATTGCGGATAATCGCCACGGCGCACAGCACCAACCCCAAGCCCAACGGCAGCGAGACATATGGGTCACGTTGGATGGTCTGGCTGACAATAATAAACTCGCTGGCAAACAGCCCAGACGGCGGCAATCCGGTCAGGGCGAAAACACATCCCCCCAGCAGCCAACCAATATACTTATTGCTGTGGATCATGCCGCGCAAATGCGAGAAACCATAATTCCCGGGCGCGGCCGAGCCACGCAGGGCAGCTCCGCGCATCAAGGCCTGGAACAATGCCGACTTCAACAAAGTGTGCACCAGCATATGCAGCAACCCGCCGAAAATCGCCGCGGCCCCGCCGACACCAAACGCAAAAACCGCAATACCCGAATGCTCAATGGAGGAAAAACCAAAAAACCGCCGCGCGTCGCGCCGCCTTGAGAGCGAAAATGCCGTAAGCAGCAGCGATGCCAGCCCCAGCGTGAGCAAAAACGCTCCTGGCTGCAGTGCCCCGCCACCACCTTCAAAATTCGCCTGCATCAAATGGCGGAAACGCAAAATCGCAATCAGCGCCACATTCAGCATCAGCGTGCTCAGCGCCGTGGTCAGCGGCAGCGGCCCCTCGGCATACGCATCCGGCAGCCAGCCATGTAAGGGCACCAGTGCCGCCTTGGTGCCATAACCAAACAGCAAAAACACGAAGGCCAGCGTCAGCAGCGAGCCATCCAGTTTGGTAACGTGCTGTGTCAGGGCAAGGAAACTCATGGCCGGCAGCCCAGGCCCAAGCGCCGGCTGCGCCGCCAGATACACCAGCATGGTGCCAAACAGCGCCAGGGCAATGCCCACACCGCCAAGAATAAAGTACTTCCACGCCGCCTCCAGCGCGGAGGCCGTACGCGGCAGGCTTACCCCCAAGGTGGCGGCAATCGTCGCTCCTTCCACCGCCACCCATAGCAGCCCGATATTATCGGCATAAAGACCGAGCAGCGTGCTCCCCAACACCACTTGGCACATGGCATGATACACCCGCCACCGCCGCAGGCTGAGCACCTCATTACCGCTCCACACAAAACTGATATTGCTCAGCGCCGTGGTCAGCCCGACGAAACCGGTGAGAACGCCAAAAATCATCCCCAGGTCATCGGCATGAATCAGCCCGCTGCCGGGCTCAAAACATACCCCAATGGTCAAACCAAACACGATGACGTTCATCACCACATTGGCGATCGCCCCCTGCGCGCGGGTACCAAATGCCCCAATGGCCGGCGCCGCCAGCAATGGCAGAAATACCGCGGGCAAACACAGATTCATCGCCCGCGCCTCTCGATTTCTTCGATCCCGACGAGGTCCAGCGTGTCAAAATGCTCACGGATACGGAACAGGAACACACCGACAACGAGGAAAGCCAGCAGCACCAGCAAGGCCACGGAAAGCTCGGCAACAAACGGCATCCCCGGCATGCCTGTAGCCGCCAGCACCAGGCCGTTTTCCGTCGAGAGAAAACCGATCACCTGCGCGATGGCATGACGCCGCACCGTCATTACCAGCAGCCCGAGCAGCACAACCGAAAGCGAAATCGCCAGATCCTCGCGCGTGAGGGAGACGGCGCTGACCGTGGTCGGCAACACCACCAGCACCGCAATGCCGATCAGCCCGACGCCCAAAATCATCGAAAGTCCGATCGGCATGGTGGTTTCCACCGCACGGATCATGCTGAAACGCTGCACGATCTGGCGCATGCCGATTGGCAGCAGAATAGCTTTAATAACCAGTGTTATCAGGCCTGTGAGGTAGAGATCCCCCGCCCCCTGCGCAAATCCCTGCCAAAACGCCGCAGCGGATAATGTCAGCGCCTGCACCTGATAAAGCGTAATCATTGCCGACAAGCGGCGCTGCGATAGCATCGAAAAGGCGCACAGCAGGATCACCCCGCCCATCAGATGCGCCAGAGGATAAACCAGATTCATCCGCCGATCCTCGACGCCACGAACAGAAACACACCGGAAAGTACGCCGAGCAGCATGGCCACGCCCAGGAACTCCGGCACCCGGAAAACCCGCATCTTGGCCGTGGAAATCTCAAACAACGAGAGCGCTATCGCCATAACGCCAAGCTTGCCCACCCACAGCAACAACCCGCCTGGCCAGGATAGAACCTCTCCCGCGCGCGCCATGCCAAAGGGAAAAAACACCGTACCAATCAGGCACATCCACACCATCAGCCGCAGCATCGCCGCATATTCAAACAGCAAGAGAAACCGCCCGGAGTATTCCAGCAACATCGCCTCATGCACCATGGCGAGTTCCAGATGCCCGGATGGATTGTCGGTGGGAATTCGTCCCGTCTCGGTCAGCGCCACCGCCAGGATCGCCGCCAGCGCAAAGCCCAGCGAAACGGATATACCGATATGTCCCATGCGAAACGCCCCAGCCACGCCATCAACCGTGGGAGAATGCGCGATCAGCACAAAACTGATCAGAATAACCAGAAAAGCTGCCTCAGCAAACACGCTGAACAGCGCCTCGCGCGCGGCAGCCGCCCCGCCGAAGCCAAAGCCGGACTCCAGCCCCGCGAGCATGGTAGCACCTCTGGCCAGGGCCAGCAGCCCAACCAAGGTGATGAAGTCGCTGAGATTGGCGGTGAGCAGTCCCAGGCAAAATCCCGGCACCAGCATGGCGGCTGCGGCAATGGCGGTGAAGCAGACAAACGGCCAAATTGGGTACAAATCCGTCGCGGTATCGGGCACCAGTGTAGTCTTGTGCAGCAGCCTGCGCAGATTACGGTAGGGTTGCACCAATGGCGCCCCCCGCCGCCCCAGTAACCATGCGCGCAGCTTCGTCACCAGCCCCAGCAACAGCGGGGCCAATGCAAACACCAGCGCGATGTGCAGCACAGTTGCCAGCAGCCGGAGGATAAGCAAAACCATCAGCCGCCTTCCCCCAACCCCAGGGCCAGCAGGAACATGACCAACGCGCCAAACACGAAAGCCAGACGCTGGCGGATGGTGGAGCGGCGGATATGCTCGGCCAGCCGCGTCAGCCGCAGATTCAGCCGTGACAGCGGGAAAAACAGAAACGCCTCCGCCGGGTCCGCCCCCTTTGGCGCCAACAATCCTCGCCCGATAGCCCGGCGGATGGGTTCAGCAAACCCCGTGGCACTGGGCTGTGTCACCGGATCGCCAAACGGCAACCAGACCGGAGGCCTGCCAAAACCACCCGTCCAGGCCGGAACCTCCCGCGTGCCACGCACCGCGAAGCGACGTAATCCAAGCGCCGCCACACCCGCCGCCAGGGCAAGAAGAACCCCAAGAGACAATGGCGCATAACTCAGCGGCGCGGGATCGGAATTAGGCACCAGTAGCTGGATAACCGGCTCAAGCAGTTCCAGAACCATCCCCGGCAGCAGCGCCACCGGCAGGCAGAGCACGGCCAGGAGGCCCATCCCGGCCAATGTGCCACGTTTGGCGTCCTCAGCCGCCGCCGCATGCAGGCTACGCGGCCGGCCGAGGAAACCAATCCCGATCAACCTCACCACCGCCCCCAGCGCCAAAGCCGCGCTCAGTCCAAGCCCCGCCAACAGCGCCGTAAAGCCGATCCGCGCCAGAATCCCCCCCGTGGCCGCCGCCATAATCACCGCATGCAGCAGCAAAAACTCCGGCGCAAAACCCGGCCCCAGCGGCAGCGCCGCCATTCCCGCAGCCCCCACCAACATAAGCATGCCCAGCCGGGGCATCCCACGCATCAACCCGCCCAGCCAGTCCAGCGACGTCGTTCCCGTGGCCTTCTTCACTGCCCCAGCCCCCAGAAACAGCATCGGCTTGAACAAACCATGCGCCACCGCGCAAAGCAAAGCCCCCTGCAGCGCCAACGATGCCAGGCCAAAATCCCCCATCGCCTTCGCTCGCAACGCAATCCCCAAGCCAACCGCGATCAGCCCGACATGCTCAACCGTCGAGCAGGCGAGCATGGTCTTCATCTCAACCTCAAGCATCGCCCGCAACGCGCCGATCAGCACGGAAGCCGCCCCCACGACAATCAGCACCGAGCCCCACCAGGGCTGCGCCGCCGCGTCAAACTCAATAAAACCGTAGCGGATGAGGATATAAAGCGAGACTTTCACCATGCCGCCGGACATCAAGGCGGAAACCCCCGCCGGCGGGGCCGGATGCGCCCTCGGCAGCCAGGAATGCAACGGCGCCAGCCCCGCCTTGGCGCCAGCCCCCAGCAGCACCAGCACAAACGCCAGCGAACTCGCGGGCAAAAACACCGCCGGGATCAGGCAAGCGGCCGAAAACATCGCAATACCGGCGTACAGCGTCGCCGGCTTGGCATCGCCCCGCAGCACCAATAGCCAGGATGCCGCGCTCATCAGCTCAAAGCCAAAAATCAGCGTGAACGCATCACCCGCCAGCAACGCCAGCACCATGCCTGCAACAAACACCCAAAAGGTAAAAGACCCGCGGCGCTCCGCCAGCGCACTGGCAAATATCTGCGGCACCAGAATGCACAGAAACAGCACGGACAAGGCATCGAGGCGCAGATGCATCCCTTGTCCTGGCAAACCAAACATCAAAGCTACGGAATCACCCACAACCATCGAATAGCAAACCCACCGCCGTGCCGGAAGGCGCATACCAGCAATGCAGGTGAGCGATCCGGCATAAAAAAAACCAGGAGGACAATGCCTCCTGGCCTTCTTTGTTCACATCCTTGCCGCCGGGGTTCAGCCGAGCAACGACGCGATGGCTTCCTGTTCTTCCAGCAGTTCCTTCAGCGTGAATTCAATCCGGCCCTTGGAGAATTCGTCGATCGGCAAGCCCTTAACGCGGTGGATTTCGCCACCTTCAGTGGTCACCGGCACGCCGAACATCACGTCTTCCGGCACGCCGTAATCACCGTCGGAGGGCACGCCCATGGAGACCCAGCGGCCATTGGAGCCGAGCACCCAGTCGCGCACATGGTCGATAGCGGCATTGGCGGCGGAAGCGGCCGAGGACAGGCCCCGCGCCTCAATAATGGCAGCGCCACGCTTGCCGACAGCGCTGAGATAGGTGTCACGGTACCAGGTTTCATCGTTAATCAGCGCGGGGAGCGACTCGCCCTTCACGGTAGCGAAGCGGTAATCGGCATACATGGTCGGCGAATGGTTGCCCCAGACCGCCACCTTCTCGATATCCGCAACCGCAACGCCGGCCTTTTCCGCCAGCATGGAGGTGGCGCGGTTATGATCGAGTCGCAGCATGGCGGTGAACGCGGACTTCGGCAGGTCGGGCGCCGACTTCATCGCGATATAGGCATTGGTATTGGCCGGGTTGCCGACCACGAGCACTTTGACGGTCCGCTTGGCGGAGTCGTTCAGCGCCTTGCCCTGCACCTTGAAGATCTCGGCATTAGCGGCGAGCAAATCGCGGCGTTCCATGCCAGGCCCACGCGGGCGCGAACCAACCAGGATGGCAATGTCGATGTTTTTGAACGCCACATTCGGGTCATCCGTCGGCACCACGCCGGCCAGCAGCGGGAAGGCGCAATCATTGAGTTCCATGATGACGCCGTTCAGCGCCTTCTGCGCCACCGGCAGGTCCAGCAGATGCAGAATGACCGGCTGGTCCTTGCCCAGCAGATCGCCATTGGCGATACGGAACAGAATAGCATAACCAATCTGACCGGCAGCACCGGTAACGGCAACGCGAACGGGGGTCTTCATGTCTTTGAGCTCCGTGAAATTGTGCCCCCCCTTATCCCTTCACCGGGGCAGCCTCAAGCCCTAACCCACAATCAGGGCAATCGGACTGCCCGCATCCGCCACGCAGACCGGCGTACCCTCCAGGGCATCGCCGTCCGACTGCGCTGGAATCGACCCGTTCCCAGGCGAAAAATCGATATGACTACCCGCGATCACCCGTACCCCTGGGCAGCGCGGCAGCAGGCCCAGAGGCAGCGCCGCGCCTGAGAGCAGGGCCGCGAACGTTCCCGGGTTCTCAAACAACGCCACCTGAAAGCCCGGCGCCGTGGAGACGGCATTGGGCGCCAGCAGGTACGGACCGCCATACAAACGCCCCTTGGTTACCACCACGCTGGCCGCCTCGTAGTCCTTGCCATCAACGCTCAGCCGCACTTTTGGAAAACCATAAGCCACCGACTCCCAGAGCGACTGCCACACATAAGCCCCCCGGCCGATGGCACGCTTGAGCAAGGGCTGCAGCCCATGCACCACGGCACCGTCGAACCCCAAACCCACCATCTGCACAAACACATGCTCGCCGCCGCCAACCTTCGCCACGCCCGGCCAGAGCATCCGCGTACGCCGGTAGGCCAGGGCGTTGGCAATGGCCCGCGGGCTGGTGGAGAGCCGGTATTCCTTCGCGAGCACATTCGCCGTGCCCAGCGGGATCACCCCCAGCGCCGTATCGCTACCAAGCAGCCCGTTCGCCACCTCCGCGATCGTGCCATCTCCCCCTGCGGCCACCACCATCGCGCGCCCCTCACACGCTGCGGCGCGCGCCAGCTCGGTTGCATGGCCGGCATGCTGCGTCTCCGCCACCTCGACCATAATGCCGTTTTCAACCAGCAGATCCAGCACATGCCACAACGCCGCCGCACGCCTGCGCCCCGCTACCGGATTGAAAATAACCAACATTCTAGAATCTCCGGCAGGCCAGCGTAAACTCCCCTTTTGCCCAATCTTAGTGTCATTCCGATGACAGCACGATGACAAAATAATGATACCTCTATTTTAAAAATCTTCAGCCTACGTCACGGAAACTTCACTGTTTCCGGCGCGTCGTCCCAGCCTATTGCCACACTCATGAACGCATCAGCGCCCTCCCGCCACGTGAATACAACCGCGTATCGCAGTGTCTTCATCTCCGATACGCACCTCGGCACCCGTGGCTGCCGCGCCGAATTCCTCGCCGATTTCCTCAAATCGGTGACCTGCGAAAACCTGTTCCTGGTCGGTGACATCATCGACGGCTGGCGCCTTCGCCGCTCCTGGTTCTGGGACCACCACCACGACGAAGTCCTGCGCCTCATCCTGCGCGCGGCCCGCAACGGCACGAATGTAATCTACGTGCCCGGCAACCACGACGAGATGATGCGCAAATACATCCCACTCGGCGTGGAGATCTGCGGTGTGAAATTGCAGTTGGAAGCCGAACACACCACGGCCGACGGCAAGCGGCTACTCATCACCCACGGCGACGCCTTCGACTCCGTGGTCCGTCACGCCAAAGTCCTCGCTTTGCTGGGTGACTGGGCCTACACCGTAGCGCTCGGCGTCAACCGCTACTTCAACAACATCCGCGTCAAACTCGGCTACCCTTACTGGTCGCTCTCCGCGTGGCTCAAACTGCAGGTCAAGGAAGCCGTCAAAGCCATAGACCGCTTCGAAGGCGCGCTGGCCGACGACGCGCACAAACGCGGCTTCGACGGCGTGGTCTGCGGCCACATCCACCACGCTGAAATGCGCATGGTAAACGGCGTCATGTACCTCAACGACGGCGACTGGGTGGAAAGCTGCACGGCTTTGGTGGAACACCGCGACGGCAAACTCGAACTGGTCGACTGGGTGGCCCGCAACAAACTCTCGCTGCTCAGCAGTGCCAGCGCCAAAGCCAGCGCCTCGAAAGCGGCGGTCATGGAAAACTTCGCGGCGGAAATCGCCACCATGCAACGTAAGTCTGAATCCGCCAGTGCTCTATCAGCCGGAGTCTGAGCCGCTGCTCGCGTTTCCTGGCCTAAGCCGCATCCTCATCGTTTCCGACGCATGGGAGCCGCAGGTCAACGGCGTGGTCCGCACCTTGCGCACCATCGCCGAGGAAATGCGCGCCATGGGCAAAACCGTTGAAATCATCGGGCCGGATCAATTCCGCTCGATCCCGATGCCGTCCTACCCGGAAATCCGCCTGGCACTTTTCCCCCGCCGCCGGCTGGAAAAACTGATCGACGATTTCGCGCCCGATGCGCTGCATATTGCCACTGAAGGACCTTTAGGAATGTCTGCCCGCGCTTACGCGCGGCGCCGCAAAATCGCGTTTACCACGGCATTTCACACGCGCTTTGCTGAATACCTGCAGGCGCGCATCAATATGCCGCTCGCCCTCACCTACGCCTGGCTGCGCTGGTTCCACCGTGCCGGCTCCGGCCTCATGGTCGCCACGCAATCCCTGCGCGACGAACTCACCGCCCGCGGCTTCAAAGACGTCCGCGCCTGGTCGCGCGGCGTAGATTTGCAGGCATTCCATCCAGAGCCAAAAGAAAACTGGAATCTCCCGCACCCGATCTTCGTTTGTGTCGGGCGCGTCGCTGTGGAAAAAAATCTGCGCGCCTTCCTGGATTTACAACTCCCCGGCTCCAAACTCGTCGTCGGTGACGGCCCGCAGCGCAAATCCCTGGAACGTGAATACCCCAACGCGCATTTCGCCGGCGCCCGCTTCGGCGCCGAACTCGCCGCCGCCTACGCCGGCGCCGATGTCTTCGTCTTCCCCTCCAAAACCGACACCTTTGGCCTCGTCGTCCTGGAAGCCCTCGCCTGCGGCCTACCCGTCGCCGCTTACCCCGTCACCGGTCCCATCGACATCCTGGGCGAGTCCAAAATCCCCGTCGGCGCGTTGAACGAGGATTTACAAAAAGCCGCGCTGGAAGCTTTAAATATCGACCGCTCCGCCTGCCGCCCGCACGCCGAAACCTACTCCTGGTCCGCCTGCGCGCAACGCTTCATGGACAATCTGGTGCCAACACGGGCTTACGCATAAGTAAAGTAAGCGGCGGGCTCTGCCCGCACCCGCCGGGGCCTGAGGCCCCGGTCCCCCGTTAGTTTTTCTGAACCACTAATACCAGCAGCCCTAAAGATTGACGCATGCCCAGTCTCTGGTTCCGATTGAGGTAATTCGAGCCGCGTCATTGGCGATGAAATTCCAGGCTTCTTTGCTGGCGTCGCGCATCGCCTCGT